>MDSW01057002.1_pt1 | contig 20214 bp, 15 predicted proteins | sample 811171 | NCBI WGS metagenome assembly MDSW01 (sample SAMN05326641, study PRJNA326480) | marine metagenome | isolation source: seawater | place: Atlantic Ocean: North West | collected 2012 | reverse complement strand
GGCAATAAATTTATTAACAAAAAATTTAAAAAAAAAGTTGGATGTATAATCTCAAATTCTAGTTTAATTTCAAAAAGCAAAAAAGTAATTAAAGTAAAAAACCCAATATCATTTTTAAATCGTTTTGCTCAATTTAAACGTGCTCAATCTCCTGCTAAAATAATAGCAGTTACTGGAAGTGCAGGGAAAACATCTTTAAAAAATTTAATCAAAGATCTTTTAAATAATTTTGGAAAAACCTTTTTTTCACCAAAATCCTTTAACAATCATTTTGGAGTTCCTGTTAGTCTATCAAATTTAAGTTTTGATGATAAGTTTGGTATATTTGAAATAGGCATGAGCAGAGCCGGGGAAATCAGAAAGCTTTCTAAATTAGTTAAACCACACATAGGAGTTATAACTAACATTGGCGAAGCACACATTGAAAATTTTAAAAGTATTGAAGAGATTGCAAAGGCTAAGTCAGAAATTATTGAAAATATTCAAAATGACGGAACAATTATTTTAAATAGAGATGATCAATTCTTTAGATTTCTATTTAACAAAGCAAAACAGTACAATTTAAATATTTCTACGTTTGGAAAAAATAGAAAATCAGACATACATGTCATTAAAGTTTTAAAACAAGGAAAGAGATCTAGAGCCTTGATTAGAATTCTTAACAAAAAAATTGATTTAGAAATTGGAGATTTAAACATTTATAATGTTCTTGCTACAATATCAGTTTTAAAAGAACTTAAAATTGATTTAACAAAAATTGACACAAAATTCAAAAATATTGAGTTATTAGAAGGTAGAGGTAAAAAATATTTTATTTCAAGATACAAAAGAAAATTTCATTTAATCGATGAAAGTTACAATGCTAATCCATTATCTGTAAAGAATGCAATTAAAAGATTAAATTTAATAAAAAAACAAAATTTTAAAAAATATTTAATTTTAGGCGACATGCTTGAATTGGGTTCTAAATCAAAAAAATATCACATAGAATTATCCAAAGTTATTAACACTTCCGATATAGACAAAGTATTCATTAAAGGAAAAAAAACTATTTTCACATATAAACATCTTAAGAAAGAAAAAAGAGGAAATATTTTGCAAAATAATGAAGATATAGATTTAAGTTTAAGTAAAATTATATCGAATAACGATTACTTAATGATAAAAGGTTCAAACGCTACAGGGTTAAATAATTTTACTAAACAAATGATAAAAGAGGTATAAGTGTTATTTAATTTATTAACTTCACTGATTGATCAATATTCATTTTTAAATGTATTTAGATATCTTACATTTAGAACTGGTTTGTCCGTTGTTACATCGTTGGTGGTAGTATTTATAATCGGTGGACCATTAATTAAATTATTTTCAGAAAAAATGATAACAGGACCCATAAGGCAAGATGGTCCAATAGATCATATTATAAAAAAATCTGGAACTCCTACAATGGGGGGAGTAATAATCATTATAGGGATTATCTCTGGCACGATTTTATGGGCTGATTTGAAAAATATTTATGTTTGGATTTTAATTTTTGTATCACTTTCACTTGGAGCCTTAGGTTTATTAGATGATATGTTAAAAATAAAATTTGAAAATTCAAGAGGACTTAAATCAAAATATAAATTTCTTGGTCAAATTTTAATTAGCACAATAGCTTTGATACTCTTAATTAAATATTCTAATCATGAATACTTATTTAATCTTTATTTCCCTTTTTTCAAAAATTTAATATTTGATCTTGGTTTATTTTTTATTCCTTTTGGATTATTTGTTATAATTGGAGCATCGAATGCAGTGAATCTAACAGATGGTCTGGACGGGTTAGCAACTGTTCCAGTGATGCTTGTAGCACTTTCATTTACATTAATTTGCTATGTAGTTGGAAACACGATTTTCTCTGAATATTTACAAATACAATATATTCCAGATGTTGGAGAATTATCAATTTTTTGTGGATCTATTGTCGGAGCATGTCTAGGTTTTCTTTGGTATAACGCGCCGCCCGCAAAAATTTTTATGGGCGACACAGGCTCATTATCTTTGGGAGGATCTTTAGCCGCTATAGCAATTATTGTTAAACATGAAATCGTTTTAGCTATTATAGGTGGTTTGTTCGTCTTAGAAACCGTATCTGTAATTATACAAGTAGTCTCTTTTAAGTTAACAGGTAAAAGGATTTTTAAGATGGCACCAATCCACCACCATTTTGAAAAAAAAGGTTGGGCGGAGTCCACGATCGTAATTAGATTTTGGATAATTGCTATTATTTTAGCATTAGTTGGATTAGCGACTTTAAAATTAAGGTAAAACATGTCCAAAATTGCAAAATTTAAAGAACTTTCGTTCCTTGTTTATGGTTTAGGTTTATCTGGTAGATCAGTAATAAATTTCTTTAAGAAAAAAAAAATTGAACAATTTTATGTTTGGGATGATAATAAAAAGTCTTCATTCAAAAGATATAGACCTAAGAATTTGAGACAATCATTGCATAAGGTTGATTATATTATTTTAGCTCCTGGTGTAAGTTTAATTAAAAATAAGCAATTAAAAAAATTTCAAAAAAAAATCATTACTGATATTGATTTGTTTTATTTATTTAATAAAAATTTTAAAAGTATAGTTGTTACAGGCACTAATGGTAAATCAACTACTTGCAAATTAATAGCACACCTTTTAAGAAAGAGTAAATTGAAGTATACAATCGGAGGTAATATTGGCACTCCAATACTAGATATAAAAATTTCTAAAAATATTTATGTTATTATTGAAGCATCTTCATTTCAGCTATCACACTCACAATTTATTAAACCAGATTATGCTTTTTTTTTAAATTTAACAAATGATCATTTGGATTGGCACGGTAATATGAATCATTATTTAAATTCAAAATTAAAAATTTTCAATCTTCAACAAAAAAGTCATTTCGCAATAATTAATCTAAAATTAAAAAAAATTTTTTTTAAGAGAAAATTTTTGGGTAAACCAATTTTTCCTAAAATTAAAAATTATGAAAAAATTAAAGATAAAATTAAAAATGATTATTTAATATCAAAAATTAATAATGAAAATATGAGCTTTGTTTATGAATTTGCCAAAATATTAAAAATAAAAGAAAAATCTTTTATAAATATAATGGGTTCTTTTAAAGGTTTGACCCACAGATTTGAAATTTTTTTAAAAAAAAAAGGTGTGATTTTTATAAATGACTCTAAAGCAACCTCTTTCGCTGCAATGCAGCCGGCACTTCAAAGCTTAGATAATATATATTTAATATTAGGAGGACTACCAAAAAAAAATGATAAAATAAATTTATCTCGCTTTAATAAAAAAATTAAAAAATGTTACTTAATTGGAAAAAGAACAAATTTTTTTAAAAAACAGATTAGTCAACAGGTTGATTTTATCACTACTAAAAATATAAAAAACTCAATTATTCAAATATTTAAAGATATCAGTTTAGATAAAAAACAAAACAAAGTTATCTTACTAAGTCCAGCAGCAGCTTCTTTTGATCAATTTCAAAATTTTGAGAAAAGGGGAGATGAATTTAAAAAATGGTGTGAAATATATGCAAGAAAATTCATTTAAATTTTTATTGATAAACTATTGGCGAAGTATAGATAAAAAAATTTTCTTTGGGTTTTTTATTCTATTTTTTTTAGGATTATTTTTTTCATTTTCATCTACTTCATTTCTCGCGGGTGAAAGATTGGATAAAGATTTTTATTTCTTTTTTAATAAGCATCTCATATTTACATTTTTTTCATTATTAATAATGATAATCATTTCTTTAATAAAAACTGAGTTGATTATTAAACTTGTCTCTCCATTATTTTTTCTAACTTTTATTCTTTTGATACTAGTTCCAATTATTGGTGTGGAGGTTAAAGGAGCAAAAAGGTGGTTAGATTTTTATCTTTTTAGGTTACAACCAATTGAAATATTGAAGCCATTTTTTATACTTATGACAGTAAAAATTTTAACTTTTGAAAAGTTAAAAAATTCCCAAGTAAAGTATCTTATTAGTTTTTTATTGCTCAGCTCAGTTATTATATTATTAATTGATCAACCGGATTTAGGCCAGTCAATATTATTAATAGGGAGTTGGATCGCAACTGTTTTCATTTCAGGAGTTAGTTTATATTACATTATATTTTTTTTTTCGGTATTTCTTCTGTCATTTAGTTCTTTACTATTTTTTTTACCGGAAAAATTTGGATATATAATCAATCGCTTAATTTCTTTTTTTGATCCAAGTCAGGGAGACAAGTTTCAATCCTCCTCTGCTTTAGACGCAATAAAATTAGGTGGATTAACCGGTCAGGGTATGGGTGAAGGAATTTTAAAAGAAAGAGTTCCTGAAGCACATACGGATTATGTTATTGCTGTAATTTCTGAGGAATTTGGCTCATTGGTATCAATTTTAATACTAATTATTTTTTTATATATTTCATTTAGAATTATTAAAAATTGTTTTAATCAAGACAATCATTTTTTAAAATTTTCTTTAAGTGGATTAGCGGCACTTTTAATATTTCAAACATTTATACATGCAGGGGTAAATACAAATTTATTACCAACTACAGGTATGACCTTACCATTCTTGAGTTACGGTGGTTCTTCATTAATTGGAAGTGCGATTTTAGCTGGATTGGTTTTAAATTATACTAAAAATAAAGCTTATTTGTATGACTAAAAAAAAGATCTTAATTGCAACTGGTGGTACTGGAGGTCATATTTTTCCAGCATATAGTTTGGCAAATTATTTAAAAGATAAAAATTTTGAGATTGAGCTTACGACTGATAAAAGAGGATTAAAGTATCTTCAAAATTATAAAAATCTTAATTTAAAAATCATACCTTTGTCTCCTCTAAAAAAAAATACTATTTTTACTTTTTTAAAGTCTGTTTTAATAATTCTTTACTCGATAATTAAATCTTTCAATATTTTACTTTATAATAGACCCTCAATTATTTTTGGAATGGGTGGTTATGCATCTTTTCCTATCTGTATTGCAGCTTCAATATTAAGAATAAATTTTGTTATTTACGAAAATAATTTGATTATTGGAAAAGCAAATAAGTACTTGTTACCATTTGCGAAAAAAATATTTGTCTCATACAACGAGGTCGAAGGTATACCAGAAAAGTATAGAAAAAAAATTTTTGAAATAGGTAATATTGTTAGGGAGGAGATAGTCAACTTTAAACTTATAAACAACAAGGATAACGAGTTTAATAAACTTAATATTTTAATTTTAGGCGGCAGTCAGGGCGCTAAAGTTTTTGCTGAAATATTGCCAAGAATATTAAAAAAAATAAACGAATCGATCGTACCAATTATGGTTTATCAGCAATGTCTAAAAGATCAGAAAAATAATCTTATTAAATTTTACAGTGAAGCTAAAATAGATTGTGAGATATTTAATTTCACAGATAATATCATAGATTATTATTCTAAAGCAAATTTAGTTATTACAAGATCAGGGGCGTCAGTATTAGGGGAATTGATAAACATAAAAATACCTTTAATTTTAATACCATTACCAACATCAGCAGATAATCATCAATATAAAAACGCTGAGTTTTACTCTAAAAAGGGTTATGGATATTTATTAGATGAAAGAGAAATAAACGATAAATTGTTTAATATTGTTAATTCTATGTACAATGACAAATCATTTGCAAATAATTTTTTATCAAATCAAGGAAAATACTCTGACAAAGATATTTTTAAAAATTTAATTATACAATTAGAAAAAATATAAAATGAAACAAATTAATTTAGGGCAAAAAGACATAATACATTTTGTAGGCATTGGTGGCATTGGTATGAGTGGACTTGCACAAATTATGAAAAATATGGGCTTTAAAGTCCAAGGTAGTGATCAAAATAAAAATAAAAATACAATAAGTTGTTCAAAATTTGGAATAAAAACATTTATTGGACATTCATCAACTAATGTAAAAAAAGCAACAATTTTAGTAAGATCTACCGCAATAAAAAGTAATAACATTGAAATAAAATTTGCAAAAAAAAATAAAATCCCAATTTATTCCAGAGCAGAAGTTTTAGCAGATGCAGTATCTTTAAAAAAAAATATAATAATCACTGGTTCTCATGGTAAAACGACTACCACATCATTAGTAGCAAAAATTTTGTCTGATCAAAAACTTGATCCAACTATAATTAATGGAGGAGTTATTAATTCTATTAAAAGTAATGCAAAACTTGGTAAAGGTGATTGGGCAATATTAGAAGCAGATGAATCTGATGGGAGTTTTTTAAAATTACCAATTAATTATTCAATTGTAACCAATATTGATTATGAGCACTTAGATTATTACAAAAATTATAAAAATTTAGAAAATTGTTTTGTACAATTTATTAACAAAACACCTCCAACTGGTAAATCAGTAATTTGTATTGATAATAATAATATTAAAAAAATCTTAAATAAAATTAAAAATAAAAATATAATTACTTATGGTGAAAGCCAAAATGCTCAATATCAGATAAAAAGAGTAAGATATCTTTTTGATAGTACCTCTTTTGATTTGAGTTTCATTGATAAAGATAAAAAAACTAAAAATATTAAAAATATAACTGTTAAATTATTAGGTATGCACAATGTACTAAATGCAACTGCAGCTTTTATAGTTTGTTTAAATCTTGGCGCAAATTTGAATTTGGCAAAAAAATCACTTAAAAAATTCTCAGGTGTACAAAGAAGAATGACGAAGGTTTTTTCTAAAAATAAAAATGACTTTTATGATGATTACGCACACCATCCAACTGAAATTAGTTCAATTTTAGAGGGAGTTCATAATGTTAATTCGAAAAGGAAAATTATAAGTGTGTTTGAACCACACAGATATTCAAGAGTTCTTTCCTTGACACAAGAATTTTCAAAATGTTTTGTTAAATCAAACATAGTAATTATATGTCCATTATATCCTGCTGGAGAAAAAAAAAATTATAAATTTAATATTATAAAATTTGGAAATCTGATAGCAAAAAACTCTAATACACAAGTTATTATTGTTCGAAATGAAACAGAGTTAGCCAGTTATTTTAAAAAAAATCTAATAAGTAATGAAATAATTATTGGAATGGGGGCAGGAGCAATATCGAAATGGATAGCAAACCTTAAAAATTTATTATGAAATTAGATAATCCTCTAACAAAAAAATTTGAAAATAGTTTTACTGAAAATGTTAGTCTTTCAAATTATAGTTGGTTTAATTTAGGAGGAAAAGCAGAGTATTTCTATAAAGCAAAAGATATAAGTGAATTAAAAAAATTTTTAAAAGAAGCGAAAGAAAGAAAACTTAAAACAACAATAATAGGTGCAGGCTCTAATATATTATTTAGAGATAACGGAGTTAAGGGAGTCGTAATAAAACTTGGACAAAATTTTTCTTATATAAAATTATTAGATAAAAATATTATTGAAGTAGGATCTGCTGCTTTAGATAGAAAATTAGCGAATTTTGCAAAAGATAATAATCTTAGTAATTTAGAGTTTTTGTCATGTATTCCTGGATCTATTGGTGGAGCCATTATAATGAATAGCGGTTGTTATAATTATGATGTTTCAAAAGTTTTAATATCAATTCGTGTGATAAATAAAAATAATCTTTTGGAGTATGAGATTAAAAAAGAAGATATAGAATTTTCATACAGAGGTACAAATTTAGCTGATGATTTGATTATACTATCTGCCAAATTCGAGGGAACTTTAAGTAAAAAAGATTTAATAGAAAAAAAACAATCAAAATTAATTGAGATGAAAAAACAATCTCAACCCAGTCAAATAAAAACATGCGGGAGTACATTTAAAAATATCAGTAAAGATAAAAAAGCGTGGATGTTGATAAAAGAGTCTGGTTGTGAAAAATTTAAGGAAGGTGATGCAATAATTTCACAGAAGCATTGTAATTTTTTTGTAAATAATGGTAACGCTAAATCATCAGATATTGAAAATTTGATTAAAAAAGTTAAAAAAAAAGTTTATGAGAAAACCGGAGTAGATCTTGAATTAGAGATCAAAATTATTGGTGATTAAAAAAAAATACAAAAATGTTCTTGTTGTTCTGGGCGGTAATTCAGGTGAAAGGGCTATAAGTTTAGAAACTGGAAAAGCTTGCATAAAGGGTCTTAAAAAAAAGGGATATAAAGTAATGACTTTTGATCCTAAATTAAAAAATTTTAATTTGATAAATAAGAGCAAAGTAGATGTAATTTTTAATGCATTACACGGAAGAGAGGGAGAAGATGGTGTTGCTCAAAGTTATTTTGAGTATTTAAAAATTCCTTATACTCATTCAGGTGTAATAAGTTCTTTTAATGCAATGAATAAAATCATCTCAAAGAAAATTTTTTTGAAAAATAAGATTAAAACACCTAAATTTTTTTCAATGAATAAATCTGAATTTGAAAAAAAAAAAATTCATAAAATTATAAGAAATAAAAAAATAAAATTTCCAATTGTTTCAAAACCCATTAATGAGGGTTCTAGTTTAGGTGTTAAGGTCTATAAAAACAAAAAAATTTTTTTTAATTCAATTTACCACCAATTTAAAAAATATAATGAATTGATGATTGAAGAATATATAGGAGGTCAAGAAATTCAGGTTGCTGTTATTAACGGTAATGCAATTGGCGCAATAGAACTTATTCCTAAAAGATTATTTTATGACTATAAAGCTAAATATACAAAAAAAGCTAATACAAAACACATTATGCCTGCGCGATTAACAAAAAAAAAATATAATGAAGTTTTAAAAATTGCTCAGAAAACGCATAATGTTTTAAATTGTAGAGGGGTTACAAGATCAGATTTTAAATTTATTAATGGTATTTTTTATCTTTTAGAAATAAACACTCAGCCAGGAATGACTAGTCTTTCTTTAGTACCAGAAATTGCCAATTATAAAGGTTTAACTTTTAATAATTTAGTTGAAAAAATCCTTTTGGACGCAAGTATAAATAGATGAAAAAAAGAATATTATTTGCTTTATTGCTATTAATATTTTTAACTACAATAAACTCACAAAAAAGCATCGTAATCTCAAAATTCAATCTAGAAGAAATAATTATTGATAATAATTTCTTAGTAAATGACGAGGAAGTTAAAAAATTGTTAGCACCAATTTACAATAAAAATCTAATATTTTTAAAAAATAAAGAAATTGAAAAACTACTCACCCAAAATAGCTATATCGAAAGCTTTATCATTAAAAAAAAATATCCTGATACTCTTAAAATACAAATTCATGAGAAACAACCAATCGCGATTTTAGTTAACAAAAAAAACAAATTTTTTTTAAGTGAGAAAATTGATTTAATTGAATTTACTAAGAACCAAAATTATAGAAATCTTCCTTATATATTTGGCAATAAAGAAGATTTTAAAATTCTATTCAATGAATTAAAAAAAATAAACTTTCCTTTTGAAATAATAAAAAAATATACTTTATATGAATCAAACAGATGGGATTTAGAAACTTTTAATAATAAAGTAATAAAATTGCCTACATCAGATTACATCAAAAGTTTAAAAAATTATTTAGATAATAAAGATAAAGTAAATTTTATAAAATACAAAGTTTTTGACTATAGAATACAAGGACAGCTTATTTTAAAATAATTTATGAAAAATTTGTCATTAAATCTATATTTAGAAATAAACAATCAAAATTTCGCTTTCTATGTCGAAGAAAGCGATGAACAAAAAACATCTAAAATTATATATGAAACGAAGATTCCATTACAAGGGATAGATAATAATAGAATTTTTGATCAAGAAAAAACATATTCTACAATTAAAGAAAAGATTTACTTCATAGAACAAAAATATAAATTTACGTTTAAAGAAATAATTTTAATATTAGATTATTTTAATCTCTCGTTTACCAATATAACTGGATTTAAAAAATTAAATGGATCACAAATTTTAAGGGAAAATGTAACTTATATCCTGAACACACTAAAATCGTACGTGAGTGAAACTGAGACTACAAAAACAGTTTTGCACATTTTTAATTCTAGGTTTGAATTGGATAATAAAAAAATTGAAAATTTACCTATAGGGTTATTTGGTGATTTTTACTCTCATGAATTGTCTTTTGTTTTAATGAATACAAATGATTACAAAAATTTAACAACTATATTTGAAAAATGTAATCTAAGAATAAAAAAAATTTTTATTAAGAGTTTTATCACTGGAGCAAATATTAGTAGTGAATTTAGAAATAACGAAACTTTTTTTGTTGTTAAAATTAACGAAAACAATTCTAAAATACTTTTCTTTGAAAATAATTCTTTAAAATTTGAGCAAAGCTTCAATTTCGGAACCAACATTTTGATAAAAGATATTTCTAAAGTGACAGCTTTAAATTTAGAAACAGTAAAAATAATTTTAGATAAAATAAAGTTGAGCCCTGACATATCTGAGGATGAAACTATAGATAAGATATTTTTTAAAAATGAAAATTATAGAAAAATTAAAAAAAAATTAATCTATGAAGTAGTATTAGCTAGAGTTAAAGAAATGCACGAGATAATACTTTATAAAAATGTTAACTTTAAACACTATATTAAAGCTCCAAAAGTTGTATTTTTAGAAATTGATAATAAGACCCATTTAAATAATTTTGATAAAATTTTTGAACAAGTTTTTTCTTTAGAATTTTATTCAAAAACTAATTTCGTCAATATAACTAATAATATTTTGATTAATACTGCTAACAAACTCGTTCATTTTGGTTGGAATAAAGAGGCAATACCCGTTACTCAGTCTAAAAAATCTCTTATTAATAGGTTTTTTGATGCAGTTTTTGGATAATACTTGTTTTTTTTAGAAACATTAGTTGTTTTAGAGATTTACTAATACTCAAGTATAAAAGTTTGGCATGCTTGAAATTTATCAAAAAACACTCTCTGAAAATGTAACGTTCAAGGGAATAGGTCTACACTCTGGCAAGAGTTCTACAATCACTGTTATGCCTGGAAAAGAAAATGAGGGAATTAAATTTAAAAGAGTTGATTTAAATAAAAATAATATAATTTCAGCAAACTTTAAAAATGTTTCTTCTGCAAGATTGTGCACTACATTACAAAACGATTATGGAGTAAAAGTTTCAACTGTAGAACACTTACTAGCTGCATTTTATATAGCTGGTATAGACAATGCAATTGTTGAAATTGATAATGAGGAGGTTCCAATAATGGACGGTTCCTCAAAAGATTTTCTGAAAGTGTTTGAAAAAATAAATATTATCAATCAAAAAAAATATAGACAATATCTTGTAGTATCAAAAAAAGTAGAATTAATTGATGGTAATAGAAAAATTTCAATTGAACCTAATAACTCATCCTTAGAAGTAGATTTCCAACTAGACTATAAAAATAAAATTATTGGAAAACAAAAAAATGTAATTGATTTTCAAAACGACAATCTTAGTGAGGTGATTAGCTCAAGAACATTTTGCTTATTCGAAGATATTGAAAAAATTAAGAAATTTGGTTTAGCTAAAGGCGGTTCTTTGGAAAATGCATTAGTAGTTGATAATGAAAAGGTCTTGAATAAAGAAGGTTTAAGAAATGATAAAGAGTTTGTTAACCATAAAATTTTAGATCTAGCAGGCGATTTTTTATTATCTGGCTACAGAGTAATTGGAAAAGTAAATTGTTATCACGGTGGGCATGAGCTAACAAATCTATTTTTAAGAAAATTATTAAAAGAAAAATCATCTTTTAAAATCATCGAAAGAAAAAATATATTAGTTGCAGAAAACTTAAGCACAAAACAACCTATAAAATTGGCCGCTACAGCTTAATTATATTTAAAATTTACCATTTATAATAAATTTGGTATTTACATAAGATGCCAATTAAATTTTTAATATTTTTATTTTCAACTATTTTTCTTATCTCTTGTTCAAATAAGAAACCAGATTATCAGTTAAAGCCAAAAACAGATCCTTATGAAACTTATAAAGAAGCTTATGAGGCTTTTGAGCAAGGAGATTTTTTTTATGCACAAAAAAAATTTTTTGAGGTCGAGCTTTCCGCTAAAAGAGTCGAAGTAGCTGCTAAAGCATCTATAATGGCATGCTATTCACTTTATAGTATTAATTTTTACAATGAAGCAACAGATTGTATAGACAAGTTTTTAAAAAAATATCCTGCTAATCAAGAGGTAATCTATGCGGAATATTTAAAATCAATAGTTTTCTTTGAGCAAATTCAGGACGAGTCAAAAGACTTAGAGCCTCTTAACAAAGCAAATAAAGAAATTAATTATTTTTTAAAAAAATATCCTGATACTGAATATGCGCTAGATCTTAATTTTAAAAAAGATTTAATTATTAATCAACTAGCTGCTAAAGAATTATATATTGCTAAATACTATATTTCTGTTCAAAAATGGATACCAGCAATTAACAGATTAAAAGTGATATTAGAAAAGTATGATCAAACTATTTTTATAGAGGAAGCACTTCACAGGCTTGTAGAAATTAATTATTTTATCGGATTGCAAAATGAGGCAGAAAAATATGCTTCTATTTTAGGTTATAATTATAATTCTAGTGAATGGTACAAGCAATCTTTTAAAGTTTTAAATAAAGATTATAAACTTTTAAAAAAAAAGAAATTTGGAAAAAAGGAAAATTTAATTCAAAAGATTATTAAAAAGATTAGATAAAAGAATTTGTTGATGAAAAAAAAAGATTTTATTATTAAAAGTTTCAAAAAAAAAATTAAAGAGTTAAAAAATCATAATAATTTTTATTACAATTTTGACAATCCTAAAATTTCAGATGCTGAGTACGATAAATTAAAGACTGAAATTTTTGAGCTTGAAAAAAATAATAAATTTTTAAAAGATCTTAAATTACTTAATAAAATTGTAGGATCTAAACCAACCAATAAGTTTAAAAAAATAAAACATTTAAGCCCAATGCTTTCATTATCTAATGTATTTAATAAAGAGAATATGGAAGACTTCATAAAAAAAGTTAATAATTTTTTAAACATAAGTGATAAAAATATTGAACTAATTTCTGAGCCAAAAATTGATGGAATATCCGCATCTTTAATTTATAGAAATGGATTACTAGAAAAAGGACTATCAAGAGGTGATGGAGTAATCGGTGAAGATATTCTGGAAAATTTAAAAACAATTAAAGATATTCCGAAAAAAATTTTATCTAAAAACATACCCAATTTAATAGAACTGAGATGTGAAATTTATATAGGTAAAAAAGATTTTACAAAGATTAAAGATAAATTTGCGAACCCTAGAAATGCTGCAGGAGGATCACTAAGACAAAAGGATCCAAAAGATACTTCTAAAATACCTTTAAAATATTTTGCTTATGGTTTTGGATCAATAGAACCAATGAACTTTTTGACTCAATCAGATTTTTTAAAAGTTTTAAAGAGTTGGGGTTTTTTAACCAACCCATTAACACAAGTAGTTCAAGGGATTGATAAAATTGAGGAACAACATAAAAAAATTGAAAATTTAAGATCTGGTTTAGACTATGATATCGATGGATTAGTTTTTAAGGTCAACAACCTACAATTACAAAAAAGGTTGGGAAGCACTTCAAATTCTCCGAGGTGGGCTACAGCTTATAAATTTTCAGCTGAAAAAGCAGTAACCAAAATAAAAAAAATTGTAATACAAGTCGGTAGAACAGGTGCTATTACACCCGTAGCCAGAGTGGAACCCGTAACAGTTGGCGGTGTTGTTGTATCCAACGCAACTTTACATAATGAAGATGAAATTGAGAGAAAAGATATACGTGAGGGAGATACAATTAAAATACAAAGGGCCGGAGATGTTATTCCCCAGGTAGTTTCTGTTGATATTTCAAAAAGAGGCAAAAATTCTTTAAAATTTATCTTTCCTAAAAAATGTCTCTGTGGAGCAGAGACTAAAAAAGAGCAAAGTGTTAGCACAAATAAACAGGATGCTGTTAGAAGATGTTTAAAAGGATATGATTGTAAATTTACTGCAAAAGAAAAACTTAAACATATAGTTTCAAAGGAAGCTTTTAATATTGATGGTTTAGGAAAAAAAGTAATAGAACAATTTTGGAATCTTGATTTTGTAAAAGAACCTTCAGATATCTTCAATCTTGATTATAATAAAATTCAAAAACTTGAGGGATGGGGAAAACTTTCAATAAATAATCTTAAAAAGGCAATCGAGAAATCTCAAACTGTCACCTTGGATAGATTTATTTATTCAATAGGCATTAGACATATTGGTCAAGAAAATGCAAAAATCTTGGCAAGTTTTTTTGGTTCCATTAAAAATTTTGAAAAGCTACTTGATTTAAGTAATAGAAATAAATTATTAAAAAATTTAATTGATTTGGACGGTATAGGTGAAACTCAAATTAAATCAATTGATAATTTTTTTTTAAACAAGACAAATACTAAAATAATAAATAATTTAATTAAAATATTAATTATTGAAAATTACTCCATTAAAAACAGTGATGGAAAATTCTCCAACAAAAAAATCATGTTTACTGGTGGGCTTCGAAATATGAGCAGATCAGAAGCTAAAGCTATAGCAGAAAATAATGGTGGAAAAGTTATAGGGTCAATCTCTAAAAATCTTGACTATTTAGTAGTCGGTCAGTCAAAGCCAACAAAAAAAAAAATCAATCAAGCTAAGCAATATAATATAAAAATTATTTTAGAAGATGAATGGAATGAAATTCTAAAGAGCTGAACAGGCTTTTTTTAGTTCTTTAATTTCTGTATTGTTCATAAAATTTTTAAGATTTTTTAAAACTTTTTGGTGGTAGTTATTTAACCATTTCGTTTCTTTTTTGTTTAATAAATTTTTATCTATAAGCTCTTTATCAATTGGGGCCATTGTCAAATTATCAAAATAATTTTTTCTTTTTATTTTCTTTACATAAATTAAGTTTTCAATTCTTATCCCAAATTTATTTTTTTCATAATAACCAGGTTCGTTAGAAACAACCATGCCTTTTTGAAAAATAATATTATTATTTTTTGATATTGAATGTGGCCCTTCATGCACATTCAAAAAGTATCCCACACCGTGACCTGTTCCATGAGGATAATCTAAACCGATTTGTCTTAAATATTTTCTTGCGTAAACGTCAATTTTAGAACCAGATGTATTTTTTTTTAATTTGAAATCTGCAACTGCAATATGTCCTTTTAAAACTCTGGTAAAAATATTTTTAATTCTTTTATTAGAATTTTGTAACGAAATAGTTCTAGTAACATCTGTTGTACCAAAATTATATTGCCCTCCTGAGTCAACTAAATAGATATCCCCTCTTTTTAATTTTCTATTAGTCTTCTTAGTTGCTTTATAATGAATAATTGCTCCATTAGGACCTGAACCCGAGATAGTTGGAAAACTTAAATGTTTAAAATTTTTATTTTTTTTTCTAAAATTCAATAATTTTTGAGAAGCACTTATTTCAGTGATATTTTTACTCAGGTAATTATTTTTAAGCCAAAATAAATATTTAGTTAGAGCAACGCCATCATAAACATGAGCATTCTTAATATTTTCAATTTCTTTTTTAGTCTTAATTGATTTTAAAAAATATATTGGATCATTATATTTTAAAATTAGGTTATTTTTTAAAATAATATTTTCAAAATAGATTGAACAAGAATTTTTATCTATTAAAAATTTTTTATTCTGAATTTTTGTCAAGCATTCTCCAGTTTTTTTAATATCAATAAATTTAATTTTATAAAATTTTTTTTTAAAGCTTGATGAAATCTTATTTAAATTACAAAAAAATTTTATTTCCTTATCTTTATTAATTAGAAGGTGGCTATTAGGAATTGGGGTGTATAAAGAGTCTTTTCCCCTTATATTTAGCAACCAAGCAGTGTTTTCACTTGAAGATATAAATTGAAAATCGGCTTTTATTTTTTTTAAATAAGATGAAATTTTATTTACTTTTGATTTATAATTTTCACCTGTGGAACCCTTTGGTAAAGTATAAAACTTATTAATATTAGTGTTAAATTTTCTTTTCCAAATCTTATCAATTAAATTATTTTTTAGTGGGATAAATTTACATTTTTTTTTTTTGAAAAAAACATTCAACATTTTTCTAGTAAATAGTTTTGGATCATAGCCTATTGACAATTTTTTATTTTTCAAAACGTCGCTTGGCATTTTATTTGGAATTGTAAAAACTTTAAAAAACTTTCCACTTTGATTATTTGCTTGTAAAGTATATCTTCCATCAACAAATAGATAATTTTTATTTTTAAGTATTAATGAAAAACCATACGAGCCGGAAAAGTTAGAAATATAATTTAATCTGTCATTATAAGGGGGTAAATATTCGGCAAAAAATTCATCATTTTTTGGAACAATATAACCGTCAATCTTTTCTTTCTTAATAAGTTGTTTTAATAATTTTACTTTTTCCATTTAAGCATTTTATTTTTTTTAAACCTATTCCATCCCGGGCTTCTATACTCATCATTAAATTCTATAGAATTATCCTGGTTAAATTCGAAATCTTCAGATTCATTTGTGTCGATTTCATTCTTTTCAACACTTTCGTCAGGTATCTCATTAATAAATCTAGAAGGCAATGCATCCATCCAATCGCCGTGATATGCTCTTTTCATAGCAAAAGATAAGTAAGCCTCTTTTTTTGCTCTTGTAATTCCGACATAAGCTAATCTTCTCTCTTCTTCTAAAGCAAAATCTCCTTTTTCCTCTAAAGATTTTTGATGAGGAAACAAACCTTCTTCCCACCCTGGAAGAAAAACAACATCAAACTCTAAACCCTTAGCAGCATGCATTGTCATCAAATTAATCTTAGCACCCTCCCATTCTTGATCTATAGATGTAGCTAATGCAACATGTTCTAAAAAACTCTCCAAGTTATCATAATCTTGCATTGCTCTTAAAAGTTCTTTAATATTTTCTAATCTATTTTCATTTTCTAGATCTTTTTTGTTCTTAAGCATTGATGAATATCCTGATTCATCCAAAACTAATTTTAATAAATCAAAATGTTTCATACTTAAAGAGTCTTTCCTCCACTTATGAATCATATTAATTAATTGTTTTAGAGATGTTTTAATTTTTGGTTTAAAATCTCCATTCTGTATAATTTTTAAAATAGAGTCTTCTAAACATAGTTTATTATTCTTACCAAAATTATAAATTTGGTTTAAAGTACTATCTCCAACACCTCTTTTGGGACTCCCAATAACCCGCTCAAGTGCCAAATCATCAAATTTCTGATTAATAATTCTCAAGTAAGATACTGCATCTTTAATTTCCGCTCTCTCATAAAATTTAATACCACCTAAAACTCTATAGCCTATTCCAATTTGAAGAAATCTTTCTTCAAACTCTCTTGTTTGGTAAATTGCTCTAACAAGTATCGATACATTATTGAGAGAATATTTTTTTTTAATTTTTTGCTCAATAATATCACTGATACCTTGTGCCTCTTCTTTACCAGTCCTATAGCAGTTTAATTTTACTAATTCACCTTGGTTTGCTGATGACCATAGTTTTTTTCCTACTCTGTTAGAATTATTTGAAATTAAATTTGAGGCGGTTTCTAATATATTTTTTGTGGATCTATAATTTTGCTCTAACTTAAAGATTTTGCAATTCTTATATATTTGATCGAAAGTAAGAAAATTTTTTATTTCTGCACCTCTCCAACTATAAATTGATTGATCGTCATCACCTACACAACAAATATTTTGATTTTTATTTACCAATAAATTTAACCATTTGTTCTGAATGAAATTTGTATCTTGAAACTCATCAACTAAAATATATTTAAAATTATTTTGATAAATTTCTCTTATATCTTTATGCTCTTCAAAAAGTTTTACACAAAATAAAATTAAATCTCCAAAGTCAAAAGCATTCAAATCTTTAATTTTATTTTGATATATCTCGTAAACTTTTAAAATTGATTTGATTATAGAACTAGATTTTTCTAATTTAACATCTTTGGGTAAAAACCCTTTATTTTTCCATTGATCAATATGATATAAAATTAATTGAGGTGAAAATTTTTTTGCATCTAAATCTTCTCCTTTTACAATATTTCTAATTAATTTTTTTTGATCATCAGTGTCTAAAATTGAAAAATTACTTTTATATCCAAGCGCCTCTGCATGCCTTCTTAAAAATTTAACACTTATAGAATGGAAGGTACCGAGCCAAGGCACGGCATTTGATTTCCCTTTAATATATTGCATTACTCTATTTTGCATTTCTTTTGCTGCTTTATTAGTGAAAGTTACGCATAATATTTGATTGGCCCAAGCTTTCTTTTTATTAATTATATGTATTAGCCTTGTTGTAAGAACTCTGGTTTTTCCAGAACCTGCTCCTGCAACAATTAAATTAGGTCCTTCTGTGCTAAGAACAGCATCTTTTTGCTCTTTGTTAAGGTTTTCAATTAAATTTTCTATGTTATTCATATGAGAGAATTTTCATTTATATACTAGTTATAAAAATAAAAAAAATGTTTAATAAAATTTTCACAGTAATTCACACTAAGTATTCTCGTTTTTTTAGATTTATTTTTTATCTAAGATATTTATTTTCAATATTTCTGGTCTCTCTTGCCGCATTTTTAATTATACCAAATTATTTCAATTATGAAAAAAGATCAGAAATTATTAAAAAAGATATTTTTGAAAGGTATAATTTAAGGATTGATAAATTCGAAAAAATCCAATTTCATTCATTTCCAATTCCAAGGTTAAAAATTGACAACGCTGTAATTAATATTGGAAATACTCCAATCACAATTAATGTTCAAAATCTAATTATAAATCCTAAGCTTTTTAGTATTTATAATTATGAAAATTTTCAAACAAATAAAATAATTTTAAAAAATAATAGACTAATTATAAAGACTATTAACTCTAAAGATTTCATTAAAAATATATTAAGTCAAAAAAATAAATTTATTTTTGATAATTTAAATTTACAAATCATTGATAACAATGAGTCTATTCTAAACATAGACAAAGTAAATTTTGCTAATTACGGTTATAGAAAAAATCTTATAAATGGAGAAATTTTTGGTAAAAAATTTAAAATTAAAACTAAAAATAATCTTAAAAATTTAAAATTTAAATTAATAAAATCTGGTATTAGTGCAGATATAATATTAGATGACAATACTAGCACAAAGCTTATCAGGGGAACCTTAAAATCAAAAATATTAAGTACTAACTTAAAATTTAATTTTGATTATAATTTTAAAACATTAATTATTTATAATTCTTTTCTAAGAAATAGCTACTTATCTTTTAAAAATAAGGGTTTAATTACTTTAAATCCATTTCTTGATTTAAACTTAAAATTCCAAGTTGAAGAAATAAATGAAAAATTATTTAAAAAAATTGATCTTAATAAATTTTTAGATGCAAAATATATTTTGAAAAGAATAAACGCAAAAAATGAAATTATTTTTTTATCAAAAAGATTTAACAGGAATCTTGTCGAAAAGTTAAATTTAAAAATTGAAATGGCTTATGGAACGGTGAATTATACTAAAAAGCTAAAAATCATGAATTACTTATTTGATTGTAAAGGTGATATCAATTTTTTGGAGGAATATCCTATGCTATTTTTTAATTGTTTAATTTCTTTAGATGAAAAGAATAATATTTTTGAAGCAAAAGCAATAGGCAGCTTAAATATTTTAAACAATAAAGTAAATTTTAAAAAAATCTCTTCAACTAAAGATTATAAAGCATCTAAAGAAGATTTAAGTTTTTTTAAAAACGCGTTTGAGAATATATTATTCAATGAAAATTTTTTAAAAATTTTTGATAGAGGAAAAATTAAAAAATTTATAGCAGAAATATCCTAATTATTTTGGTTTAGTCATTTTTAAAGGATTCATAATTTTATCATATTCTTTTTCTTTTATTAATCCTGCTTTAATGACTTCTTCTTTTAAGGTTGTTCCATTTTTGTGAGCAGTTTTTGCTATATAAGCAGCTTTGTCATATCCAATCTTTGGCGCTAACGCTGTAACTAACATTAAAGAATTGTCTAGTAAAAATTTTATTCTCTTTTTGTCCGCTTTTATCCCTTTTACACAATACATAGCAAAAGTTTTTGATGAGTCGCTCATTATCTCAATTGATTGTAAAATATTATGAATTATAAGAGG
>MDSW01175802.1_pt1 | contig 20216 bp, 8 predicted proteins | sample 811171 | NCBI WGS metagenome assembly MDSW01 (sample SAMN05326641, study PRJNA326480) | marine metagenome | isolation source: seawater | place: Atlantic Ocean: North West | collected 2012 | reverse complement strand
GAATGCGCCCATGATGCCAAAGGTTGAGGTAGCATCGAATCGAAGCAAGTAAGCACTGAAGAACATCACCAAACCCGCAATCACGGCCATGAGTTCGCACAGGTAGCAAAGCTTGATCACGCGCCTCTCGGGTGGGAGGCACAGTGCTGGCATCCCTATAGCGGGAAGACCAACCTTGTCCTTCTTGTCGAGCGACCGAGAGAAGTACCGGCGCACAAGGTCTTCCCCAATGGCGTGACCGAACATGTGGTTCTTGTTGGATTTGGCCGAGGGCATGCCCCCCGTCGTCCCATCAGAGATGTGAACCTTATTGTCCATCATCTTCGAGGCGAACATTCGAGCGAAGGTGGGCGTAAGTAGACCCGGAGGTTACAGGGGCTTCGCGCGTGAGCGCCGGCCTCGTGTGCCGGGCGGGGAGGCTATCGTGCTCCGTTTTTCGCGCGAGTTGCCTCGTCAGCACCCCCAAACGGTCCCGCGCCGGTCACGCACGCGGCCGCGCCTCCCCCCGCGCTCCCACCTCGTCTCTCGCCTCGCCTCGCGATGGGCGCCGCCTCGAGCGTCCACGTCGTGAATTTGGCGACGGCCGCGGAGGACGGACGGGTGCGCGCGCGAAGTGTCCGTCCCAGACCCCCCGCGTGCGACGCGAAAAACCGCGCGAGCGCCCCGGAGGGGCGATCCGGCGAAACCGACGAGACGTTCGTCAGACACCGGGCATCGAGCCGCCGCCGTCGCGCGCCCGCGCCGCTCGTCGCACGCGTCGGCGCTTCAAGGACACATCGTCGCTCGTATAAAACATTCCCGCGCGTCCGAACTACGCGCGCGCGTCTCGTCGGTTCTCTCCCGGTCGGCGGCCGTCTCGCCTCGGTCCCCCGGGACGCGGCTTTTCGTCTCGGCGCCGCCCGCTCGATTACTTCCCGAAGGCGTCGTTGAGCCCGGGGAAGATCTGCGGCCGGACGTTGCGCATCATCTTACGCACGGCGTGCTCCCTCCACTGCTCGCCCTCCTTGATGCGCGCCTTGCCCTCGTGCACGCCCTCCGCGCGGCCGTCCTTCCACACGCTGCTCGGACGCGAGAAGGCGGGGGGGAAAAGGGGAGGGGAGGGAGGCGTCAGGGGCCGGTCGGGAACAGGCGCACGAACCCGGGGTGGGGCGAACGCGTTCGTCGCGGCGAGGACGCGCGCGTCACCGACCGCGGCGGCGCGCGCGCGAAGGCGAGAGGCGCGCGCGCGCGATCGCGCTTCTTCCGCGCGTCGCCGCGGAGGCGCTCCGGGGGCGGCGATGGACGAAAAAATATCCCGCCGGGCGTCGCGCGGCGCGAACGGGAGGGCGTCGGGATGCGCGCACCGGAAGCCGGGAGAGGTGGTCATCTGGCGGGTGCAGAAGAAGGTGCACAGGGTGACGGCGCCGCCGATGGCCGCCCAGATGGGGTACACCTGCGCGCGAGGAGGGGAACGGGCGGGGGCGGGCGGAGCGAGGAGACGGCGCGGGTGAGTCAGACGGACCGCGCAGGGGGGCAATTTTAGGGTTGCACCGCGCGCGGGAGGGCGCGCCGGCGAAGGCTTCGCCGTCGCGAACGCGCGGTGGCGGAGCCGTCGCGCACCTCGGGGCGGACCCAGATTTCCTTCCAAGCCTTGGAGGTCGCCATCGTCGTCGGTGCGAGGCGTCCGAGACGTGCTGCTCTGGCGCACGCTGAGGAGGAACCAACAGAAAAAAAGAGGGAGCCATTGGTCGGCAGGATGTGCTGCTCCGCCGTAGTGGATCGTCAATATCGTGGGCCCGGCACGAGTGTCATTCCAGGTTACGCGCGTGCGTTTTCGCCTCCTCGCTCGACGCGTTTCGCTCGTCTCGCTCGCGTGTTCGTCCTCCGGACTCGCCTTCAGATTTGATCCTCCCCCTCCGCCTCGACCAAGTTCGCCCTCGTGAGGACGCCGACGCATACGTTCCGCTCGTCGACGACCGGGAGGTGCCTGAGCCCCGCGGCTCGCGCGTACCGGGCGGCGCGCCACGCCGCGCACCGATCGCGAACCGCGAGCGGCGCGATGTGCATGAACGCGCCGACGTCCACGCGAAGCGCGCGTTCCTCCTCCGTCAAGCCGACGCCCGCCACCGCCTGCGGGCTCGTCGCGGCGACGCGGTCGCCGAACGTCTTCCGGTGGTGGAACGTCCGCGCGGCGGCGTCCAGCGCGTCGTTCGCCCCGGGGTCGCGCGCGTCCGGGCGCGAGAGGAGGCGAACCAACGACCGCTCCTCGCGAGCGCCCCGCGCGGGATGCAACGCGCGGCGCGCGAGGAGGACGATGAGCTGCGAACGAAGGACGAGGCCGACGAGGCGCCCGCGGCGGTGGTGCGCGGCCACGGACGCCCCGCGCGGCGCGCGATCCTCCTCCTCGAGCGGCGACGCCGCGTCCTCGTCGGCGTCCTCGTCGGTATCGTCATCCGGGACGACGACCGGGAAGCCGTTGTGGGTCGTCTCTCGAAGGACGCGCTCGACGCGCCGCGCCGTCTCCCACGGGAAGAGGCACGCCGGCGCCGCGTCCGCGACGACATCGATCGCGAGCCGACCGGTCGTGTCCTCCCCGCCCTCGCGCGGCGCCCGCGTCTCCTCGAGCATCGGGACCCCCGCGTCTCGGAGCTGCTCGTCGTACACGCTCGACCCGCGGCCGCCGACGGCGTCCCCCGCGAGGTTCGCGGCGGCGACGCCCACGAGCGTCGGAACCAACGCGCCGACCGCGCCCGTGCCCTCGAGCATGATCACGACGAGCGAGACGGAGGAGCGAAACACCCCCGCGAGCGCGGACGCGGCGCCAACCAAGGCGTACGCGCCGGGCGCCGCCCGGAAGGAAGCCGGCGCGAGGCGCCTCGCGCCGCGGCCGAACAACGCGCCGAGGAGCGCGCCCCACAGGATCGTCGGCATGAAAAGACCCCCGGGGAGGGCGAGGTCGCACGCCGCCGCCGTCGCGACGAGGGTGAACCCCAACGCCGCGGCGACCGACCCCGTCGTGAACCCGTTCGAATCTTCGCCGTCGGCGTCGTCGAGGCCGTCGGAGAGAAGCTCCGAGATGACGTCGTCGCGAAGGCCCAGGAGCATCGTCGCGAGGTCGTTCCGCGAGCCGACGGGACACGCCAGGCGAACCGCGAGCGAGGCGTCGTCGAAGAAGGCGGATTCGTCGTCGTCGTCGTCGCCCCCGGCGCCCCGCGTCGGGACGCACGCGCCGAACCGCGCGGCGACGAGCGTCGCGACTGCCGCGCACGAAGCGGCGACGACCGCGGCCTCCGCGAGTTTCCTCGCCGCCCCGCGACGCGAACGGCTCGACGTTCTCGCGTTCTGGCGCGAGACGCGCGTGACGCCGACGCCGACGACGCCCGCGACGGCGGCGAGGAGGGCGAACGCGGGGAGCTCCCACAGGAAGAAGACCCCCGCGCTCGACCCGCCGTCGTCCTCGTCGTCCTCGACAGGGATGAGGCCCGGGCTCGAGAGCGCGAGGAGGCCCGCGGATTGCTTCACCCCGAACGCGCCCTCGCCCGGGCAGAGCGCCCTGAGCGCGCTCAGCGCGACGACCGCGAGCGTCGAACACGTGAGGCTCCTCCACGTCGTGTCGCGGCCCCAGTGCGTGCTCGCCTCCTCGAGGCTGAAGAGGACGCCGCCGACGGGCGCCCCGAACGCCGACGCGAGCCCCGCGGCGACGCCCGCGGAGAGAAAGTCGCGACCGTCCGCGTCGTTGTGGAACGCGTCGAGGAACGCGTCGTAGCGGCGCGTGCACAAGCTCGCGACGCACGCGCCGACGTGCACGAGCGGGCCCTCGGGGCCGACGGCGAGGCCCGACGCCACGGCGAGCGCGCACCCGACGGTTTTCACGAGCGCCGTCGCCGGGTCGAAGAGCTGCGGCACGTGCACGCCGTTCAGGCTCGCCATGACCAGCGCGACGCCCGCGCCGCTCGCCGCGGGAGCGACGAAGACGACGAGCGCGGAGGCCGCCGTCGCGAGCGCGAGCGCGGTGGACGACGAGACCGCGGCGAAGGCGAGGAGCGGGGGAAGCGCGCGGGGGCCCGCGGAGGAGTCGAACGCGGCGGCGGCGGCGGCGAGGCGCGCGCGGGTGAGGACGGTGACCGCGTGCTCGACGAAGAAAGCCAGGACGCCGACGACGAGGCCGACGGCGAGGGTGATGGCCCACTTCGAAACGCGCGTGGTGTGGCGACCGGTGCGCCGGAAGCTGCGATGAGGCGGGCGGAGACGGAACGCGGAGGGCGCGAGTCGTCGGAGTCAACGAGGACCGCGAGGGAAAGATCCCTCGAGGATCTCGCGCGGCGCGAGCGAGGGGGAGGGGACGGCGGGCGCGCTCCGAGCGGCGCACCTCTCGTTATCGATCACCTCGTAGTCCAGAGACTCGAAGTCGCGGAGTTTCTCGCTCCAGGCGGCGCGTCGTCGGCGTTCGACGTGCGCGTGGGGGTCGCCGCTGCGAGGGTCGGGGAAAAGTCGTCAGCGCCCGAGGAGCCGCCTCGGCGAATGCGGAAACGCGCGAGTCTTGGTGCCGAGGTGTCGCGGGGGGGGGAGGGCCGTCTGACGAGTATCGCCTCGCACCTGTACACGGACTGATGGCGCACGACCGCGGCACCTTCCCGCTGAGGCCTCGCCTCGACGAGGGGCTCGCTCGACATCGCCGCGCGCGCGGTTGTGTCGACGCACTTTCGTTTTCCGGAGTGACAGCTGTGTTTTATGGCGCTCATCATCATCGGGGCGGTGATGACTGCTCCCCGCCGCTCTCGGAGGTGACGATCTGGAGTCGGTGAAAGTTGCGCGAGCGCTGGTGCGCACACCGCGCGGCGCGCGCACGCGGCGACGCCCGGCGTCTTGTGGGCGGAGGGTCACCCCGACCCGCGCGTGAAATCCAGCGGGGGCGGGGGGGTGGCTGAAGGGTCTTTCGAGCCCCGCGTTCGGGTCCGCGGCAGGGTGCACACATTGCGAGCCGTTCCCTCGGCCGTGCATGTCGTCGCCGCAGCGGTCCGCGATGCGGTCGTTCCGTCAGACCAAGCCCAAGTATCCAGGGGATGACGTATCCGACCTGCGCGCGCGAGGCGCGAAGGAAAACGCCCCGGTGGCGTCCGCCGTGCCCGCGCGTCTCACCGGCAACAAGTGCGTCGTCGCGCGCGCGCGGTCGCCGGCGAAACGCCTCGACGCGTTCCTCCTCTCGAGAAGGGGGGGTGCCAAGATTCCGGCGCCGAGATCCGAGCGACGCTCGGTCCTCGCCCGATCCTCGCCGCTTCACCCATGACCTCATCCCCACGATATTCTCCCTGGCTCTCCCCTACGCAGGCGAAAACACCCGGCCGATGCCTCCGACGCGGCGCCCGACGCGCTCGGGGCGTGCCTCGACATCGTCGCGGCGCGTTCGTTCTCGACGCCGACGGGTCCCTCGGGCGTCGGGTTCGGCGCGTCGCCCTCCGCGGCGGCGAGCGATTCGTGGGAACGCGCCGCGCGAGAGGCGGAGCAGGAGGCGCTCGCGTCTCGCCGCGCGCCGTCACAGACCGCGACGTCCCCCCCTCCGGCGGCGTTCGACGCGGGCCGTCGGGGCGTCACCGTTCGCGAGCTCGTCGCCGCCGCGGAGGTGGCTCTCCCGCCGCCGTCGAGCGAAGTCGGGGAGGCGAAATCGGGGGCGGCCGACTCCGACGCGCGCTTCTCGGCGCTCGCGCCGCGGAACATCTCCTTCGCCGCCACCGAAGGATCGCGCCGGATCGAGTCAGCGACGAGGGTCGCCTCGGGGAAACCGGCCGCGCGCACGCCGATGTCTCGCCCGCCCGGACCGAACGCCGGCGACTTGACGCTCGAGAGCTTGGGCCTTCCCGGGTCGGTCGCGGGGTACTTCCGAGAGACGAAACGGATCGAGCGCCTGTACCCGTGGCAAGCCGAGTGCCTGTCCCTCGACGGCGTGTTCGACCACCGCGAGAACTTGGTGTACTGCGCCCCCACGAGCGGGGGTAAGTCGCTCGTGTCCGACGTGCTTCTCGTCAGGCGCCTGCTGAGCCGACCCGGGAGCTTGGGCATCGTCGTGCTCCCGTTCGTGTCGCTGTGCCAGGAGCGCGCGGACGAGCTCCACGCCGCGCTCAAGTCCACGGGAATCGAGATTCGACGGTTCTACGGCGGGCGCGGCGGGAAGCTGCCCCCGCCGGACGGCCCCGGAGGGTTGCTCGTGTGCACCCCGGAGAAGGCGAACGACCTCGTGACGCGGCTCGTGGAGGAGGAGCGCGTCGGCGAGCTCTCGGCCATCGTCGTGGACGAGTTGCACATGGTGCAGGACCCGAGCCGAGGCGGGACGCTCGAGCTCATGCTGACGAAACTCATGTTCGCCGTCGCGAAGCTCCGAGCCGCGCACGAGGGCGCGCGCGGCGAGCACTCCCAGGCGAGCGGCGACGAGAGCGGCTCCGGGGGGGCGACGCACGACCACCTCGTGCCTCTCACGGGCGTCTCGGGATCGTCCCAGGCTGACGCGTTTTCGCCCCCGCAGATCGTCGGCATGAGCGCGACGCTGCCGAACGTCGACGGGCTCGCGCGGTGGCTCGGGAACGCGCGGCTGTACGAGACGACGTTTCGCCCCGTGCCGCTCTCGGTCTTCGTCAAGAACGGCGCTGCTCTGTACGAACTGCCGACGCCGGAGGAGAGATCCCGCGGCGCGCCCCTCCTGGACGACGCCAGGCGGAGAAACCTGCGCGAAGGCGCCGACGCGGACCACGTCGCCGAGCTCGTGCGCGAGACCATCTCGCGCGGGCCGAACGCGGGCGGCGTCATCGTCTTTTGCTCGGCTCGGTTCCAGTGCGAGACGCACGCGGTGGCGCTCGCGGGGGCGCTGGACGTCCCCGAAGCCGTTCAGGGCGCGTCGGTGCTCGGCGACGTCGTCGACGAGCTCAGACGCGTCGGGTCGGGGTCCGGCGGGGCGCGGGAGACGGAAAAGAAACCCTCCCTCGCCACGTGCGCGTCGCGGGGCGTCGCCTGGCACCACGCCGGGATGCACGCGGAGGAGAAATCCATCGTCGAGCGCGGGTTCCGCGAGGGTCTCCTCCGCGTCGTGTGCTGCACGACGACGATGGCCACGGGCGTGAATCTTCCCGCCAGCCGCGTCATCATCCCGAGCGCGTACTACTTCCGGAAAAAACCCGCGCTCCACGAGCTCATGCGCGCTCGCGATCTGCAGCAGATGGTCGGGCGCGCCGGTCGCGCGGGCTTCGCCGACCGCGGCGAGGCGTTCGTCGTCTGTCCGAAACCGACGGACGTGAGTTGGGGGTGGCGTCCTGGCGGCGCGCGCGGCGACGCCGACGCGCTGACGTCCGAAATCGCGTCGCGGTTATCGTCCGACGGCGAGGCGCTCAGCTCCACCATCGCCGCGGCGGGGATGCGCAGGGTCATGCTGGAGGGCGTGGCGTGCGGCTTGGCACGCGGACCGGAGGACATAAAGCGTTATGTCCAGTGCACGCTCTTGAACGCGCTGAACGATTTCCAGGACGTCGTCGCGAAGGACGGCGCGAAGGCGCTCGCGTGGCTTCGCGGCGAGAACTTCCTTCGCTGGGACGCCGACGCGCACAGGTGGGACCCCGCGCCGCTCGGCCGCGCGGCGGCGGCGGCGCACCTCGATCCCGCGCGCGCGGTGGGCGTCATCAAAGACATCCTTCGCGCGAGGCAGTGTCTGCTTCTCGAGAGCGATTTACACCTGCTGTTTCTGTGCGTGCCCCCCGACCCTCCCGCGGCGGTGGACGCCGCCGGGCCGGAGAAGACGGAGCGCGCGACGCCGTCGCCGGCGACGCTCACCGCCGCCCCGACCGCCTCCGCGAGCGGCCGCCCCGCGTCGGACGACGAGTGCTGGCTCAACGCGAAGGTGTTCCTGAGCATCTACGACCGTCTTTCCGCGCACGAACGTAACGTGGCGGGCGCGGTGGGCATCACTGACGCGTACGTCCACCGCCTGGAGTGCGGACGCAAGGACGCCACCCCCGAGCACCGCGCGGCGCGCCGCGTGTGCGTTCGCTTCCTCAAGGCGCTTCAGCTGCACGACGTCGTGTCCGAGCGCGACCCGAACGAAATCATGGCCACCTTCGGCGTCGCCGGGGGGCACCTCGCGCAACTGCAGGAGGCGGCGTCGCGGTACGCCGGGCAGGTGGCGGCGGTGTGCGGACCGATGGGGTGGGGGGACGTCGAGGTGCTCGTGACGCGACTGCAGGACAGAATCTCCGCCGGAGCGAGGGATGAAATCTTGTGTCTGACGCAGATCCCCGGAATCGGCGCGGCGCGCGCGAGGGCGCTGTACGACGCCGGGTACCGAACCCCGGAGTCCCTCGTCGGCGTGGAGCCGCAAACCTTGGCGACGCTCCTCGAGACGCGCAGCCGCGGGCGCGCGAAGATGGGGGAGATGCGCGCGGCGACGATGATCGTTCGCGGCGCCAAGGCGTTGTGCGCGGAACAGCGACGCGGCGCGCGGGAGGAGAGCGAGGCGAAGCTTCGCGAGCTCAAAAAGCTCGCGCCGATATCCCCGGACGCGACCGACGAGGGGAACGACGACGGTTCGGGAGACGACGCGTTCGACCTCGCGAGCGCGCGCGGTACGGTGGTCGTTCGCGAGCCCCGGCACCTCGAGGCTCTGGAGAGACGTTGGCGCGCCGAGCCCGAGTACGCGTTCGTGCTCCAGCCCGGAACGAGCGCCTCGCGAAGGGGCGCGGCGACCGGTATCCGCGGGCAGAAGGCGGCGCCGCCCTCGGGCATCGCGCTGGTGTTCCCGTCGATCCCGCGCGCGACGTTCTACGCGCGCGTCCTCGTCGCGGGATCCAACTCAGGCGCGGACGTCGTCGCGCGAGGGTTCGCGTGGGAGACGGTGCGCTCGATCCTCGCCGAGCCCGGGCCGAAGAAAATTACCGTCGATCTCAAGCCGCAGTTGCTCGCCGCCGGCGCGGCGGACGGCGTCCTCGTCGGTCGCGTCGCGCCTCCGTTCGTCGATGTCCGCGTCGCGGGATGGCTGCTCCGCCCGGACTCACCCGACCTCGCGTGCGCGGTCGGCGCGGGATGGGTCGGCGCCGCGGAAGGCGGGACGGGCGCGGACGCGGCGTTGCGCCGCGCGTTCGCGGGTGAGTTCGACGACGAGTCGGCGCGCGAGGCGTCGGAGTGGAAGCTCGGGCGCGCGTCGAGTCGTCTTCACGCCGCCGCCGCCGCGACGGCGCGCGTCGCCGCCGTGTGCGCGGCGGCGTGGTCGGCGCTCCGCCCTCGCCTCGCCGACGCCGCGGAGGAGGAGCGAAGACGCGATCCCGAAGGGAAAGGCGACGCGCTGGAATCCGCGGCGCGCGACGCGGAGATGCCCCTCGTCCCCATGCTCGCGGAGATGGAGGCGGTCGGGATGCCGTTCGCGCCCGAGGCGTTGCGGAGGCAGCTCAGGCGCGCGAACCGACGCCTCGTCGAGATCGAGGCGCTTGCGGCGAAGATCGTGAGCGACGCCGGCGCGGCGCCCGCGTCGCTCACGTCCTCCGCCGACGTCGAGCGCGTGTTATTCGAGGACCTCAAGCTTCCCCCGCCGCCGTGCGCCGTCGTTCTCAACGGAGGCGGGCGGCGCCGTAGATTCAAGACGAACGCGGACGTGCTCAAGGCGCTCGCGGGGCAGCACCCGCTCCCGAAACTCCTTCACGAGCACAGGCAGCTGCACAAGTGCGTCACCATCGCGGAGGAGCTCGTCGAGGCCGCCGGGGACGCGGGGGATGACCGCTCCGGCGCCGCCGCGGACGCCGCGAGAGCGCTTCGGGGGGCGGACGCCGACGCGTCGGACGACGAGTCGGACGGGTCGGACGAGTCGGACGAGTCGTCGTTCGCGGTGGTTCGGCTTCGAGGTGCGATCCACCAGACGAACACGGGGACCGGGCGGTTGGCGATGGAGGAGCCGAATCTGCAGACGGTGCCGAGGGCGCGCGATTTCGTCCTCGCGACCCGCGCGACCGAAACGCTCGCGATTCGTCGCGCGTTTCGCGCGCCTCCCGGCCGCGTCCTCGTCTCGGCGGACTACCGCCAGCTCGAACTTCGCGTGCTCGCGCACCTCTCCAACGACCCCGGTCTCGTCGCCGCGTTCAACGCGCGCCCCGACGAGGATCCGTTCCGCGTCCTCGCCGCGCGGTGGCTCGGCGCCCGCGGCGACGCGTCGGTCGTCTCCGAGGAGGAACGCGCGAGGGCCAAGGCGCTCGCGTACGGCGTCGTGTACGGCTCGGGCCCGGCGCGCTTCGCCGCCGAGGCGGGGGTTTCCGAGGCGGAGGCGCGCGACGCGCAGGAGACATTCAGGCGGTCCCTCCCCGGCGTCGAGGCCTGGCGCGAGGCGACGATTCGCGAGGCGGCGCGGCGGAACCCACCGCGCGTGCGCACCCTCGCGGGACGCTTCAGAGCGCTCCCCGCTCTCGCGCCGGACGCCGACCGCGCGCTCGACCGCGGCGCCGACGAGCGCAAGGCGGTGAACGCCGCGTGCCAGGGATCCGCCGCGGACGTCGTCAAGCGCGCGATGCTCGAGGCGCACGCGCGCTTGTCCGAAGCCCGGAGCCTCGACGCTCCCGGGGACGATGACGAGGACCCGGTATGGGCGAGGCTTCGCGCGGGGAAGTGCCGGATGGTGCTTCAGATGCACGACGAGCTCGTCTTCGAGGTGGACGAGGCGGACGCAGCGGACGCCGTTCGCGCGATTCGACCGATGATGGCGCGCGCAGGCGAGGCGTTCGGCCTTCGCGTGCCGACGCCCGCGCGCGTGTGCGTCGGGCCGGACTGGGGATCCCTCGAGGAGGTCTTCTACTGATGAGCGGATGAGTGGATACGATCGGACGCGAAACGCGTCGATGCGGCATCGTCGTGGATACGTATCGTATCACACCACAGGTGCCGTGGGGGAATGAATAGGATTGGATGTGAAGGCGTCGCGCCGCGCTCCCGCTCCCCCGCTGGGCCCCGGCCGAAGTCCTAAACGTTCATCAATCACACCTGTTTGATTTTGCACTCCTTCACGAGGGGAAATTTGCCCTTGATGGCGCTCGCGATGGATTGCGCGAGCGCGAGCGGCCCCGAGAACTCCAGCACGCACACCCCGTCCTCCACGTCCAGCACTTTCACGCTCCCGCCGTAGTTATGGATCGCCCCCGCGAGTTTCTCGAGGTGCGCCTCCACCGCCTCTCGGCTCAGGCTCAGCGCGCCGGCGCCGTTTTCCCCGCCGTCGAGATTCACAACCTCCCTCACCGCCTCCGCGCCGAAGACCCTCACCAGCGTCCTCTCGATGCCGCCCTTGAGCGTCGCGGTCGAGCTCGTGCACGATCCGCACGCGCCCTGCAGCCTGACCGCGACTATGCCGTCCTCGATGCCCACCACCTCCACGTCGCCCCCGTCCGCGCGAAGGTACGGCCGAACCTCCTCCAGCGCGGCGTCGACGTTCTCGAGGGTGAGCGGCTTGAGCTCGCGGTTCGGATCGAGCGGCGCCTCGTCCTCCGGCGTCAGCGCCGCCTCGTTCGCGTACGGGCTCACGACATCGCCGTCCGCGTTCGTCGAGGGCGAGGGTGAGGGTGAGGGTGCGCCCCCCCCCGCGTTCATCGCGCCCGGGACGACCGCGGCTTCCTCGTCCCACGGCTCCGGCGCGAGCGTCCACTCGGCGGCGCCGACGGCGAGGTTTCCCCGGGGGATCTCCGTCTCCTCTCCGCCCCTGGCGTCGACCCACTCGCGGATCCACCGGTCCGCCTCCGCGCGGAGGTTCGCTCGCGTCGCCGTCGCGCGGTTCGCGAAGGCGGCGACGCGGACCTTCGCCGCGTCCGCGCCGTTGACCTCGGCGTGCGCGGCGACGGCGGCGCGGACGTCCCGGCGGTATCCCACGAACTGCATGCGCTCGTCGCGGTCGTACAGCGCGTACACCCCGGCGCACGCGGGGTCGGACGCGCGCGCCTCGAGCCACGCGCGCGTGGACGCGATGGACTCGCCGTCGTCCTTGCCGCTCTGGATCTCGTACACCTCCGCGGGGTCCACCTCCGCGGCCGCCGAGGACGCGGGCGTGGACGTCGCGTCGGCGGCGGCCGTCGTCGCGGGGCGAGGAGAGCGGGGCGATGCGGCGCGAAGGCGCGCGCGAACGCCGGGGGGGCGCGAGCGCGCGAGGGACACGTCGCGCGTCGCGGCGAAGCATCGCGCTCGCGGCGACGCGAGGGTGCGCATCGCGTGCGTGCGGGGTGGTCGCGCGCGGGACGATGCGGCGGGTGCACGCCACGTTCTCGGATAAACCATCCCCCGTTCGCGTCATATCGCCCGCCCCGGCGGGTCCTCGAACCATTAGCGGACGGGCTCTGAGACGATCGGACGACGACGGCACACGCGGGCGGCGCGGGGTCCAACGACGTGGTTCGAGCGCGATCGTCGCTCCTCGGACGGAGACCGCGAGCGCCCGCCGCCGGCGAGAGACCTCGCCTCGCACCGACCGCGCCTCGGCCGCACTCTCGCGCGTCTCGCGAACCGGCGCCGCGCCTCGGACGACCCCCCGCGCGTCACGCTCGTCGCCGCGCGTGCCTCGTTCCCTTCCCTCGACGATCGCGTCTCGGCGCGCGACTGGAATTCCGTAGAAGGAGGGAGAACTACACGCGCAAGATGGCGGAGACGCCCGCGGTGGACGACATCTGGAAGGCCGCGGCGTACGGCGACCTCGACAAGACGAAGGAATACCTCGAGCACGAGCCCGAGAACGTGAACAAGCCCGACGCCACGGGGTGCGTGTTCGCGATCTCGTCGCCCCGCGATCCGCGAGATCCTCCGCGTCTTGGTTCGAACGACGCTTCGCGACGCTGACGATCCCGATCCCGTTCCCGAACTTCTTCGACGCCCCTCCTTTTCTCCGCAGGTTCCTCCCCCTCCAGTGGGCGGCTCTGAACAACCGCGTCGCGGTCGCGACGTACCTGATCGAGAAGGGCGCGGCGGTGAACGCGACGGACAAGGACAAGCAGACGCCGCTGCACTGGGCGTGCGTGCGCGGCTCGCTCCCGTGCGCCGAGCTCCTGCTTCGCTCCGGCGCGCGCCTCGACCAGGCGGACTGCCGCGGGTACGACCCCGTGCACGTCGCGGCGCAGTACGGACACACGGGCATGATCTACCACTTCAAGATGCGCTGGGACGCGAACGTGGACGCGCATGACAACGACGGGCGCACGCCCCTCCACTGGGCCGCGTACAAGGGCTTCCCCGACGCCGTGAAGCTTCTGCTGTACTGCGACGCAAACATCGCGCGCGCGGATAAGGAAGGGTGCACGCCGCTCCACTGGGCCGCGATCCGCGGCAAGGCCGAGGCGGCGCACATCCTCGCGCAGGCGGGCGGGCCGGCGCTGCTCGACGCGAGGGACGTGGAGGGGTCCACCGCGACGCAGCTCGCGACGGAGAAGGGGCACAAGAGCCTCGGCGGCTTCCTCGCGGCGCAGCAGGACAAGCACCGGAGGGGCGCCAAGGGGAAGTTCTGGGACGCCAAGGGCATGGCGGTGGCGTGCGCGGCGCTCATCCTCGGTCTCGTCACGCTCTTCGTGCACGCGGTCGTCCTCGCGCCCGGGATGGCCACCCCCGACGTGACGGTGGCGGCGTGGAGTTGGATGGTGATCTTGTCCGCCGGCGCGGGCCTCGCGGTGATGTACCGCGTCTCGTATAACGACCCGGGCTTCATCGACCCGAGCGGCGCGAGCGAGAGCGGTCGACCCGGCGGCGGTAAGAAGGGCGGGAGCGACGTCGAGGCCGAGCCCTCCCGCGGCGGCGGCGGCGTCTCCGGGTTCGCGGGCGCCGGCTCCGGCTCCGGCCAGGTTCGCGCGTCGAACGAACACCTGAACCACCCCGAGCTCTGGGCCGGGAACTGGGGCGCGCTGTGCACGACGTGCAAGCTCGTCAAGCCCTGGGGCGCGAAACACTGCGGGGTGACGAACCGGTGCGTGCGCCGGTTCGACCACTACTGCCCCTGGATGGGGAACGCGATCGGGAAGCGGAACCACCGCGACTTCGTCGTCTTTTTGATGCTCGAGACGTTCGCCATGGCGGCGGCGTTTGCCGTCGCGCTGACGCGGCTCTACTCGGGCGGGCCGACGCCCGCGCCGTTGACCGCGACGGGCCTCGTCGTCTTCCTCGTCGCGGACGGGTGCACGCTGCTGCCGGTGTTCATGCTCACCGCCGCGCAGGTGTCGCAGGCGACGCGGAACATCACCACGAACGAGCTCGCGAACGCGCACAGGTACCATTACCTCAGGGACGCGGACGGCCGGTTCGCCAACCCGTTCGACAGGGGGTGGGTCGAGAACGTAAGGGCGTTCGCGCTCGCGGAGGAGAACGAGGAGGAGGTGCAGAGGCAGACGGCCATGAGCGTGCGGGAGATGGAGGGGATCCTCAAGACCAGCGGGAGCCAAGACGCGGTGTGATGGCGCGAAGCGAGCGCTTTCAGAGCGCTTTCATCGCGGGAGGGGAGAGGCTGGGACGGGGGAGAGCCCCGCGTTCGTCCGGCGCGCGCGAACGAAATATTAAAAAATTAAATCATCGAAAAATCACCGTCGCCACCGAACGGGACGCATTCGGCGTCGTCAACGTCCCGTCACGGCACCCGCGCCCCCGTTGGAGTCGTTGGACACGCTGTCACCCGAACGCGCGCCGCTGATTGGCTGACGGGGCGATACTTGGCGCCAAAATCCCCCCGCGCTTGACCTTTTTTATTCCTCCCGTCCCGCGACGCGGCGCGCATCAGTGCTTCGCGCGCGTCGTCGCGCGCCGAACCCGTCGGCGGTGCTCGCATCGGCGGCGCGCTCGATTCGAGCGGGTCTCTCGACGAAGGGAGCGCGCGCGCGGGACGCGAGGGAGCGCCCGGGGTCGGCGGTCGGGCTCGTTCGGTCCCCGTTCAAACGCGACCGCGCGTTCGCATTGAGGTGTTGAGGGCGCACGCGGCCCTCGTCGCGCGCGGGGAACGGGGGGCGAGATGACGCTCACCGCGATCCTGCAGAACGCGGGGACGTGCGCGAACGCCATCGGCAAGGCGAGCGATAAGGTGCGCGCCGACCCGCGTCGCGTCGCGTCTCGGCGTCCGTTCGCGCCGTCGCCCCGTCGCGCGAGATATTCCGTCCGCGCGAGATCCGCCCCGCGGGAACGCCCGATGCCACGTCGACCCATCCCAGGAGACCGCCCGGCTGACCCGCGCGCGAACCCCCCTTCCTCCCCCCTCCCCCATCCCGATCCCGCGCCCGCGCCCAGGCGCTCCAGAACACCGCGCTCAGCACCGCGTCCCCCCGCGCGAAGCGCCGCGCGGTGGCGCTCGGCGCGGCGACCCTGGTCCTCGCGTCCGGCGGCGCCCCCGCGCGCGCCTCCATCGCGCCCCCGCCGAACAAGCACCACACCCTCCCCAAGTTACACGGCGCGTGGACCGAGACGGAGGTGTACGCGCCCACGCGCGCGGGGAAAATCAGACGCCGGAAGAGCGGCGGCGGCGACCGAAGCGGCGGCGCTCCGGGCGACGGATTCGGCGACCACGGATTCGGCGACGAAAACTGGGACCCCCGCGGAGGCGACGACGACGGGCGCGGCGACGACCGCCGCGACGAGGGCGGCGACGGCGACGGGGGCGCCTCCGGCTCCGGCGGCTCCGGCGGCTCCGGCGGCTCCGGCGGTTCCGGCGACGGTTCCGGCGGCGACGATTCGTCTTCCTCCGGCGCGCCCGAATCGTCGGACGGCGGGAACTTGCTCTGGGCGTGGCACACGGCGTGCGGCGTCGCGTTCGCCGGGAGCGTGCAACACGCGACGCGTCGCATCGGCGCCGGTCGCGCGGCGGCGGCGTTGGCGGCGCAGGCGCAGGCGCCGCCGCGTCTGGACCTCGTCGCGGGCGCGGGCGGGGCGGAGGCGGTCGCCGCCGCGCGCGCGAGGCTCTGCCTCGCGTCCGTCACCACAGCGCACATCGCCAGGCAGCCCAGGCTCTGCATGAAGGCCACCGGGTGGTAGGAGGCGACGCGAGGAGGTTGGAGGGGAGGTCCGGCGCGTCCGGGAGCCGACGACGCCGTTTGAAAAACGGCGCCGCGCGCGCGGGCGGGAAAGAACGGAAGACGCGTCGACGACTCGAACGAACGAGCGTCTGTTGTTGTAACACCACGTGTATGATGTATGACCCGATGCCTTGGCGCGCGATCGCTCGTTCTCGCGCCCGTCGCCCACACCTCTCGCTCGGCGCGTCGCTTAAAAGGGAGGTACTTTCGTAGACTAGTATGAAAAGCGCATCATCCCCGGGTCTCGGCGTGTTTCTCTCTTCGCCTCCCCGCGAGTTTTTTCTGCAGCCTCGCGTGCGCGGCGTCTCGGCTGGGCCCCTCGTCGCCTTCGCCGACGCCGACGACGGACCCTCCCTCGATGGTGCCTCCGTCCCCTCCGACCGCCTCCTGGACTTTGCTCTGCGCGTCCAGGAACACCATCAGGTCCCTGACCTGTTCTTCCAGGTCCCGAATCCTCGCGTCCTTCTCCCGCGCGCTCGCCTCCGCGTCGCGCTCGAGCGCGCGCGTCTTCTCCTCGAACGCCCTCTGGTTCGCGAGGAGGGTGTCGTTGAGAGACCTGAGGAAGTCCCTCTCCTCCTCGACCTTCGCGCGCCTCCCCATCTCCGCGTCGAACTTCTCGTGCGCCTCCTTCAAACTCCGCCGCGCGTCCCTGGCGTCGTCGACGGCGGAGGCCACCGCCGCAGCCCGCTCCTTCGCCGCCGCCGCCGCCGTCGCCGCGCCCTCGCGCTCCGCCTCCGCCGCCGCCATCAACCGCTCGAAGTACCGCCGCTGCGAGTCGAGCTGAGACGTCAGGAGCTGGTTGTACTCGCTGTGAATGGCGTCGAGTTTACTGCTCACGAGCGCCTCCTCGAGCCCGGGGTCCAGAGGGTAATCCGCGTCGTACTCGCCCAACCCGTGGTCCAGAGGAGACCCGCCGCCCGGCCCGCCTTCCGAACGCTTCCCCGGGCGGCGGTAAAAGTCCTCCGAATCCAAACCCGAATCCAAGCCCGAATCGTCGTCGTCCCCGACGCCGTCGGAACGCACATCGGAACGCGCCCCCATCGACGCCCCCCCGAGCTCGCCCCCGAGCTCGCCCCCGAGCCCTACGCCGCTCCCGCGCGCCCCGCGCCCGCGCCTCGCCCCCGCCTCCTCCCCGGTCGCCGCGGTGGACGTCCCCGCGCCGCCGCTCGCCCTCGCCCTCCTCGCGCCGCCGCGCCGCCGCCTCCCGGGGGCGAGCTCGACGAGGCCGGTCTTGCTCTGGATCAGCCTGTGCACGAACCCGTCGCGGACGTAATCCCACACGCGCTGCGTCGCGAGCTCGAGCGAGTAGCAGTGGTCCGTCTGTTTCCAGTGCGCCACCGCGCAGCCCCCCGCGTACCGCCCGCACCCGACGACGCCGCAGACGAGACACGCCCACAGTTCCTCCGTCGAGCCGCACTCGTGGCACCGCGCCGCGTCCTCGGGGCGCTGCGTGTACCGGCACACGGGGCACGAGCTGTCGCCCCACTTGCTCAGGCACGCGTGGTGGAATGAGTGCGCGCAGACGGTGGTGACGACGCCGGAGACGTCCTGGTCGAGGCGGTCGAGGCACACGGGGCACGAGGGGAGCTCGACGGCGCCCGCGGGGGGAGGGGGGGGCGCGGAGGAGGAGGAGGAAGGGGAGGAGGAAGGGGGACGCGGGTCCATCTCGACGCGGCGGACGAAGAGCGCCGTGCACGTGCCCTCGACGAAGGAGTTGAACCGGCGGTTGTGGTAGTTGAGCGCGAACGCGTCGGCGGCGTCCTGGTCCTCGAAACGCATCAGGACGCTGTACCACGTCGAGGGGGCGAGGGCGCGAGGCGCGTCTCGCGCGCCCGAACCGGAGCCGGAACCCGCGGCGGAGCCATCATTTCCCGCGCCGGAGCCGGAGCCGAAACCCGCGGCGGAGCCATCATTACCCGCGCCCGCGCCCGCGCCCGCGCCTTCGCCCTCGCCCTCGCCCTCGCTCCGGACGACGCGCATCTCCACGACCTTCGGGAGCAGGGCGGCGGCGAACTGGCAAAAGTCGCTGATGGACAACGACGACGGCACCGCGAGGACGCACACGAGGGGCTGGCGGCCCGCGGGGAGGGCGTCGCCGCGCCGGGAAGGGGCGGGTGACGCGGCGCCCGCGCCGCCGGGCGCGTCCGCGGCGGCGTCGCGGTACAGGTGGATGCGGCCGCTGATGACGTCCGCGCGCGGGTTCCCGGCGGAGAAGGCGAGCACGCGCCCGGGCGCGGAGGAGGTGGAAGACGCCTCCTCGCCATCCCCGCGCGGGGCGTGCCCGGACGCGGACGCGTCGTCATCGAGCGCGAGCCCTCCGAGAGCGGCGGACGCGTCGACGCCGGGCGGAAGGCGCATGCGGAGCGTGAAAAGCGCCGCCATCGCGCCCGGAGGGAGCGCGGCGTCCGCGCGAGTGATGCCGTCCGGAGACGTCTTTTCGAGTGCACAACGTCCGGGGAGACTGCGACGACGCGCGCGCGCGCGCGCCGGCGGCCCGCGAGCGGGCGGAGTCCGAAAAACTTCTGAGATCTCCCCTCAGACTCGTTCGCGCCCGCGATCCGCGGTGGTCCAGTGTCACTCGCGCTCGTGATCCTTCGAGGCGCGCGCTCGATCCTCCCGTCCTTCCCTCGACCCCTCCCGACGCCACATGGGCGACGACGACGCGACGATGGGCGACGCCCCCGTCCCCCCCGCGTTCGGCGGCGGCGCATCCGGCGATTGGGGCGCGGAGGTGGAGGCGGAACACGAGGCCTCCGGTCGGAACGCGGACGTCCTCGAGGCTGAGCGCGCGAAGGCGAGGGCGCGCGCCGAGCGCTTCGGCATGGAGTACAAGTCTCCCTCCGCGAAGACGCTCGCGGGCGCGAACGGCCTGCTGTCGCGCAGGGAGGTGCTCGCGATGCGCAAGGAGGCGGCGATGAAGCGGGCGGCCAAGCAGGGCCAATTCGTGACGGGGATCGATCTCTTCGACCCCGCGGAGGAGGCCAAGCGTCGCGCCCGCGCGGAGAAGTTCGGCGCGATGCTCACGACCCCCGGCCCCGACGAGCAGGCGCTGATCGACAAGCGCGAGGCGGAGCGCGCGGCGAGGGCGGCGAGAGCGGCGGACGGCGGCGGCGAGGAGACGGGCGGCGGCGGCGACGCGGCGATGGACGCGGGGGCCGACGCGCAGGACACGCTCGAGGCGAGGGTCGACCCCGATCTCGACGCGAAGTGGCGCTCGGACGCGGTCCACCTCTACGGCGTCGATCACATGACCACGAACGAGTGCATGGGATACTTCGGCGAGTACGGCCCGGTGTTCTGCGAGTGGATCAACGACAGCTCCTGCAACGTCGTCTTCGCCGACGAGACGACGGCGCGGCGGGCGATTCGCATGAAGGGCGAGCCGCTGGGCGCCGCCGCGAACCCGGACGAGAAGGGCGCCCTCCCCGAGGGCCTCGAGGCGGAGATGCTCTGGCACGGCGGGCCGGAGTTCTTCAAGAACGGAAAGACCCTGCAGCTCTCCTTCCGGCTCGCCACCGAGGACGACATCAAGCCCCACGGCAGAATCAAGAGCAGGCAGCTCTGGATGAGTCGGAACGAGCGCGGCGCCAACAGAGGGAAACGCCGCCGCGGCGGCCAAGGCGGCGGAGGCGATCGCGGCGGCGATCGCGAGATGCGAGACGATCGCGACGACTCGCGCGGTGGGAAGCGGAGACGGCGACGCGGCGGCGGCGGGGGCGGGGGCATGCGCGGCTTCGGCGACGACGGCGACGGCGGCGTCGCCGACCTTCGGGAGAGGCTGAAGAAGAAGCGCGCCGAGCGGGAGGAGGGCGCCGGCGAGGCCGCGGGCGACGCGGCGATGATGCCCATGGGCGGGGGCGACGGCGGGGCGGACGCGAGCGCGGATAAGGCCGAGGTGAAGAGGGATTCGGAGAAGGCGGCGGTCGGGATGATGGCCGCCGCCGTCGGCGCGGCGGCGGCGGCGAGGAAGGCGGAGGCGGAGCCGAGCAAACCGGAGGACGTCAAGATGGAGTGAGGCATCGCTCGCGCGATCGGAGACGACGAGACGACGCTTTACGACGCGGCGCGTGACAGTCGCGGCGTGATATGACATTCGCATCCATCTCTCCTCGTGTTCTTTCGTCTCCGCCGCTTTAGACGGTGAAGTTCTCGCACACCGCCTTCTTGTCGATGCGCTTCATGATGCCGGAGATGACCTTGCCGGGCCCG
>MDSW01021487.1_pt1 | contig 20216 bp, 24 predicted proteins | sample 811171 | NCBI WGS metagenome assembly MDSW01 (sample SAMN05326641, study PRJNA326480) | marine metagenome | isolation source: seawater | place: Atlantic Ocean: North West | collected 2012 | reverse complement strand
CCCCATTGATCCGATCCGCCGAGTTGCATGCGGCAGTTGTGACGCCGGAAAAGTTCCAGGAAGTCATAGGACTGCATCAGCAGGTAGTTGAATTCGAGGAAGGTGTAGGGCTGTTCCGCCTCGAGGCGGCGCGCAACCGTGTCCTGCTTCACCATCGTATTGATGGTGAAATGCACGCCGACCTCGCGCAGCAGTTCGATGTAGCCGAGCCTGCTGAGCCAGTCGTCATTATTGACCATGATCGCGTCCGTCGGGCCGTCACCAAACGTCAGGAAGGGCTGGAAGGCCTTCTTGATACCTTCCATATTGGCCTGGATCTGCTCATCGGTCAGCAGGGGGCGGGACTTCTCCTTGTCCGTCGGGTCGCCCACTCTCGTTGTGCCGCCCCCCATCAGAACGATGGGCTTGCCGCCGGCCTTCTGAAGGTGGCGCAGCATCATGATCTGGAGGAGGGAGCCGACGTGAAGGCTGTCCGCCGTCGCGTCGAAACCGATATACGCAACCGGAACTCCCGATGCGCAATAGGCATCGACCTCTGCGGGATGCGTCACCTGCTTGAGGTAGCCGCGCTCCGACAGCGTCTTGAGGAATTCCGACTTGTAATCGCTCATCTTCTCGTGTCTCCGTGAAGGCAGCCGCGCGTAGCACGGAAAGAGGACGGCTTGAACACTGTGAATGAGATTTTTGAACCGCAATGGGTGGCGGGCTTCATGTCGGGCACATCACTGGATGCGGTGGATGCTGCGCTGATCCTGACAGATGGCGAACGGGTGCTGGAATTCGGCGCGACGGCGGAACGGAAGTACACACCTGAGGAACGGAAGGTGCTGCAGCAAGCGACGGATGCCGCGCGAGCCTGGAACTGGTCGGGGGCTCCGCCGGAGGATGCGTTTGAAGCCGCGCGGCAGGTGATTACGTCAACGCATGCGGCGGCTTGGGAGCAACTGCTCAGCACGTGGGACGGCCCGGCGCCCGGGCTGGCGGGCGTGCATGGCCAGACTGTTCTGCACCGCGCCCCAAAGGCCGGACAGACGGGGGCGACCCTGCAGCTGATCGATGCCCGCGCCGTGCGCGCAGCTTTGGGCTTGCCGCTCGCCTATGATTTCCGGACAGACGATGTCGCCGCCGGCGGGCAGGGCGCGCCGCTGGCCCCGGCCTATCACGCAGCGCTTATGAAGCGGGGTGGAGATGATACGGCCTGCGTGCTGAATCTAGGCGGCGTTGCAAATATCACGGCGCGGATGCGGGATGGCTTGCTGATCGCGTTCGATACCGGCCCGGCCAATGGCCCCATCGATGAATGGGTCGAGGCGCATGCCGCTGGCACGCATGACACAGGCGGCCAGCTGGCGGCCGCGGGCCGGGTGGATGAGGACCTGCTTTGTCACCTGCTGGACCATGACTGGTTCAACGCCCCGCCACCCAAATCGCTCGACCGCTATGATTTCAGCGCGGAGATGGTGAAGGGCTTGTCGCTGGAGGATGGCGCGGCAACGCTGACGGCGTTTTCCGCGCGGGCGGTGGCCGAGGGGCTGGGCCATCTGCCGGAATATCCGCGCCGGGTTATCGCCTGCGGGGGCGGGCGGCACAATCCGGCCCTGATGGCGGAACTTCGGTCTGCACTTCGCTGCCCCGTCGTCTCCGCCGAGGAGGCTGGCTGGCGAGGAGATTCGATCGAAGCGGAAGCGTTTGCCTATCTTGCGGCCCGCACGGCCAGAGGCCTGCACATCAGCTGGCCCGGCACGACAGGCGTGCCGGAACCCATGACGGGCGGGAAGCTGCTGCCCTAGTCTTCCTCTGCCTCGATCCGCAGTTTTTCTTCCGCGTCAGAGAGGCGCTGGAGCAGGTAGTCCTCACAGAGGCCGATCAGCTCATCACGCTTTTCCTGATAGAAATGATTCGCGCCTTTGACCGTTGCGCGGTCGATCTGCTCGCCCTTCTGGACACGCACCTTGGTAAGGGCGCGCTCGACGTCTTCCGGGGAGGAGATGGAGTCGGCATCGCCAGACACGATAAGGCCGGAGGCCGGGCAGGGTGCGAGGAAGGACAGGTCATAATGATTAGCTGGCGGGGAGATTGCGAGGAAACCGTCGATCTCGGGGCGGCGCATCAGCAGCTGCAGCGTGATCCAGGCGCCGAAGCTGTAGCCTGCACACCAGACATAGCGGGGGCTTTCGGACAGGTTCTCGATATAGTCGAGGACATAGGCGGCATCTTCGAGTTCGCCGACGCCCTGGTCGTACTGGCCCTGGCTGCGGCCGACTCCGCGGGAATTGTAGCGCAGCACCCCGAAGCCATGCTTCTCGAACATCTGGTACAGCATGATCGAGATTGGGTCCTGCATCGTGCCGCCCGCCTTGGGGTGCGGATGCAGCACCAAAGCGATGGGCGCCCCTTCATAAGGCGGCTCTGTGTAACGGGCTTCGATGCGGCCCTGGGGGCCCGGGATGATGAGCTCGGCCATGTAATCCTCACTGGTCACGGGGGAAGGGCGGCGTCATAAGCCATTTGGGTGGCAAAAAGCAAATTTTTCTGCACCTGCAAAAAGGCCGCAAAACGCGTATATTCCGTACATGATCTATGCAGACCACAATGCAACCTCTCCGCTAAGGCCGGAAGCGCGGAGCGCGATGCAGGCCGTATGGGATATGGGGCCGGTGAACCCGTCCTCCGTCCACACGGCCGGGCGGGCCGCGCGTGGCGTGCTGGAAAAGGCACGGACAGCCATTGGCGGGGCCATTGGCAGCCGCGCGGAAGACATCGTCCTGACGGGCGGCGGCACCGAGGCGGATAATCTGGCCGTGCATGGTGTCGTCGCGGCGCTGGAGGGAAATTGCACCTTTATCGTCTCGGCCATTGAGCATGAGGCCATTGTCAAAGCTGCGGCGCATTCGGGCGCGCGGGTCCAGACGGCTTATGTGACGGCGCAGGGCGCGTTGGACCTTGAAGATCTGGCGAAGCGCATGAGCGCGTGGGACCATGACAATTTCGGCACGCCGGTGCTGTGCCTGATGCTGGCGAACAATGAGACCGGCGTGATCCAGCCTGTGGCTGAAGCTGCCGCCATCATGCGGGAGGCTGGCGGCCTGACGATTTGTGACGGCGTGCAGGGGCTCGGAAAGATCCCGGTCAATGTGGCGATGCTGGGCGTCGACTATCTCAGCCTCTCCGCTCACAAGATTGGCGGGCCGCAGGGCGCGGGCGCGCTGTGGCACCGTGCGGGCGCACCTTTGAAGGCAATCCAGCATGGCGGCGGGCAGGAACGGGGCCTCCGCTCCGGCACCGAAAACGTTGCGGCGATGGCCGGCTTTGGTGCAGCTGTCGAAGCAGCGGTGCGGGACATGCCGAAATACTTCGCGCTGGCGGTGCATCGCGATGCGATGGAAGCGCGGCTGGAGCGTGAGGCGGGCGTTATCGTGATGGGCAAGGATTCCAAGCGGCTGGCCGGCACGTCCAATTTTGCCAAGCCTGGCTTCGCGGCGGAAACGCAGGTGATGGCGATGGATCTAGCCGGTGTGTGCGTGTCGGCGGGCTCTGCCTGCTCGTCCGGAAAGGTGAAGCGATCGCTCGTCCTGCTGGCCATGGGTGCATCTGACACCCTTGCGGAATCGGCAATTCGCACCAGTTTTGGATGGAACAGCACGCCGGATGACTTTACAGGCGTGGCAGATGCCTGGCTGGAAGCGGCCCGGCGGACGGTATTGAAGGAAACAGCCTGATGGATTGCTGCAGCGGCATCGACGACCATGACGACGACTGCACCGAAGTGAAGGTGAAGGACAGCATCGACGCGGGCACCGTCGAGGCGGCCAAGCGCTTGCAGTCCGAGAACTATTCTGCGGGCTTTTCCACGGACATTGAAATGGACATGGCGCCCAAGGGCCTGTCCGAGGATACGATCCGCTTTATCTCCGCGAAGAAGAATGAACCGGAATGGCTGCTGGAATGGCGCCTCGCCGCCTATCGGCGGTGGCTGACCATGGAAGAGCCGACTTGGGCGATGGTCCGCTATCCGAAGATCGACTATCAGGACTACTATTACTACGCCGCGCCGAAGACCGGCGCGAAGTATGAGTCAATTGACGATGTTCCCAAGGAAATTCTGGAGACCTATGAAAAGCTCGGCATTCCGCTGCGCGAGGCGGAAGTGCTGCTGGGCGTGGAAGGTGCGGCGGAGACAGCTGCCGCAGCGCGTGAGACGCCGCGCGTCGCCGTCGATGCCGTGTTCGACTCTGTTTCCGTCGCCACTACCTTCCGCAAGGAGCTTGAGAAAGCCGGCGTGATCTTCATGTCGATTTCGGAAGCGGTTCATGAGTATCCGGACCTCGTGAAGAAATATCTCGGCACAGTCGTTCCGCAATCGGATAATTTCTTTGCGACGCTGAATTGCGCGGTCTTTTCGGACGGTACCTTTGTTTACGTGCCTAAAGGCGTGCGTTGCCCGATGGAGTTGTCGACCTATTTTCGTATGAATGCGGAGAATACGGGCCAGTTCGAACGTACACTGATCATTGCCGATGAGGGCGCATACGTTTCCTATCTGGAAGGCTGCACGGCACCGATGCGGGACGAGAACCAGTTGCATGCAGCCGTCGTGGAGCTTGTCGCGCTGGAAGATGCGGAGATCAAGTATTCGACCGTCCAGAACTGGTGGCCGGGCGATGAGGACGGCAAGGGCGGCATCTATAATTTCGTGACCAAGCGCGGCGATTGCCGGGGCGATCGGTCGAAGATCAGCTGGACGCAGGTGGAGACGGGCTCTGCCGTCACCTGGAAGTATCCAAGCTGTATCCTGCGCGGCGATGACAGCGTGGGCGAGTTCTACTCCATCGCCGTCACCAATGGCCGCCAGCAGGCCGATACGGGCACCAAGATGATTCATTTGGGCAAGCGGACGCGCAGCCGGATCATTTCCAAGGGCATCTCGGCCGGCAAGTCGAACAACACCTATCGCGGCCTCGTCTCGATCAACAAGAAGGCCGAGAAGGCGCGGAACTTCACCCAATGCGACAGCCTGCTGATCGGCGGGCGCTGTGGCGCGCACACGGTGCCTTATGTCGAAAACCGCCGCGCGGATGCGCAGCTGGAGCACGAGGCGACGACGACCAAGCTGTCCGACGACCAGCTTTTCTATGTCCGGCAGCGCGGCATCGGCGAGGAAGAGGCCGTCGCCCTGCTGGTCAACGGCTTCGTCCGCGAAGTGCTGCAGGAGCTGCCCATGGAATTCGCCGTGGAAGCCCAGAGCCTGCTGAAAGTCAGTCTTGAGGGCAGTGTTGGTTGAGGAAACGCCATTTGACGTCTGGCTGAATTCCTATTGCGGTGCGCAAGAGGCGAAAGTCTCTGACGCGCTAACCGGCCTGTTCGCGCGGAACGCCCGGCTGTTCCCCGGTCCGTTTGTGTCTCCCATAGAAGGCTGCGAAGCCATCCGGACTTATTTTGTCCGATACTGGGAACGTCATGACCGGTCCGGGTTCACAATGGGAAAAATTGCGGATGAATGGGCGCACTGGAGGGAGAGCGGGTCCATTCCAGCGCTTCAGGAGCCCTACAGAGTTGATGCCATCTTCCGGGCAGAACTGGACGAAAACGGGCGGTGCGAGCGCCTGACATTCTGGCAGGAAACGCTGAGCGTGCGGGAAACCGATATGCTGACCCAGCGTGATGCCTGAGGATTTCCGCGTTCGACGGTGCATTTCAGGGGCCTGTCCCCGCTTCAACTTCTCCCCTTTGCTGCCGCAGGGGCTTTCCCCGGGGGCGAATGACGCCTACATGCGCACCATGTTGAAGATTGATAATCTGAGCGCCACGGTTGGCGAAGAGGACGCGGCGAAGACCATCATTAATGGGCTGACGCTGGAAGTGCCTGCGGGCGAAGTGCACGCCATCATGGGGCCCAATGGGGCCGGCAAGTCGACCTTGTCCTATGTGCTGACCGGCCGGGACGGCTATGAGGTGACCGGCGGCAGCGCGACGCTGAACGGGGAGGACATCCTGGAGATGGACCCGGAAGAGCGCGCCGCGAAGGGCCTGTTCCTGTCTTTCCAATATCCGGTCGAGGTTCCCGGTGTGCCCGTCATGACTTTCGTGCGCACCGCTATGAATGCCCAGCGCAAGATGCGCGGCGAGGATGAAATCTCCGCGCCCGACTTCATCAAGATGTCACGCGAGATCGGCGGCAAGCTTAACCTGGACGCAGATATGCTGAAGCGCCCGCTGAATGTCGGCTTTTCCGGCGGTGAGAAAAAGCGGTTGGAAATCTTCCAGATGATGATGCTGGCGCCGAAATTCCTGATCCTCGACGAGACCGATTCCGGGCTCGATATCGATGCGCTGAAGACGGTGGCCGATGGTGTCAACGCCATGCGCGCGCCGGACCGGGGCATGCTGGTTATCACGCACTATCAGCGCCTGCTGGACCATATCAAGCCGGACAAGGTGCACGTGTTGTCCAAAGGCCGGATCATCAAGACTGGTGGGCCGGAGCTGGCGCTGCGGCTGGAGAAGGAAGGCTATGACGGCGTGCTGGGAGAGGCCGTGTGACCACAGCCCTCCGCGACCTGATCACTAATCCGACGACGGCTGAACTGGAACTGATTGCCCGCTATGGCATGCAGCCGGAGGATCCGCGCCGCGAACGCCTGTTCCAGGCATTTGCACAGACGGGCTTGCCCGGCCGCCGGAATGAGGCCTGGCGCTGGACGGATTTCAAATCGGGCATCAGCGCGGTCGAGCGGCCGGAGAATGCACCGGCCAATGATCCCTTCCCGGCGGAAGGTGCGCTCGTCTTCCGCTTCACGCCGACCGGGTTCGACTATCCGAAAGACCTGCCGGATGGGCTGCGCATGCTGGCAAAGCCCGAGGCACAGGCGCTTGGTGCCGCTGAAGAGGTGCCACTCGCGGCGCTGGCGTCCGCACTGGCCGGCAGCAAGGACAGTCCAGCGACGCTGTTGCTGGATGTTAGGGGTATGGACCTGCCGCGCCTGCATTTCCAGATCGCGGGTGAAGGCGAGGGATGTTTCGCGCGCATTTCCATTCTTGTCCGCGAGGGTGCGGCGCTGGAAATGTCAGAGAGCTATCTCGGCGGGACGGGGCTGACGTCTGCTGCCGTGGAGTTCGATGTCCAGAAGGGCGCGCGCGTGTCGCGGACGGTCTATCAGTGCGGTTCTTCAGAAGAGGCTATTGCTGCGACAGCACTGGTGAATTTGGACGCCGAATCCGAATATTCACAAACGACGCTAAGTTTCGGCGCGAAGCTCGCGCGTATGGAGACGCGCCTCGTGCACCGCGAGACTGGTGCGAAAGCGACGCTGAATGCGGCCTATCTGGTTGGAAACGGTCTGCATGCGGACATCACAACCAATGTGCGGCATGGCGCGAATTCCTGCGTCACACGCCAGCTGACAAAAGGTGCCGTCACCGACGGCGGCACGGGCGTGTTCCAGGGTAAGTTCCATGTGCCGCGCAATGCTGGCCAGTACACCGATGCCGACATGCAGCATCAGGCGCTGTTGCTGGAAGAGGGCGCGACCGTGTTCGCAAAGCCCGAGCTGGAGATCTATGCCGATGATGTCGAATGCGCCCACGGCAACACGTGCGGCGCGCTGGACGAGACGCAGCTCTTTTACATGCGCCAGCGCGGCATCCCTGAGAAAGAGGCCCGCGCGCTGCTGACGGAGGCTTTTATCGCCGAGGCGCTGGATAGTGCGGGTGATCTCGCGGACGTGCTGCGCGCCGAAGCACAGGCCTGGCTGGCATCCGCATGAGCCGTCCATTCGACCTCGACGCCATACGGGCGGAATTTCCGATTCTCTCACGAGAGGTGAACGGCAAGCCGCTGGTCTATCTGGACAATGCCGCCAGCGCGCAGAAGCCGAACGCCGTCATCGATGCGATCGCGAACCAGTCCCGCACAGCATACGCCAACGTCCATCGCGGCATCCACACGCTGTCGAACGAGGCGACTGAGGCCTATGAGGCAGCGCGGGAGAAAGCACGCGGCTTCCTGAACGCGCCGTCGCACGACAACATCATCTTCACCAAGGGCTCGACGGAGGGAATCAACCTCGTCGCCTCTGCGCTGGCGGGCGAGATCCAGCCGGGAGACGAAATCGTGCTGTCGGTGATGGAACACCATTCCAATATCGTGCCGTGGCATTTCCTGCGCGAGCGGCATGGCGCAGTGCTGCGCTGGGTGGAGCTGACAGAGGACGGTTCTCTCGATATGGGCTCATTGGCGGACGCCATTGGGCCGAAGACGAAATTCGTCGCCATGACTCACATGTCCAACGTGCTGGGCACGGTGACGGACATGGCGGAAGTGGCCCGCATGGCGCATGCTGCTGGCGCGCAGGTGCTGGCCGATGGCAGCCAGGCGGCGGTCCACATGAAGGTGGATGTGCAGGCGCTTGGCATCGACTGGTATGTCATGACCGGCCACAAGCTGTACGGTCCGACCGGCATCGGCGTGCTGTACGGCACCACTGAGGCGCTGGACCGCGCGCGGCCCTATCAGGGGGGTGGCGAGATGATCGAGGTTGTTGAGCGCGAACGTGTGACCTACAACGCCGCGCCCCACAAATTCGAGGCCGGCACGCCGCCTATTCTGGAGGCAATCGGCCTTGGTGCTGCCATCGACTGGATCAGCGCCTTCAATCACAGTGAGGTGCATGCAAACGAAATGGCCCTTTATGAGCGGGCCTGTGAAGGCCTGCGCGGGGTGAATGGGATAACCATTCACGGCACGGCGCCAGCGAAGGGCGCAGTGCTGACCTTTACCCTCGAAGGCGCACACCCGCATGATATTGCTCAGATTCTTGATCGCTATGGCGTCGCCATCCGGGCCGGGCATCATTGTGCGCAGCCGCTGATGGAGCATCTGGGCGTCAGCGCCACGGCGCGGGCGAGTTTCGCCATCTACAACACCGAAGCTGAAGTGGACGCCTTCGTAGAAGCGCTCGCCAAGGCACGGGAAATGCTTATATAGACTTCGATATGGCAGATGATCTGACATCCCGCGACATGGTCGATGTTTCCGGCGAGGAGAAGCCCTCCGCGATTCCTCAGGCGGAGCTGAACCGGATTACCGACGATCTGATCGCTGCGTTCAAGACCGTGTTCGACCCGGAAATCCCGGTTGATATCTATGAGCTGGGCCTGATCTACAAGGTCGACATCGATGATGACCGCAAGGTGGACATCGACATGACGCTGACGGCGCCCGGTTGCCCGGTTGCCGGCGATATGCCGGGCTGGGTCGAGACCGCCGCGCGGACTGTTGAGGGCGTTACAGATGTCGAAGTTCGCCTCACCTTCGATCCGCCCTGGGACCCGTCCCGCATGTCGGATGAGGCGCGGCTTGCGCTGAACATGCTTTGATTGAATGCCAACCGGTGTGACCCTACATTAAGCTCATGGCACGCAGACCTCGTCCCAAACCCGTAAAACTCACCGACGCCGCAGCAGCGCGCGTCAAGGAGATCATGGAAGAGAAAGGCGCCGGCTATCTTCGCGTTGGCGTAAAGAATGGCGGCTGCGCAGGCATGGAATACGTCATGGACTATGCCACCGCGCCCGAGGCCCTGGACGAAATCGTCGAGGACAATGACGTAACCATTCTGATTGACGCGAAAGCTGTCCTGTTCCTGTTAGGCAGCGAGGTGGACTACGAAGTTACGCCGTTGCACGAGAAGTTCGTCTTCAAGAACCCGAACCAGACTGATGCCTGTGGCTGTGGCGAGAGCGTGACGATCGTTCCGGCGGCTGCCGACTAGCTATTCCTCAAGCCTTTTTGAATGCTGCCAGGTCCGACGCAGTTGGAGCGGCTTCCATGCCTTTTGGCGGATCCGGAATCAGCGTTGCCCGGCGGACAGGCGTTCCTCTCGCTTCGGCGACCAGCTCCGCAGTCCGTTGTTCCGTGGCGTCTGTCAGGCGGGCGAGAAATTCGTCCTTTGGCAGGTCGAAGGGGATCGGTTCGAGGAATTCGATGATCGCCTTGCCGCGCACTTTTTTCATGTCCTGCTGACGCCAGAAGACGCCGATATTGGTGGCGACCGGAATGACCGGCACCTGCATGGCCTGTGCCATGTGCCAGACGCCGGGCTTGTAGCGGAAATGGTAATCGACGGGTGCGAGATGCCCTTCGGGATAGATCAGAACGTGGCGTCCGTCTTCTCGGGCGCGCTCCATTCCTTCGCGCAGAGAAGCCGCCTTGCGCTCGCCACCGCCGCACGTATCGATCACGATTGCGCCTAGTTTGCGCAGGATGCCGCCGACCAGCGGGAACTTCTCCAGGTGATCGCCAGTGACGAAGGCAAGGTTGCGGACCTCTGGGTAGACGAGAAACCCGTCCCCCCAGCTCTGGTGCTTGCCCGCGAGAATGAAGGCGCCTTCCGGTAGATTGCTCCGGCCCCGGACCTCCTTTCGGATACCCGCAACAAATCGCAAGTTCAGGTTCATCGCGCGCGTATAGCTGCGGATGATTGCTCGCACGGGGGTGTGTCCTGGCAGGATCAGGAAGGGCAGGGAGGCCAGTACGTAGATGACAGACAGGAGATAGTAGACAAGTGTAAACAGGAAACCGCGCATCGCCGGACCTTTCCGTTGTCAGCTATTTGGATTTCAGCACGCATAGAACCGCGCGCGCCATCGCCTCGGCATGCTGGGACAGTGGCCCGGGGAGGCGGTTATAGATCTTGTTCTGCCCAGCCTGCATGACCACGCCGAGCGCCATCGCGGCCTTCAGCGCAGGGTCACCTTTGGGGAGATGGCCTTCATTCATGAGGCTTTCGATGATCCGTTCCGTGATCGAGACCGGATCGTCCTCGCGGCGCTTGTCATAGGGCAGGAAGCGGTTGAGCGAGACAAGGTGAAAGGAGAAAAGCAGGAAGTCTTCGTCGGCCAGTTCGCAATAGGCGCGCACTGCAGCCAGAACCTTCTGGTCGAGCGAACCATCACCGGCGAGCGCTTCAGCCATCATATTGCCCAGCCGGTTATGCGTCTCCATGAACAGGGCGAGGGCCAGCTCATCCTTGCCTTTGTAGTGGCGATAGAGCGCGCCTTCGGACACACCAGCCTTCTCGGCGATTTCGCGTGTGGTCGCCGCATCAATCCCTTCATGGATGAAGAGCTTGAGCGCGGCACGCTCGATCTTCGGCCGGGCATTTCTCGCCCTTGGCTTCTTATCTGCCGGCTTCGCTTTGGTGGTGCTTCTTGCCATGAAGTCTCTCCTGTGAATGATAGGTATTTAACATCCAACGAGCCCAGTCGCAAGTGATTAATCGCTCACAATATTGGTGGATTGGGATTTTGTTGCACGGACAGCGCTCAGCGCTTTTGGGAGGGGACAAGCAAATGAAGATGTTTCCTGTATTCCTATGTGCGATGGCGCTGGCCGGCTGTGCGGCCGCGCAGACCGCAGAAATAGATCCCGTCGGTGAAATTGCACCTTTGCAGGAAGATGCGGCCTCGCCGCCAACCAAGCCAGCGCCGCCATGTCAGAGCGCGGTCTACCATGAATTCGATTTCTGGATCGGGGAGTGGAATGTTTACGACGCGAACGGTGAACTGGCAGGTACAAATTCAATTCAGCCGGAGGAGGGCGGCTGCGTTCTTGTGGAGCGTTGGCAAAACACGGGCGGAGGAACAGGGCAGAGTTATAATTTCTATGATCCGGGTGTGCAGAAATGGCGTCAGGTCTGGGTCTCGAAAGGCCTTGTGATCGATTATGCGGGTGGCCTGACGGATACAGGATCGATGCTGCTGAAGGGTGAGGCCCGATATCATGCGGGCGCGGTTGCGCCTTTTACGGGTGAGTGGACACTTAATTCCGATGGGTCCGTCACGCAGCATTTCATGCAGCAGGAAACGGATACCGGCGAGTGGACAGACTGGTTCTTCGGAAAATATGTCCGCAAGGCGGACGATCCGGATTCCGCAAACTGATCAGGCCTGCAACTCGATGCGGTAGCTTTCGATGACTGTATTGGCCAGCAGCTTCTCGCACATCTCTTTCACACGAGCTTCGGCGGCGTCTGCGCTGAGACCGTCTTCGAGATCGAGTTCGATGACCTTGCCAATGCGGGCGCCTTCAACCTCGCCATAGCCCATCCGCGCAAGCGTATCGGCAACAGCCTTACCCTGCGGGTCAAGAACACCGTTCTTAAGGGCGACGTGCACGGTGGCTTTCATGGGGAATCTCCTGAGCGGCGTGGCGAGTCGCGCTTCGTCTAGCGCAATTGCCTCACTATTGGAACAAGGCGAAGGCCGCAATAACTGCAGCCACGATGAGAGCTCCTGCCGCGCAAGGCAGATATTGCGTCCACTTCAAGATCCGGATCCGCTCATGGAAATCGGCCGCGTTGTTAAAGTGCGGAAACGGCCCGTCCGGTAAGGGTTTGTCTGGAAAAGTGCAGCGCGACTCCCAGCCCTCTTTCGGGCTGAATACCAGCAGCCGGTCAGTCGGGGACGCGGCCTTCATGGACAGGGCTCCCGTCCTGCCGAAGCCCCCGCCGATCACTTTCAGAGACAGTTCCCCCCCTCCCTTTGAAGGAAGGTCACTTACCGCCGGTGAAGCTGACAACATTATCCGTTTCGCCGGATTCCTTCAGGATTCCGAGGCGGCGGGCGACTTCGGCGTAAGCCTCCGTTACCCCGCCGAGGTCGCGGCGGAAACGGTCCTTGTCGAGCTTGTCGCCCGTCTGGAAGTCCCAGAGGCGGCAGCTGTCCGGGCTGATTTCATCCGCCAGCAGGATACGGGGAACCTCGCTGTCGCCTTCATAGTGGCGGCCGAATTCCAGCTTGAAATCCACGAGGCGGATGCCGACGGCAGCAAAGAGGCCGGACATGAAATCGTTCACGCGGAGGGCAAGGGAAATGAGGTCGTCATATTCCTGCGGGCCCGCCCAGCCGAATGCGGCAATATGCTCCTCAGTGACCAGCGGATCGCCGAGCGCATCATCCTTGTAGTAAAATTCAACCATCGGGCGAGGCAGAACCTGGCCTTCCTCAATACCCAAGCGCTTCGAAAGTGTACCGGCCGCAACGTTGCGTACGACAACTTCAAGCGGGATGATCTCCACCTTCTTGATGAGCTGCTCGCGCATGTTGAGGCGGCGGATGAAGTGGGTCGGAATGCCTACGGCGGACAGCCGGGTCATCATGAACTCGCTGATCCGGTTGTTCAGAACGCCCTTGCCATCGAGAACGGCTTTCTTCTGCGCATTGAACGCAGTGGCGTCATCCTTGAAATACTGGATCAGGGTGCCGGGCTCCGGACCCTCATAGAGAATCTTCGCCTTGCCCTCGTAGACGACGCGTTTCTTGCTCATTCGGCGGGGCCTCCTCATCGGCGCCGGTTCGCCAGAACGGAGAATCGTTCGAAGCAGCCCCAGCAGCCGCGACTGTTACGCGAAACCGCCCGAAGAAACAATTATTGCACACAGCTGCCCTCAGCCCCTATATGCACCCTGAATAGTCCACCGTTCTGAAAGGCTAACGAATGAGCACATTTGACGATCGCGAACGCGCGGAAGAAGCAAAATATGCGATGGATCAGGATACGCAGTTCAAGGTCATGGCGCGCCGGAACAAGCTGTTGGGGCTGTGGGCCGCAGACCTGATGGGCCTGACGGGCGACGACGCTGAAGCCTACGCCAAGACGGTTGTCCTCGCCGACCTCGAAGAAGCTGGCGACGATGATGTGTTCCGCAAGGTGCGCAAGGATTTCGATGATGCCGGCATCGACCGTACTGACGCCCGTATCCGCGAACAGATGGCAGAACTCCTGCCGGTTGCGCGCGAGCAAATCCTGAAAGGCTGAGAAGCCTCCGCCTAGTTTATCAGGCTCAGGTCCGAACAGGACCTTCCTGTCTCTCCCAGAGGCGTAAACGAGACGCAGCTGACCTTCGTGGCGACGCCGGACTTGAACGTCGGCGCGCCATGCCAGCTGCGCATTCCGGGAGGCCCGGTCCAGTGGCTGATATACAGCCTTCCCGGCGTTGTCGGGATGCGCCGGTCGTCAAGGACGGTCTCGTGGAATACCTCGCCGTCAACGAACCAGGTAATCTTGTCCGGCCGCCATTCGAACCCATACAGGTGCGGCGCATCACCGGCATCGAAGGGCAGGTCGAAGGTTGCGTAATTGCCGCGGCTGCCATTCCGCCAGTAGTTGAAGTGGATTTTCGTCAGGTCCTTGCCGAGAAATTCGATGTCGATTTCATCGTGCGGGTCGCCTGCATAGGGGCCTGTATAAGTGAAAAGCGCGGTCACCAGGCCTGAGCCCCTGCCGGGCTGCATGACAGCCTCGTAGCGGCCATAGCCATAGAGTGAACTGGTGCGGGCCTCGGCAATGGAGAAGGGGGCGCCGCCATCCGTTTCCTTCTCGACGATAAAGCGGGCGCCTTCGGAGGTGCCTATAACGTTCTCAGGCGCCCACCGGCCGCCATAATGGCCCTCTGCGCGGTTGGTTTTCGATCGGAAGAAGTGCCCGTCGGCCCACGTCTCTCCCAGCAGGGTGATGAAGCTGGTTCCTTTGCGTCCCCGCGGGTTCAAGGGCTTCGCAGCGCTCGCGGCGACAGCTGCATCGAGGACTGATTGAGGGATGGTCCGGGAAAGCGTGTCCGCCGGGCCAGGGGGCGGGCCATTTGTAATGTCTGCCGATGCGACAGGTGCGGCTATGGGAGCGACGTAACCGACAGGATAGTAAACGGCGGTCTGGGTGCCATTGGCCGGGGCAGCCGGCTTCCCTGAATGGAACAGGCCGACAAGACTCATGATGGCAGCTGCGAATATGCAGGCCAGAACAAGCACATCGACTTCCCGCAGCCGAAGCGATTCATGGTTATTGGGGTCTTGCGTGAAAGCGGGCATTTGCGATTGTCTGTTTACCTTCACGCAGGTCAATCGCAAGAATCAAGCCAGATCGGCGCGTTTAAGTGTTCTCTTTCAGGCTTTTCATGTTGCGCATCATGAATAGCGGAACAGAGCCGATTGGGGTCATTGCCCAGTCCAGAGGCTGGTCGTGCGGTTCGGAGGGAACCTGGTCTATCTGCTGGGCGGGATAGGCAAGCGCGCAGGTAAAGGCGCGGCCATTGGCCCGCAGGCGGGCGACGGCTTTGTCATAATGGCCCTTTCCATAGCCGAGCCGGTTGCCCATCGCATCGAAGGCGAGCAGCGGTGTGAGGATCAGCGTGGGCTCGGCCATGGGTGCGTCGGCGCCCGGTTCCGAAAGGCCGAAGGGCCGGCGTTCCAGTGGCTCGCCGAACGACCACAGCCGCCAGGTCATTTCACCGGTCTCTTCAATGCGGGGCAGGCACAGTTCAGCCCCAGCACTGGCAAGACGCTGCATGAGGGGGGCGGGGTCCAGCTCCTCATTGATGGCGACGTAGCCGGCCACGACGGGGCCATAGCGTTCCAGCAATTTCATCGGGAACAGTCCGGCAAGGGTTTCTGCGGCGTCTGGATCGCGCGCAGCGGCTTCCGCGCGGAGTGTCCGCATGCGGTGGCGCAGGTCGGTCTTGTCAGAAGCAATCGTCATCAGGGGGAGGCTTAACGGTGGCGGTGGCGTCAGTCACCCGAATAAGTGCACAAGAACCACAAACGCCGCGGGGCATATTCACTCCCGTCAACCTAGATACTAGGTGGGCGCCAGATGAGACGGGGCCACGGCCCCGCCCAGAATGCCAGCTCCCTGACGGAAAGTAAGGTCGCCGGAGATCAGTCCCTTCGCAAACGAAGCAGCCCTTGTGCAGCACACTATGTAGTCTGCTCCGCACCCCTTTGTAAGGGGGATTAGTGAGTGCCGGAAACGGCGGCAGCGGCATCGATGTCGAAGGCGAACAGCAGGGTGCGCTGGCGGTCCGAGAAGTTGTTGTCGGCCACGAGCCACAACCGGTGTGTGCCATCCGGCTGAACGCTCGCGGTGATCCCTTCGAAATTATCGACATTCATCGGACGCTTCAGAACAAACAGGCCGGTCTGTGAGGTGCCGGATGAATTCGTCTGCCGTACTTCGATGGCAAGTGTGTTGCCGAACAGGGGATTGTAGTTGCGGCGCAGCCGGTAGACCCAGGTCTCCTCTGCACCGTTCAGAGAAACCGTCAGCGCATTCGCCATGCCGACGACCGGATGATCGTATTCGGGACCGGGTGGTTCCAGCAGGGTAATTTCGGGTCCGGTGTCCGTGAACCGGACGGTCGGACTGAGGCCACCGAACAGTGCTTCGATGCCGGCTTCAAGCTCTGGCGTCCAGGCGAGCGCTTCTGCCCCGTCATTCTCACCAATCCGGCGCCCGTCGAATGTTTCGGGTAGTTGTGTGACCGGCTGGGCCTTCGCGCCGGGGCCGCAGGCCTCCAGTGCAAATGCCTCAATCCTGTGGTTGCGCTCAAAGCTGACATAGGCCACGCCGTCTTTCAGGGCGAGCCCCTCGGAGTCGCCATTCTCCTTGCCTTGCAACAGGTTTCCGTCTGCTCCATGCATATAGGCAATTCGTCCGGAGCCGGACGGTACGCCTTCAGCGAGGTCGATCCAGACAAAGGCGCCATCATCCGCAACGGTGAGCAGGTTTCCGTCTGGCAGAATCTCTATGCCCGAGAGGCCGCCAAAGCTCGCATTGTCCGAAGTAAGATGCCACCCGCCTGCAAAGGAGATTCCCGCGGGAAGCGTCCTGTCGGCCTCGTCAGAAGCAAGCGGCACGGGCGTCGCGGAGATGTTGATTTCATTTGCAATTGCGTCTGCTGCTGATTCACAGGCGTTGGCATCCGCAAAGACGCCTGTGGCTGGGCTGGGCTGCGCCTCCGGACTCGCAGGGGTTTCCTGCATCTGGCAGGCAGCGAGGGCGAGAAAGGCTCCGCCCAAGAGCGTGAATCGTGTGCGCATGCATCTGCGATCCCAGATCGCCGGGGCTGGATCAAGTCAAATTCAGATGACAAGTAATCCGCCTTGCAAATGGGGGCTGGATTTCAAATGCGAACCCATCCAGATAAAGGCCATGGCTCAGATACCTCTTGCCCGTCGATCTCCAGTTCCGCCTGACAGCTGCAACCTGGCCAAGGCGATTGAAGTCATTGGTGACCGCTGGACGATGATGATCCTGCGGGCGGCGCTTTATGGCGTGCGCCGGTTCGATGATTTCCAGGCGGAGCTGGGCTGTCCGCGGACCGTGTTATCCGGGCGGCTGAAGAAGCTGGTCGATGCGGGTCTGCTGACGAAGCGGCCATACAAGTCTCCCGGCAAGCGGGCGCGGCCGGAATATCTTCTGTCGGCGCAGGGCCTGTCGCTGAGGCCCATCCTGATTGGCCTGACGCAATGGGGCGATGCCTGGCTGGGGCAGGGCGAAACGCCGCCGATCAGCTTCACCAAGGCGGGTTCCAAGAGTGCGATTCGGGCGGCTTTTGTGGATGTTGAGGGACGGGAAGTCCGGCCGGACCAGATAAGGGCAATCCTGCGCAGCCAGGCATGACAGCGCATGCGCCCGGTTTGTGCAGTTTCGCCGAATTTCCGGCTTGCATTGGCCAGCCTGATGCGCTTTATCACGCCTCTCGGCGGCAACGCCGCGGTACCCCAAAAGGATGCGGGCGTAGCTCAGGGGTAGAGCACAACCTTGCCAAGGTTGGGGTCGTGAGTTCGAATCTCATCGCCCGCTCCAATTTCTGAAACATTGCCCGGATAGCGGCAGGTGCCGTTAGAGGAACTCCCTGAGGTCCGCCACGAAACGGTCGAACTGATCGTGGTGGAGCCAGTGGCCGGCATTTTCGTAGAGCTTCACTTCGGCCGTGTTGAAGTGGTCCAGCCGCCCGTCTTCGGCGGGGTTCGAGGCCCAGCTGTCGGCGCCATAGAGCAACAGGGTCGGGCAGGTGATCTCGCCCCAGAGCTGTTCGATATCTGACTGCGCCATATCGTAGGGCGGGAAGGTGCGGAAGTAATTGTCGAATTTCCAGGACCAGGTACCATCCTCATTCTGGCTGATGCCATGAATGGTCAGATGTCGCGCTTGCGCGTCGCTGAGATAGGAGTTCTCTTCCTTCATGCGGGTATAGGCGTCCTCAAGCGCCGCGTAGCGGCGGGGCGTGCGCCCGGACAAGCTCCGCTTGGCTTCGATCCATTCCCGCATGCGCTGGCCAATCGGACTTCCGTAGCGCTGTTCCTGCATTTTCGGAGACGGGCCGAGGCCCTCTATGGCGACCAGTTTCCGGACATTCTCCGGATATATTCCGGAATAGCGCAACGCAATGCTGCCGCCATAAGAGTGGGCGACAATCGTCACCGGCGCGAGCTTCTTCTGGCGAATCAATTGGGCGAGGTCGTACACGCACGCCCGCAGCGAATATTCGCCATCGGCCGACCATTCGCTGTCGCCATGCCCGCGCAGGTCCGGCGCAATGATGTGCCAGTCCTCGCGAAGCTCCTGAGCCACCCAGTCCCAGCTGCGGCAATGGTCGCGCCCGCCGTGTAGTAAAATCAACGGCGGAGCGTCATCGTTGCCCCAGTCGACATAATGAAGGCGTAGGCGCTGTGAGATGAAGCTGTTGGAAGTAGGTCCTGAAATCATCTGCTGATTTACGAACCGGAACAGCCCATTGTCCACCCGCACCCGAGCGGAAGGGGTAAGTTGGTGTTAAGCGTTTGCCGGTAGCCCTGAGGCTGGCTGCATTCTACGTATGGTGGCCGCGGTCTTGAATGGGGGACATCTTGAAGCGCAAGACAGGCAGCCTGGCCATAGCCAAGCGTCAATTGCTTGTGCAGCGCTCAACTTCCTGCGCGGTTGGAGAGGCGCTGAGGGAGGTTTACGGGCATGTACTGGCAGAGCCAGTTCCGGATTCCCTCAGACACATTATCAGCAAGCTGCGCGAAGAGGAGCGCAGGCAAAAATAGCCCGGACAGTCTGCTCTCAGCTCAGATCGGCTTCTGCTGCAACGTTTTCAGCCATCGCCAGCCGCTTTCGGGCAAGATCCCTGACCCGCTGGTAGCGGGCGCGGGCAGCCTCTGTCGCCGATGACGCCGTGCGTTTCTTGGAGGCCATCTCCAAGGATTTCGCCGTTCGGTTAAGAAGGGGAATTCTCCATGCCATCACCATCTTCCTGCCTCTTGGTTTGCATTATGGACGGGAAATACGCCCCGGATACTGCACACCTACCGAGTGGGCCAGGCTGACTTCTCTTGGACAGCCACATGCCACTGCGGCATTAAAGTCACACTAGCGGGAAGAAGCCCACAAGGCGAGTTACTTTTTGAAAAGAGTTGGGGCAACGCCGGGGCATTAGCCCCGGCGGTCACGCTAAACTGTTGATTTGGATGCAGTTATCGACGACCGGTCGGATTGCCCGGTGTCGCCTCGTTGGTTTCCGGCAGGGCGACATTGCCCACCGTGCCGAAAATTTGCTCCCAGAAGCCCAGTTCCCGGCCACGGGTCGGCGTTTCACGCGAGGCGTAGTTCACGATCTGGCCCGCATTTTCGTCATATTCAACGACTTCTTCCACCTTGTCGTCCGTGCCGAAGCTGATGGCAACGATGCTGCGCGTCTTCACCTTCGGATTGTAGAAGGCGATACGCTCCTGCAGCGTGGACATGTATATCCAGGTATTGTCGTCGAACAGGCTGGTAGTCGAGGGGGTTCCGAGTTGGGCCAGAACGGAGGAGCGGGTGTCTTCGCCCGGTTGCATGTCGCGCGGATGGGCTTCGTCGGCGACATAGCCATGATACTCGCGCGAAGGCGTCAGGCAGGCTGTGAGAGGCAGTGCCAGCAGCGAAAGTGCCAGAATCGCGCATCGCGACATCGCTATACTCCTGATATTCCGTCGCAAAGACCTAGCGGCAGGGAGTATGCCTTGGCAAGCATGGGAGTGCAGGCGTGACAGGTTTTCCGGTACTTTCCTGGCGCGGGCGGAAGGCGCAGAAGGTGGCGCGCAAGCTGTATTCAGGACTGCTGAAGGCAGCCCTGTCACCTGAGCTGTACGAATCCGGAGCCGGCACAGACACCTTCGAGGGGCGCGCTGCCATGGTGACCGTGCATGCGAGCTTGCTGGTGCATCGCCTGAGAGGCATGCAGATCCGTGCGGCGGATGAGCTGTCCAGGGCCGTAAACGCATTGATTCTGGATGGATTTGACGCGGCCTATCGCGAAAAGGGTGTGGGTGATTCATCCATCGCCCGGAAGGTACGTAAACTGGCAGAGCAGCACTCGGGGCTGGGCCGCGCTCTGATGACCGCATTCGGAGCCGGT
>MDSW01060539.1_pt1 | contig 20218 bp, 18 predicted proteins | sample 811171 | NCBI WGS metagenome assembly MDSW01 (sample SAMN05326641, study PRJNA326480) | marine metagenome | isolation source: seawater | place: Atlantic Ocean: North West | collected 2012 | reverse complement strand
AGAAAAGGAATACTTGAGCGCCGGGGACTTCCACGCACTGATTGAAACATTGTTCATATTGAGTGGCCCGGAACAACGCTTATTCAATCCCAAATTAATTTTAATGAATGGATTTAGAAGTGGTAGAACAGGTTGGGAATTTGCATTTGGACCTTCCTTTGGTATAGAAAAAGAGGCGAACAGCTATTTCAATACCGAATCATCCACCTGGCATCTGGCAAGCGAATGGAGTGAGCTGGACACCAATGGTAATTTTATTGCAAATCCATATCCAATCGAACCACGAATGGACAAAAGGGGAACACCAAAACTTTCAGCCGGCTGGGTTATGGCAATCGGAAAAACATTTCATTCCGGGCATTTGAACATTCCTGTCAACCTATTTGCTTCATTCAACAAACATGGCTGGCAAACCGGATTAAGTCTTGGATTTAACCTCAAAAAACGTAAAGATTAAGAATTCAAACTCTACGTTCTCCCCGTTGCGTATCGGCTCCATTTCGAAAGAACTTCCGATATATCAGCGGGGAGTTCTGATTCAAACTCCATCCAATCATTGGTTTTAGGATGGGTAAAACCTAAAGATTGTGCATGGAGCGCCTGACGCGGTAATGTCTTGAAACAATTTTCAATAAACTGCTTGTATTTCGAAAAAGTAGTGCCTTTGATTATTCGATCTCCACCATACTCAGGATCCCCAAACAGCGGATGACCAATGTGTTTCATGTGTATCCTAATTTGATGTGTTCTACCCGTTTCAAGTTTACATTTCACCAAAGTAACATAACCAAATCGCTCTATCACCTCATAATGCGTTACCGCATGTTTTCCGGCATCTGTATCATCATCAAATACCTGCATTACTTTCCGATTCTTGATAGACCGCCCTACTTTACCAATTATGGTTCCTTGATCTTCATCAAAGTCTCCCCATACCAAGGCATAATAGTACCTTTTGGAAGTTCGATCAAAAAACTGCTTTGCCAAATGCGTTAATGCGTTTTCGGTTTTAGCTACCACCATTATACCGGTGGTATTTTTATCCAATCGGTGAACCAATCCTGGTCTCCCGGCATAATCTTTACTGGGTGGTAATTGCTCAAAATGATATACCAATGCATTCACCAATGTCCCACTGTAATTTCCATAACCCGGATGTACGACTAAGCCTGCTTGCTTGTTGATCACCAACACTTCATCGTCTTCATACAGTATATCCAAAGGAATATCTTCAGGAATCAGCTCAATCTCACGAACCGGATAAGGCAGCACAATCGAAATTACATCGTTGGGTCGCACCTTGTAGCTCGACTTTACTGGTTTCTTGTTCACCAAAATGTTGCCGTTTTTTGCCGCGATTTGAAGTCGATTTCTGGAAGTATTCGGCACCCTGTCCATCAAAAACTTATCGATGCGCAATGGTTCCTGACCTTGATCCGCGATAAAGCTATGATGCTCATAAAGCTCTTCGGAATCCTGAATGGTTTTATCTTCCATCATTCTTTGATCACCTTGATTGTCTTAAAGCTGCCCCTTTTATCTGACACTTTCAGCAAGTAAAGACCCGATTGCAGATCACTTAAATCAATCCACCCTGTAGTTCCAATCCATTCTCTCCTTACCAAACTTCCGTTTAAATCAATCAGGTCACACGCATATGTGTCGGGTCTTGAAATATCGTATTGTAAAATGGAACTCGTTGGATTTGGGTAAAGTTTCATATCAAAACTCTCCTCTTTTAATCCGACCCAACCTGAAGGCTGAGCAGCACTGAACAAAGGCCGAATCATTAAGGCACCCTGATACGAAGTGTTTGCCCAAGTCCCTGAAACGTTGTAGTAAATTTTATCCTGATGATCAATATTTTTGTCAAATCCAACGTTCAATCGGCTGGTTGTAGTTTGCTTCCAACCCACATAATAGGTGCCGGACAAAGGAACTTTTTCACTCAGCTCGTAGGTATAAAACCCATTTACACCCAAATTGTATTCCGGCGTTACCAACAAAGGCTCTTCATAAATTACATTTCCCGGAGTTCCACCCGCACCTGTATTGTCCCATACCATTAAAATAAATGGATCTACGCTCACATCATTAACGGAAGGTTCAAAGTGAATCTTAATCGCGTAGAGTGAATCGGCTATTGCAGAATTGAATCGATAGGCCAATTTAGGCTGCGTTCCCGTTATGCCATATGCGGCTTCAGCCGTACCATCATCGTATGCGTAATAGTTTGAAAATCGTTGACGCAAGGAAAACGTCTCATTGGATTTTGTAAGAAATACTCCTCCAGTAAAATTGAAATCGACATCAAAAAATGCACTGGTATCCGAAACCGCCGTATCAAAAACAAACCATGATGCATCTTGATATACGTCAATGGGTATAGACACTTTTCCTCCCGCCGGAACGGTATAGGTCGCATTGTCAGCAAAAACCGTCGTAAGTGGGACGCCGTTTTCTGAGACATCATATTTTGCCGTATTCGCTGAAACAGCGAGCGTCCATGAGTTTACAACGTCCAGATTAACAGAATCCAACATATACAGCTCAGGTGAATCCTTGTAATGAGTCCAAGGCATTGCAGTGTATTCCTTAAGCATTGTATTCACCGGATTCTGAATAGCGATTTCCTGCAGCGTCTCATCGTTAATTGCATTCGATTTTAGCTGAATAAAATCCAAATGCCAATGGTCAAGACTTCCATTCTGAGCACCGTAATTAACAAACCTGAACTGGAAGCCTTTTCGTAAATAATTCGTTGATATGATTTTAAGAGAAGCCCTCCTAAACGTATCCAATGGCGCTCCTTCTTTCACCCACACGGTAGACCAATCGTTATCTGTCGGTGACCAGAACTGAAGCACCAGAGAATCACTTGCTTCCGGTTCATTTCCTATGCCCTGCGGTTGATACCAAAAACTAAGCTCCAAAGAATCACTTGCCAACCACGGTGTAGTTCCGTCCTCTTTAACAGCAAGATCTAATGGAACGGAAGTAAGATAGTCGTTATCTCCTTGAGCTGTGGTAGTGAAATTATAGGGATAGCCAGCGTAATCCAACCCGTCAAAAGTAGCTACTCCATACGAAGGAGGATCGACTGCATATGTATTGTTCCTGTAGACACCCTGATCGACCCACAAATATCCTGTATCCAATATCGAAGTGGCCACCTTATACACCTTCACAGAATCCTGTTCGAAATCAGGGCTCGGATCTTTAAAAGGTATATCAATGACGGAGCTCGGCCAGACCGAATCAATATATGCAGCATTGGGCCAAAGTGTATCTAAATGCACCGTTGGTGGATAAGTACAAATATCGAACACCGTCACTTCGTAAGAAGGAAAAGGTACGTAAGTAGAAACAAGGGAATCGAATCCATATCCTGCCACAGTATCTATTAAAATGTAATAGGTCGTATCAGACATATATTCTGTTCCCATTGTGTCAGGAATTCCGGCACGATACAAATGAAACCAGCTTGTATCCGAAACTTCCGGATCTCCCGGTTGCGCATCGGCAGGCTTAAATTTATTGGTAGTGAAATCGTCAAACAAACCTTTTCCATTTGGCACTTTGATCGTGTCGTATCGATATACGAACATTCCGTCGATATTCTTTGATGTCCCAATCGTATTGGAATTTAATAAAACATGATTGTATTTAAGTGGAGAAAGTGTTTCTTCCCCACGTTCCTTTTGGGCCAACAGATTGATGCCGATCAAAGACAAGAAAATAATGAATAGGATTTTCATGGCGTATTGGGCTGCATAGATGTGCTATCCTGCACGGGCACCTGCTTTTCACACTCGTAAACAACGGATGCGAAAACCGTCAATTCTGAACCTTCTCTCACCAAACTATTTCCCAAAGATACAGCGCCCGGCACTTGTTTGTAAATTTTAGCATTTAGACTATCCAAAGCTGTTTTACAATCATCGCAGTGGAAGTCTAAAAACAATGAATATCCACTTAACGATGCCCTAGCCTCTTCTATTGTGTTGCAAATTAGATTTGGAACACCTGTTCGGTCACCCCCTGTTCCTCTACCAACGTGCAACAGTATCTCAGAGCCCTTTGGTATTTTCTCGCCTTCCTTGATTTCTTTGCCCTTGTAGTAGGCACCATACACTAAATCACGGTATTCGCCAGGAACGGGCTTTATTGCGTAGGTTAACCCATTAATCATTAAACTGGAAATGGCAAAATCCTTCGAAAGGTCCTTCACCTTCGGCATCGTCTTGTACTCTACGCCTGATCTGACCACCATCAGATATATTGTTCTGTTTGGTTTAACAAAAGATTCCGTCTCCTCTGTGTGAGCAATCGGATCTTGTTTCACTACAGTTCCTTTCGGCAATTCATCTGAATATACTGAGTCATTGATCATGTACCGCAGATTTTTTTCTTTCGAAAAAGAATCTAAATCATTGACGTGTATTCCATAAAAGTTGGGAACAGCAATATTTTCTCCATGAAGGGTATAATTATCCAAGTAGGCCAACAATCCCCAAAATGCAAATCCAGCAACGATAATTGCACAGAAAAAATTAATTAGAAACATGGGTGTGATGAGAAAACGAAAATAAGGAGCCAGCCTTTTCCTTAGCACTACCAGCAATAGCAAAAGTACCCCTGCCGCTATTAAAATGTAAACCTTCATTCGTATTGAGCTGAACAAAGATATAAATATTGATGTGCTAAATAATCCCTGTTAATAAGTAGTAAAGAACGAATAATAAAATATTAAATCCACAAGTAAATTTGTAATGAAGTTTACAGAAATGAAGAAGCATATTGCAGTGATCGACGGCGGCTATTCGAATGAGGCTGAAATCTCATTTAAAAGTGCAGACACGGTAATGAACAACCTCAATACGGATCAGTACGTGCCTCATCGAATTCGGATAACAAAAGAATCCTGGACATACGATCCACTTGGATTGAACCTAGAAGTCAACAAAAGTGATTTTTCAGTTCAGCTAAAAGATTCCATTCAGAAATTCGATTGCGCCATGATTGTAATACATGGAACTCCGGGGGAAGATGGAAAGCTGCAAGCGTATTTTGACATGATCGGCATGCCCTACAATACATGTGATCAAATGTCGTCAACACTGACCTTCAACAAATACTATTGCAACAGAGCTCTTGAAACATATGGTTTCAGCTGTGCAAAGGCGATTCTATTGCGAAAATCAACCGGTTGGAGTGCTTCAACCATTGTTACCGAGCTTGGATTGCCTTGTTTCGTGAAACCAAATGATGGAGGCTCAAGCTTTGGCGCAACACGAGTTACCGAAGAAGGTCAACTTGAGGCCGCCATTAATAGTGCATTTCAACACGGAAAAGAAGTTATTATTGAAGAATTCATATCAGGAACCGAAGTTACCAATGGAGTATTTTTTAACGGCACTGAAGTAAAGGCCCTACCGGTGACGGAAATCGTTTCGGAGAACGATTTTTTTGATTTCAATGCCAAATACCTGGGACAATCCTCGGAGATAACACCAGCTCGCATCTCCGATCAGCTAACAAAGAAAATACAGAGTATCTCCACGGAAATATACACTGCACTTGGACTAGCAGGAATTTGTCGAATTGACTATATGATCAAAGGGGAAACACCCTACATAATTGAGATCAATACAGTTCCGGGCCAATCAAGCGAAAGTATTGTGCCGAAAATGGCAGCAATAGAAGGGATCAGCCTTTCCGAGCTTTTCTCCCGCACCATTGAACAAGCGTTTTAAAATTTCACTTGCTCAAGAAAGCTGATGAGCTGCTGAACTGCTCGACCTCTGTGCGAAATTTCATTTTTATCGTTCAACGACATTTCTGCAAATGATTGTTCATAACCCATAGGGCGGAATATTGGATCGTAACCAAACCCATCCGAACCCGATTTATGCATAAGAATTTCTCCTTCTACCATTCCTTCAAAACTATATCTCTGGTTATTGAGCAATAGGCTGATCACCGTTCTGAATTGGGCTCTTCGATTGGTTTCCTCACCCAGCTCAGTTAGTACTTTATTGATATTATCCTCTGCAGATGCTTTCAACCCGGCATACCTGGCCGAATATACACCGGGACGCCCATTTAACGCATCAATTTCCAGACCGGTATCATCAGCAAAACAATTTACAGCAAATCGTGACTGTATGAATTCCGCTTTTTGGAAAGCATTTTCTTCTAACGTATCATGATCTTCCGGGATTTCACCCGAAAAACCGATTTCTTCCAAACTCAAAATCCGGAACTTCCCATTAAGAAGCGATTGAATTTCTTTTATCTTATTTTTGTTATTTGTAGCAAAGACTAGTTCCATAGTATGACCCCATTTCACATTCCCTATTTATCTGGAAACGAAAGTAAATATATTCAAGAAGTAATTGACAATGGAACTCATTTCTCAGGGGACGGGTTATTTGGTAAAAGATGCACTGAATTTCTTGAAAATTTAACCAAGACGAAAGCTCTACTTACCCCATCGTGTACAGCAGCCCTTGAAATGGCTGCGCTTCTATTGGATGTTCAGCCCGGTGACGAAGTAATCATGTCTCCATTTACCTTTTCCAGCACCGCCAACGCATTCGAATTGAGGGGAGCTAAAGTGGTGTATTGCGACATTCGACCAGACACCTTGAATATAGATGAAACGTTAATTCAAGGACTGATCACTGACCGCACAAAAGTCATCGTCCCAATGCACTATGGCGGCGTAGGATGTAACATGAGCATGATCCTAGAAATTGCCCGATCCAATGGACTTTTCGTGGTTGAGGATGCTGCGCAGTGCATCAACTCATTCCAGGACGGCAAACATCTGGGAAGCATTGGAGACATTGGTTGCATCAGCTTCCATGAAACCAAGAATATTCATTGTGGAGAGGGCGGTGCAATCCTGATAAACAATAGAGATCTACTAGAACGAGCTGAAGTAATTCGAGAGAAGGGAACAAACCGAAGTAAATTCCTACGAGGAGAGATTCCGTTTTACAAAAAAATTGATGTTGGCTCAAGCTATTTAATGAGCGAAATTAATGCTGCATTTTTATGGGCTCAGCTGCAGCAGTTGAATGAAGCTACTGACCAGAGATTACTGGTCTGGAACAATTATTTGGAGTTTTTCACAAATGAATTTTCCGAAATGGAATTTTCTACAGGATGCGTTGGGCACAATGGACATATTTTCTGGGTTATAGATAATGGACTGAGCCATGAAAAAATGCATTATGCTCTGGGGCACTATCAATTGTTAAGTAATTGCGACCCAAATTCTGTCGCGTACAAAACGAAAAATATTTGCAGATTGTCTCTGGAATCGAAAAATCAAATGCTGGTGTTCGAAGCGTTCATGAAAGCAAATACAAAATGAGACTGAAAAACCTATTCAGCAATCACATTTTTCAGACCCTAATGGTGGCCCTGCCAGGGCTAATATCATCATTTCTAGTTGGTATATTTATCGTTCAGATACTGGGACCAACCGGAAAGGGAGTTCTAGGTTTGATCTCCTTCAATATTGAGCTTTTGGTACTGATACTTGGCTTAAGCCTAGGTAGCGCAATCACTTATTTTATTTCTAATAAAAAAATCAAGCCAGAAAAGGTACTGTCTATTTCCGCATTTCTGCTTGCTTCGGCACTTGTTGTTGCATTGGTGGCCTATTTCACCATTGATGCTTTTGGATACAGTTTGATCGTTTATTCACCGGAATTCTTGGGTCCGACTGTTGTGCTCTATTTTTTTCTGACCTTTTTTTTCCAGGTATTTAAGCTAATGGCTATTGCATTCCTGCAAGGGTATCAAAAAATCAAGTGGATCAATGTCAACACACTCATCATTGCCCTTGTCAATTTTATGGCCATTACACCCTTATTTCTTTACCTGTTCACCAATGATCAGTTGCAGCAAACAGAACATTTTACGCTTGTTATTCAATTGCTCATCTTATCCAACGTGATTACCATCTCACCACTGATTTATTTTGTACTACGCACAATTCGCAAAGAAAATCTAAGGATCGTTCGCTTCAGCATCAAAGATGATTTTAAACCAATGATCCGTTTTGCCTTGATTGGGCATTTATCAAACGTGATCAACTTCTTCAATTACAGAATTGACATTTGGTTTATATCCTACTTCTTTTTTGAAGCATTTGACCTACTGAGCTTTTATCTTATTGCCGTTACGTTATCTCAGATCATCTGGCAAATTCCGACCGCCATAAATCTGGTTTATTTCCCTCGACTTTGTGAAAACCCATCCATTTCCACAACGATAAAAATAACTCGGCTTAACACGCTCTTGACAAGTATTTGCATAATAATTGGCCTCATTCTGGCCCCGATTCTAATCCCTGAGTTATATGGTGCAGAATTCGAAGCTTCTGTGCTGCCTTTCCAGCTTTTATTGATCGGAATATTTTTTGGTTCATTATCAAAAACCATGGCCTCGTTTATTTTTGCAAAAGGCAGGGTAACTGTCAATCTAATCGGCACAATCGTTGGTTTACTTGTAACATTAATATTGGATTACCTACTGATTCCCAAGTTCGGAATTGTAGGGGCCTCATGGGCAACAAACGTCACCTATTTCAGCATTTTTTTAGTATGTTTAGGCTATATGTGGAGAGTAGCAAAAAAAGAGGGTATTGGAATAAGGGTTTTCACTCTCATGATTCCCGGTTTATTGGGTAGAAACGATAAGTAAGATTAACATGAAAAATGAATACCCAATCGACCTTCATCACATACAATAAAGGACACTAAGAGAACATGCGAATAATCAAGAGAATTTCCTATTGATAATGAAAGTGCTCTTTTTCTCTTCTGAAAATTCCCATCATGATTGTAAATGGATCAACCAAATTGCAATAGAAAATGAGGTAGAAGTAATTGCCTCAAACGTAAACCGAGTCAACCAACTAAACAGTGGAATTCGACTCCATAAGATTCTTCCTCCCTACTCGTATAAAACGCGAAACAGAAAAGAAACACTAGATCAGATAAGAGAAATCATAACTAATTTCCAACCAGATGTAATTCATTCCATGTACCTTTTTCCCAATTCAATATGGGCGAATCAATCGGGTTTTAAGCCTCATGTAATAACTACCCGAGGATCAGACATTCTTGTTGAATATCCAAGTAATTACCATAATGTAACGTCGAAATTCAAACCGTTAATTAACAGGCATTTCAACAAGGAAGGGAAGCTGGCTTTGGAAAATGCGCAATTTGTCACCTGCACTTCGAATTTGCAAAAAGAAAGGATAAAACATTTAACATCATCGGAAGTTCAGATAATTCGCACCGGTGTAGATGTGGCGAAAATTGACTTGACTCTTCAAAAATCAGAATCAAGAAGAAATGAATCATATACCATCTTCTCACCAAGAGAACCAAGGCTTATCTACAACCTGGATATCATCGTAAAAGCTTTTCATATTTTTCTTAGCTATTGCGAAAATGCGAAGCTGGTTATGCTTTCCAATGACTCGGACTACAGCAGAAAAGTAAAACAAATTTGTGAAGGGCTAGGATTGAAAAAAAATGTTGAATTTATTCAGGAGCTTGGATTCAAGGACCTTATGCAACAATACGCTTCAGCCAACCAAGTAGTGATGATACCCAAATCAGACGGGACTCCAAATACAGCATTAGAAGCGATGCTTTGCAAAGTTCCAGTAATTTTGGGAACAGCGACCTATGACAATGATCTGTTCAATCAAAAAACGGTGTCCCAGCTATCCAATTCTGACCATCATACGCTGGCATTGGAAATGAAAAGAATCTATGAAATGGACAAGGCAAAGCTATCGGAACAAATTGAAAACGCATCCAACGTGGTCCGAAACCATGCTAATCTTTGCGACTCAATTGAGCAGATCATAAAAATTTACAGTGCAATAAGTAAATGAAGCTGAAGGGAAAAAGCATACTTATTATTTCTAACGAACCATGGGGCGACGTTTGGTATTCGAAACAAAATTATGCGTTTGAGCTTTCCCGAAACAATCAGGTGCTGTTCTTGAATCCGGTGAAAAAGTGGTCGCCGATTTCGATTTTAACCAGCCGAATTAGAACGACTCAATACAGCGACACGCTCCATATTCTGGACTATGGCAATCCATTACCTGTGAGAACGAAACAGCTAGATCAATGGAACAACAAGATCATATCCAAAAGATTGCGCAAATGGATTAAGAAAAATCATTTTAACGATTACATAGTATGGACATTTGATCCACATCGCTTATATGATGCAAAATTGCTAGGGGCGCGACTTGGAATTTTTCATTATGTGGATATGTATGGTCCGGAACATTTTGGTTCGCATAAGCTGTACGATAACTCTGATGTGATACTTGCCACCTCACCGAAACTAATTGAAGGATATTCGCATTACAACAAACCAACATACCACATCCCACATGGAATATCCAAAGACGAATACATTATTTCAGCGGATCAACTTGAAAAGATTAAATTACCGTTCAAACGATATGGACTTTACACTGGAGCTATCGACTATAGAATGGATTTTAGTTTGGTAGAAAAAGCACTCAAAAAATTCAATCACATTAACTTTTTGTTCGTGGGTCCAGTACAATTGCCTGAAACAAATGATGCGGCGCAAAGAATTTTTACTGAGAAAAAATACCCCAATGCTTTAGCAATCGGGCCACGCCATTACAAAGAATTGAAATATTTTATTCATTTAGCCGATTTCTGTATTTCATTTCTGGACGTAAAACACATTCCTAATACCATATCCAATCATAAAACACTGGGATATTTAGCACAAGGCAAGCCAATATTCAGCCCTGTGTTTCATGCATACAAGGAGCTGGGAGACATCATATACATGAGCAATGATCAAAATGAACTACTTGAATTAATGGATCACTACTTTAAAAAAGGAGAAGATGAGATTCAACCAGCAAAAAGAATTGAGTACTCAAAAAAGTATCTTTTCGATAAGATGTTGACTGATATTGGCGAACATTTGAGTGAATTACTGCGCGAGTAGTTAATTTTAAACCCTAACCCGTTGAAATTGACAAATAACAAATACGAAATATCTTCAAACATGCATGTCGTATTGATTATCGCTTTTAACGCTGATGTCCATTACTTCAATGAATTTGCCGCACTTCACACACAAAACAATTGTCCTTTCCAGCTAACATTTGTGCATTTATGTGATGATCGACCAAAGGCTAATTATCCTAATAATAATCCGGATATTCATTGGATAAAGTATCCTTATCATTCCAGGAAAAAGAAGCTGTATTCTGTTTACAGACAAACGAAAGCTTTACTCAAAAAATTAAATCCCGACATCATCCACACTAATTTATTCGAGGATGCCCTTATTTGTCATTACGCGGGCAAAAAACTGAATATAAAGGGACGAATACACACAAAACAATGCACCGGATTTCATTGGAATTATGCAAAAAAAGGGGTGAAATTCGACCGTAAAATCAATCAGTGGGCAACAGATCTGATAGCGATATCCTCCGAGAATAAAACCTTTTTAATCGAAAAGGAATTGGCGCCTGAAGGAAAGATCTCATTTATTCCGCACGGAGTTTCATTTGACACCACAACAAGATCAACTCCGGAAGATCGGGCAGAATTCAGGAGAAAGTACAATTTGGAAGACAAATTTGTGATCGGCACGGTATCCAGGTACATCGAGTGGAAAAGATATTTCGATATGATCGATGCAATTGAAATCCTGAGAAAGAAAATACCAAATGTCTTGCTATTGTGTGTTGGTGGGGGCGAACAGGAGCAAGAGCTCGCGGACTACATCAAATCCAAAAACCTAGAAAATCATATCATTCTAGTAGGGCGCATTGAAAAAAGGATCATTCCAACCGCGTACCAATGTTTGGATATATACCTGCACGGCAGCTACATGGAACCGTTCGGTTTTGTTATACCCGAGGCCGCGGGCAACGGAGTTCCGATCGTTTCTACTCCAACCGGCTCAGCGCTAGACCTCATCGAACACAAAAATAACGGGTGGCTGGCCAATTATTATGACCCTGATTCGCTGGCCGAAGGGGTTCTATTTATGATGAGCAATGATGCTGAACTCATGGCTAAAAGAGCAAAAGAAAAAGCAGAAAAATTGTTTTCTATCCAAACGATGTGGGACAACTATGTAAAATTGTACACTGAGATCATGTCCCGGTAATAAAATTCAGAGTATCTCTAAACTTAGATTCTTATGAGGACCTATTCGTCTATTATGCTTATGTTTATACCTCATTAGTTGATGTAATTGATTTCAAATAAAAAGATATTAATAACGGGCGGAGCCGGATTTATAGGAAGTCATCTGGTTGAAGCCCTTGTTGGTTTAGGAAATGAAGTAGTTGTTCTGGACAATTTATTGAGAGGAAATAAAATTGTTTCCGATGTTTTCAAGAAGATTACTTTCATAAAAGCTGACGTAAATGATTTCAACCAAGTTCTGGAAGCGAGCATTGGCTGCGACATGATTTTTCATTTTGCTGCAATTCTGGGTGTTGATATTGTAGCTGACAATCCCATGGAAACCATGGAAACTGAAGTCATTGGAACCCAAAATGTAGTTCGTGCAGCATTACAGAATAATATTTCCAAGATAATCTATGCCTCTACCAGCGGTGTTTATGGTCATAATGCTTTGGAACAAACGGTGACAGAAGAAATTTTAGTCGATCCTACAACTTCTTATGCAATGGCCAAACGATACAATGAAATCTATTTGGCTTCTCTTCAGGAGGAAAAAGGAATCGATTGCATTTGCCTTCGATTTTTTAATGTATACGGTCCAAGGCAAGATAGCAGGATGGTGGTACCTAGATTCATTGAGCAAGCAAAGGCTGGAAGGTCGATCACAGTGTATGGGTCAGGAAAACAAACAAGAGATTTCACTTACATCGACGATACCATTAAAGCAACCATTAAATTAGCAAGTAACGTCACAGGGTTTGAAATATTCAACGTAGCCAACGAATTAGAGTCGGACATATCCACATTGGCAGAAAAAATTCGTGTGTTTACAGAATCAAAGTCAGAAATTACTCTGATCAATGCACCGGCAAAACGTTATGACTACGAGGTGGGAAGACGTGTAGGTTCATCCGACAAGCTCATGCGATTCACTGGATTCAAGCCCACCACCAGCCTTGATGAGGGTATCAAGTCCATCTTAGAATACGCTAGATAAAGCGTTCGAATTAGGTTAACCCAACCGCCCGTAATCTTTTTTTGTTTAATCTTTTGAACATTTTGTTAAACACTTTGTTAGAATAAGAAAGTATTCACATGGAAAATGAGTTTAACCTAATCGAAACAGAAGAGAATAATGCTGATTCTAGGAAAAAATTAGTAGCAGTAATCGAGCAATACAAAAGCTTCCATGAGCGACATCCTAACCAGGTCAAACCTCTTTGGAAAATAGGCAACTTATATACATTGTTGGGAGCAGGCCATTCAACAACAAGAAGATCTAAAAAGACGAACTACAAAAAGGCTGTTGAATATTGTGAGCAAGCAATGATGTTGAATCCAAATTTCAAGCAAAGCATTCGTGACGGAAATTCAATTGCCGATTCGGCAAAACACCTGGATGAGAACTACCTCTCGGCGATGGGCTTCTGGTATACCGCCAGGTTCTATTATTTCCGAGAATGTTTTACAGCGGCTGAAAGAATGTTCAATGTAAAATTGGTAATGGACAATTATAAAATGATTTCCAGAATTGAAGAATTGGACCCAAGTTGGGAAGGTGGAGGCAATATGATGTCCAAGGCCATCTATCTAATTGCGCTCCCCGAGCGATTCGGAGGGTCTAAAAAACGGGCTGAAATTGAATTCGATAAAGCGATCGGAGCCGGTCCAAATTACATTGTGAACAGATGGGCGCGAGCCAAATATTTGCACGAAATTACGGGTAACCGATCCGCTTATTTGGAAGACCTGTTTTGGGTACTCCGACAAAACCCTCACAAGGCAGGCAATTCTCTGCCCTGGAACTTATACTTTCAGAAACAGTCTAGACAAATGCTCGCGTCCCGTGGCATCTCATTTGATGCATAATCAAAGTCCCTCAATCTGATTGGACTGTTTTATTGAATAGCGACAATTGTTGAATTTGATGAATCCAATTCGTAATATTACCCCCTGTGCACCTCAGCCAGTGACAAGTAAAACGTATGGATCCATTAGTTTCGGTAATAATACCCGCTTACAATGCAGAAAAATTTATTGGAGAAACCATCTTATCCATACTCAATCAATCGTTCAAAGAACTGGAGCTCATTATAGTAGATGATGGTAGCACAGACCAAACATTGCGTATTTGCAATGAGATTGTCGATAAACGCGTTCAGGTTTACCACAGAACAAATTCGGGAGTATCAAATAGCAGAAACTTTGGTGCCGAAAAAGCCAAAGGCACGTATTTAGCATTTGTTGACGCTGATGATATTTGGCATCCAATGAAATTGGAACGTTCCTTGCCCCTATTTACGGGCGAGCATGTCGGCTTAGTCCATTCCTACATGGAAGTAATCGACTCAACGGGTACACCTACAGGCGATGTTTTAAAAGGAAAAGAAGGAAATATTCTTGAATCGATCTTACTATGGGACGGTTGCAACATACCCTCTCCAAGTAGCATTATCGTGCGGAAAGAATCATACGAAGTCTCTGGAAAATTTGATCCTCAATTTTCTACTGCAGCGGATCAGGATTTTTTTATCCGAATCGCGTCAAAATTTACGATTAAAATGGTCCCGGAAGTACTTGGAGGATATAGAATGCATGAAGAAAACATGCATAAAAATATCGCAAATATGGAAGATGACCATCTTCGTGTTTACCTTAAAGCAAAAGAAAATGGCATGTTTACCACCAAATCATTCGAGCGCAAATGTTTCGCCCAATTGTATAAAATTCTTGCAGGAAGCTGGTGGCACGACGGAGGTAAGAAATTAAAAGGCCTTAAATTCGTTTTCAAATCCATTCTTATTTATCCGCCCATTGTCAGAAAGTACTTCACATAATGTTTTAGTAGTCACGTACTGGTCATTCAATGATGCGTTGGTTCAGGCATATACGTTGCCTTATGTCAGAGAAATAAAAAAACTGCTACCTAAGGGGTCAACGATCGACTTAGTCACCTTGGAACCCAATCACACGGAAATAGAAAATTTACGAAAATTAAAAGACCCTGATTTCAACATACTCGCCTTCCCCTATTCTTCTTTTGGCGTAAGAACCATCTTCAAATTATCCAAAATAATCAAACAGCTTAAACACCGCGCCATTGAAAAAAAAGTGAAGACTATACACTGTTGGTGCACACCTGGCGGAGCAATTGGGTATTTGATCCATAGAAAAACAGGTATTCGCCTCGTTCTGGATAGTTTTGAACCTCATGCGGAAAGTATGGTTGAAAACGGAACGTGGACCAAAGGTGGTTTGCCATTTAAATTGTTGTTCAGACTGGAAAAAAAACAAGCCCAAGCCGCGGAACACCTGATCGGTTTAACCTCGAAAATGAGAGATTACAGTAGTTCCAATTATAACGTAGATCCGAAGCACTTTTACGTTAAACCGGCATGCACAGATTTACACCTGTTCTCCAAGAATAAGTATCCCAATATTCGGCACGAGCTTGGAATTTTACCTGAAGATGTAGTTTGTGTTTACGCAGGAAAAGTAGGAGGCATCTATTTGGACGATGAAATCTTCACATTCTGGAAAATATGCAATTCACTTTTCGATTCTTTCAAGGTCATCTTTTTGACCAATTACGACGACGATGCTTTCGAAGCAAAATTGATGCAACACAATTTAAGTAAGGATTTGTTTGTGAAGCGTTTTGTCCCTCACAAAGAGGTCCCTTTACACCTTGCTCAGGCAAATTTTGCTTTGAATCCGGTTAGGCCGGTGCCTACAAAAAGATACTGCACTTCAATTAAAGACGGGGAGTACTGGGCGATGGGATTACCGGTCGTGATTACAAAAGGGATCTCAGACGATTCGCAACTGATCGAAGAGAGTCAAGCAGGTGTAGTCATCCAGGATCTTTCTTATGATGGTCTGACAGCTGCTGCCAACGCGATAAAATCGCTACTTTCAAGTCGAGTGGATTACCAGGAACGTTGCCGAGTACTGGCAGACAAGCACCGTAATATCAATCATCAGATTCCTATTTACGCTACGATTTATTCCAAATAAACAGTTGCAACCTAACCTGTAGTTGTTTTCCGAGTCGATTCAAACTGCGCCAGCCTTGGATAAAAGTAAATGATGAACAGGGTGCTTAAATAAAAGGGGAACAGTGGTATTTTAAAACGAACTAGAGCACCAAAGTTGGCTGTAGTCAATCCAATAATAAACGCAAACAAAAGGCAAAAGATCAAGCTGAATTTGATGTATGAATTGTTCTTTATGATCAAATAAGTTTGTCGAATACCCGGTCTGATCAGAATACCCAAAGTCATGACCAGCAGGACAAAATTCTCCAACCCACTTATCAGCATAACGATATTTTTTGCTTCAAAGATTTGTGGTCTGAACAGGCCAGCAAAAATTGCAGACGGCGCTAAACCAATTGCCGATGAAATACTACCGTCAAACACACCAACATTAAAATAGTTTTCTCCGTATTGTTCAGCTCGTTGCAAGTCATTCTGAATAATCTGAGCCGTTTCTAATGCCTGATCGAGTGAAAACTTTGATAGCATGTCCCCCAATCCGGAAAATATAAAATACATGCCAACAAATAAGATCCCCAGAAATATGGGAGACGCTAATCCATAAACCAGAATGTTCTTGGTTTTTTCCATCCGATCAAAAATCAGCCAGATGAACAAACAGGGAACGATGGTCATAAAAATGTATGGCTTAATTGCAAGTAAGAGATAAACGCTGAGTAAAAATATTGCCCAGTTAGCCACACTTTTCAATTTTTTCTTAATGAACAATTCATGAAAAGAAAAAGCAATCAGGCCGGTTGCTGCCATGGTATACGTATCTTTTAATATTCCGCTTCCCCAAAAAGTTATAGACGGCACAAACAATACTGCATAACATAAAATCTTACTCAATTCCGGGTAATATGTACAAAGCAGCTTGTAGATTTTCCATAATCCGACATAAGACATTACACTTAGTAAAACACTCGCTATTAAAAAGCTCTTGAATCCCATCAATAAGATGACACTTGTAAGACGCAGGACCATACAGGTCTTATCGTTGAAGTACATGTAGCTATAAGGAACCCCTGTTTCACTTGTAAATAATGATTTCGTTTCGACTGTATTATCACCAAACAGCACCTGTAGATATGCACCAAAATCCGTACTCGCCAAATCGACAAATGGGCGCGTCGAATCGTAGTACATCACCGTATCGCCTCCTCCATAATAGTAGATATAGATCAGACAAAAGAAGATGCTGCCTACCACTTTTGCAGTCAAGCCCCAAACGTAATATCTGTAATAGGAATTGCCACGTTTAATATTAAGAGACTTCACCCTGAATGCAAAGTAATAGATCAAGCCCAGGTAAAGTGGCAAAACCAAAAACTCCCATAATTCTATGCTTGAAAGTGTGCTCAATTATTGCCGTTATTTATGATGATACGGTTCTCCTTTTAAAATTGTGCATGCCCGATATAGTTGTTCCTTAAAAATAAGTCTTACCATCTGGTGAGAAAATGTCATTTTTGAAAGTCCAACCCTTACATTGGCACGATCGTAAACTTCCTTTGAAAAACCGTATGCACCGCCAATAACAAAGGTAATCCCTTTAATTCCCGAATTCATTTTCTTTTGGATCCATTCGGAGAATTGCACAGACGTTAACTGATCTCCATTTTCATCAAGCAATACAACCACATCTGACCTCTCCAGTTGATTCAGGATCAGCTGGCCTTCCTTTGCTCGGATTTGGTCGACAGAGAGACCTCTAACATTCTTTAGCTCCGGAATTACATGCTCTTTAAACCTCAAATAGTGCTTCAACCTATTGCCGTAGTTTTGCTCACCTTCTAACAGATACGCTGATGTTGTCTTACCTACAAGAATCAACTTAACCTCCATTTTCTATCAAATTGAGATAAATATAGTTCATTGCCACAAAAGTTATCTTGAAGAGTCTGATTGCTTTGCTTAATTTTGTTGATATGGAAGCAGAAATAAGGGAGTTTATGCACACTGCATTTTCCGAGGATGTCAAGGATGGTGATCACTCCAGTCTGGCATGTATCCCTGAGAATGCACAAAACAAAGCCCGCTTACTCATAAAGGAAAATGGCATTCTAGCAGGTGTCAAGCTTGCAAAGGAGGTTTTTCGTTTTGTCGATGAAGCACTTCAGGTCGATGTTTTCATTGAAGACGGCAGTCCTGTTGAATCCGGTGATGTTGTATTTCAGGTCAGTGGAAAGGCACAAAGCATTCTTACTGCGGAACGTATTGTTTTGAATTGCATGCAACGCATGAGTGCTATAGCAACGGAAACTCGAAAATACGTTGATCGAATAGTAGATCTGAACACCAAAATACTTGATACACGAAAAACAACACCGGGAATTCGCTTCATGGAAAAATGGGCTGTTTTGATCGGCGGCGGAGAAAATCATCGATTCGGACTGTATGATATGATCATGTTAAAAGACAACCACATTGACTTTGCAGGAGGGATGAAACAAGCCATACTGAAAACTAAAGAATACTTAGACCAAAACAATAAAGATTTGAAAATTGAAGTGGAAACTAGAAATTTACAAGAAGTCCAAGAGGTTCTGAGTATAGGTGGAGTTGACCGCATTATGCTCGACAATTTTTCTTTAGAAGATACTCGAGCAGCGGTTGAATTGATTGACGGCAAATATGAAACGGAAGCGTCAGGAGGAGTCAATCTGAATACAATACGCACTATTGCCGAATGCGGTGTAGACTTCGTTTCTGTTGGCGCTATAACGCATTCCGTGCACAATCTGGATATGAGCTTAAAAGCGATGAATGAGTAGAGGAATTAAAGAAAGGATACAAAATTCAATGCCGGTTCGCTGGGCGATCAAGCTTCTGGAAAACATTCAGCCCCCGGGATTTGAAGGCTTGAGCATATATGATCTGGTTCTATTTTTACTGCGATCATTCAAAGAGGGAAACTATTCTATTCGTGCAGCAGCTATATCCTTCAATTTAATCCTAGCTATCTTCCCACTCTTATTGGTGATTCTTGCTTTAATTCCTTATCTGCCCATTGATGGATTTCAAGCATCTGTTTTAGCTGAGCTAATCGGTGTGGTTCCGAGCGACATGAGACCATTCCTTGTTCCCACCTTAGAAGATCTGGTGCTTCAAAAACACTACTTCGTTCTTTCTATTGGTTTTGTACTTACAGTGTACTATGCGTCAAACAGTATCAATACCATACTGAGCTCATTTAATTCTTCATTTCAAATTGAGCTAAAACGCCATCCGATAAAACAAAGATTAATCGCCTTATCATTGAGCTTGGTTTGGGCGCTGCTTTCATTGGGAGCTATCGTTTTGATAATATTAGGTGAAGAGCTTATTCAACTCATTAACAACTCACTATCGTTGGATCATACGGCAGCCTATTACCTCGGGCATGGCATAAAGTGGATTATTGTTTTCTTCATGCTTATTTTAGGCATAACCGTTCTTTACAACTTTGGTAATCCTGAAGTAAAAAAATTCAAATTTGTTAGTGCCGGATCATCACTCGCAGCGTTGGTGATTATTCTGGCGTCAATTGGGTTTATTGCCTATGCAACCAACTTTGGAAACTACAATGAGCTGTATGGTTCTTTGGGATCACTTATAGTTCTGCTCGTTTGGGTGAACTTATGCTCACGCATCTTACTGATCGGATTCGAATTAACTACCAAAATAGGCCAAATCAAAAAACAGAATGCTCCTGATATAAGTTAACGTCTTATCTCAAAAGGATTTCCCCGGCCAGATTCTTTTCAGCACGTTTCCAGTCATTTCATTTATTTCTGCAGAAATTTTCGGAACAATGATCGCCGGAATAAACAGAATCAAAACAATTACGGATCCGACCAAAACATCAAGAACCAATGAGCCCTGATCAGGTATTAAGTCAACCAGTAAAACGATGGCAACTCCGACTCCTATCACGTACATGTTTCTCCAAGT
>MDSW01037918.1_pt1 | contig 20224 bp, 26 predicted proteins | sample 811171 | NCBI WGS metagenome assembly MDSW01 (sample SAMN05326641, study PRJNA326480) | marine metagenome | isolation source: seawater | place: Atlantic Ocean: North West | collected 2012 | reverse complement strand
CAGGCTCTACTTAATCTCAAACTTTTAGCTGAAAATACAGGTTCATCTAGTAATGTAACAATGACATGTACCAGTCCATCTCTCTGTAACTATAACGTATGGGATGGTGGACACAAATGGGTAAACTCTGGTTCAGACTTTACATCAGGAAATGTTGTTCTCAAAGAAGGGCAAAACAGATTCCTCAATATTCTATGGGGACCAGCTATAGGTTATGGCAGTTATGAGGACTTTATCTATGATTCTGGGAAAGATTATACATTAAGAATACAAGAACCATTTGGTAGTCTAGACTTACCATTAAATCTAGTTGTGGTTCCATAGTATTAACATTCAAGTAATATAATGACTGATATAATCTGGGGAACCGTAACAAAAGTTATTGCCAATAATAAATTCGAAATTAATGTAACTCATAGAAAAGATGAGAATACAAATCAATATGATGATAATGAGATAGTTATTTTTACTGAAATTGATATAATGAGTTTACCAGCAGACCCTAGTTTACGAACAATCGAACAAATTGAAGATGCAATAAAAGGTAAATTCATCAAGTGTGAGGTTGTAACTCGATGTGATGATAAAACGTTGAATTGTAAGGTCTTTCATTCAGGCGCCGGTGGCTATTAATTGGTTAATCAATGGGCACCAATCTATCTAAAGAAGAATCAAAAATTTGAATTTATTGACGAATTGGCTAGTGGGTCAATCCCAGCATTAATTCTTAAAAAAGCGTTTTCAATGAAAACCTGTAAGAAAATTACTGAAAAAATTTTAGATTTCAATTATATTACAAATGGTCCAGGAATTAAAAAGAAAATTGGGGTATCTTTAAATTCATTTATTAACCAAAAAGGCATATATTTTGAAAAAACTCGATTCATAGAAAAAACACTTGAGCAATATTTTCCTTATAATGAAGATCCAAGAATCACAATGCAGAATTTATTATCAATTGTGTTTTCCATGGAAACTGAAATTGCAAAAGAAAATAACTCAAATTATTCAAAGGGTGTTTTTAGATTTCATGGAACTGACGAATCATTCAAAATTCATAGAGATTCTGCACACTATGAAGCAATAGGTTATCAAGTGTCAAAGTTTCCATTACAATTTTCTGCAGTGTTACATTTACAGCCTGCTGAATATGGTGGTGAATTAGTTATATACAAAAAAATTTGGAAACATAGCGATGAAAAGTATAGAACACCATATTTTGGTTATTCAGAAAAAGTTGTTCATGATATCGAGTCTATAAAAATTAAACCTGAAGCAGGTGATATAGTAATCATAAATCCAATTCATTATCATGCAATTTCTAAAATCAAAGGAAAGCATGATAGGATAAGTATAGGGTTCTTTTTTGCCCCAACTGATGAACAAAGACTTGCATGTTGGGCCTAAATCAATTAACAAATATCTCTATTGTATCATATTTCTTTTTTGATTTAGATAAGTCTCTTAGGACTTCGTCTGATTCAATTTCTATGCCTTTTGATGAATCTTGAACCATGGGTCTATATTCTGTATATGCGCCAGTTACACCTGAAAAACGTACTAAATGAATTTCATCCATAATTCCAAGTATTTTGAATGGTATTTTCATAACTTGAACATTTTCTTCCGGTTTAATAGAAATCTTGAATTCTTTTTCATGAAAAATTGCAGTTCCATGGATATTTTTTTTCCTGATAGAAATAAGTTCTATATCAAATTTTACTGGAGGTTTAGGTTTTTGCATGTCACAATTCATTTTTTTGAATATATAATTAAGAAACCATCAAATCAAAGTTAGCACTATGACTTTCTACGTTATATTATCGAACAGTGTAAATTGTTGTAATGAATAAAAAAATCCCAGTATTAATTATGGTAATTGGTGTATTATTATTAATCCCATCAACAGCATTTGGTCATAAACTTATTCCTACAGATGGTTCCAATGATTCATTAGAAAATGGATTAATGATCAGTGATCATAAGATATCATGGGCTGTATATGAAGAGATTAATGACAATGAATTGTATTATACGTTTGATGGAAAGAAAGGGGATATGTTTTTTGCAAGTATTGTAATTCCAAAAATTGAAACACTCAAAAATTTTTCTCCGTCACTTGCATTCATTGGTTACGAATCACATTTGGAATTAATTCAGGGTTATGAAATTGATAATTCAAACAAAAATTTCCCATATACGTTACCTGAAGGATTTGATGCATATGTTTTTGATTATTCTGGGTCCTTTCCATCAAAGGAATTCTATGAACCATTTGGACAGATAACATATTGGGAAAGACAAGAAATCACATTTGATTTACCTGCTGACGGAACTTATCATTTATCAGTTTTTGACAGAAACTCAAATCCAGGAAAATATGCATTAGCTATAGGAACAATTGAAGATTTTTCTGCATATGATTTTTTTACACTTTTACCTTATGCGTGGTTAGCAACAAAACTATTTGTTAATGATTACTTTTCTGCTATAATTGCAATTGGAATTTTTATTGGGATTTTAGGATTGATTATATTCGGCATATATCGTAAATTAAGAAAATGACTAGTAGAGAATTACTTTTATCTATGATTTTTTCATAATTTTTATGAAGATATGCTCTGGTAGAAAAACATCATATCTTAATGGTAACTCATATGAGGATTGTAAGAAAATCGCAGAAACAATCAATAAAAATTTAAAAAATAAAATTATTCAAAAAGGAAAATTTGCATGGTCAGAATTACTCATAGAAGTTGACCATGACGAGTTAATTTACAAGCTAGTTCTCAAGTATTTGCGTCGTGATGGATTTGATATAGGAAATTTTCAGAATCCACAAATTACACCAAAATCTTCCTAGTTTTTATTCTGGGAACTTATTACCTTCCTTGATATTATAAACGGAGTTAAGATCAGAATTGGAATCGTAATCGCAATGAATAGTGTTTGTAATTCAGTCACTGCAATTGTAAAAGCTACAACACTTGTTGCACCTACAAATAATGAAAGAAATGAGCCAATGCATGTTGGGCATGCAATAAATAATCCTGTAGCGGCACCAATACTTCCTAAACCACCACTTTTTTTTGTAATAGAAATTGCATTTACAGCTAGAGCTGTATTTGTTGCAACAAGATATGATACGGTCACTTGTAATACCAAATTTATTGGAATAATTTGTAATCCAACATGCTCTGTCACATATCCGATAATCTTTGGCATGTATCCTACAGGTCCACAGCATGGGGCAATATGTGCAGATGGAATTTCCGCACCATAATGATACGAAAATATAACTTCTGGTTGGTAAACCAAAATTCCTGACGTCATAGAAAAGAAGAATCCATAGAGTACAAATGTGATTATGAATACTTTCAATGAATTCTTGCTAATTGTTGAACTACAGATCATTGAGATGGCAGTTCGATTACCAGTAGCGGCTGCTTTCCTTTGATATTTTCTTAATCCTATACCAATTATTCCAAATGATAATGTGAGTAAAATGTAAAATGAAATACTAAGTCTTTCAATAGAGCTTACTGCGTCGGGTGTAATGCCAGGATTTTCAAATCTTGCATATATGATAAATAAAATTACAATTGAAATAAAACCTAAAACTATCAATTTTTTTTCATTTTGACTACCTGAGGCAGTCTTTGTCTTCATATGGGATCATTCTTTCTGTTCAATATATTTTTAAGAAATCAATTATCAATTTGATTAGAATGAAAATTGATGAGAATCAAGACTTAGATTATGATGTGGTAAGAATTACAAATCTTGGATTTGTTGATCCGTATGGCAATGAAGGTTTAGTTGTTTTGAAGTCTGATAATAACAAAGAGTTTCATATGCGGGCATTCTCAGGCGAAGTTTCACGTCATATTGCAAGTTTTATGGATGGTGATCATGATTCTGTTCCAACAATATACAAAATGTTAGAAGATATCTGTGAACAGAATGAACAAGTTCTTGTTAAAGTAAAACTCTATGATAGCGGTGATGCACTGCGTGCAAATCTTTACCTTTCTGGAAAAAAAGATTTAGTTTTGAGAAATTATAGGGCATCAGATGCAGTTGCATTGGCTGTTTACTATAACATTCCAATCTTAGTGAGAAAAACACTCCTACAGGATCCTATAGAAAATTTATCTAAGTAACTACTTCGCTAAGTCTATCTTCTTCAATTGCTTTGTTAATTTCCATGGCAATACGTCTCCCAATACCAAATGTTGTGCCATATTGGTATTTTGTATAAGGACTTGTTGTCGCAACAATTGGATTACCTGGAACGCGTAGTGAGACATCATATACTATTAGTTCAAGATCTTTTGTGATTACACTTTGTAACGAAAACGGACCTATAATTCCAGGTGAATATTCTTTTTTAACTGCTTTAACAAATTTATCTCCCATTTTCAGAACTTTATCCAATAATGATTCACGAATGCTAGCTGGGGTATGCCCAACTTCTATATTCTGAAGTCCTATATCCATCTCAAGTTGTTGTTTTGCAGGAAGTGCATTATAATCGTGAATGTTTGTTTGTAGCCTACGTTCAATTCCAATGAAATCAACATTTTCAGAAATTGGTGTGTAAAAATAATTGAAGTTCAGGTATGTACCTATAGCAAGTTCTTCTATACTTGATTCATTCAAATCTTTTCTTGAAATTATTCCATTCTTTATTTTCTCCTCCGATTTTTTCTTAAAATCAGAATATGAAGAGACTGTAAAGAATGCACGTTCTAATTTTCTATTTTTCTCTTGAACCTTAACAATTGCTGGTTTGTTAATGGTTTTTGGGTTTTTGAATATTTTTGGATATTTTATTCCAGCTTTCTTAAGTAAGTAATACTGATTTTTTTTATTGTATCGTTCCTCTGCTTGAAATAGTGCTCTATTACCAAAAATTGGAACTTTTAGTTTATTTTCTAATATATCATATCCTAGATATGCAGTAAGTGAGCGGTGTGGTATAATCAGTGTACCAGTATCTCTAAGTTTTTTTTGGTTTGATGCAGACGCAACATCTTTGAATTTTTTTAAAATCATTATTTCATCAGCAATTCTTCCAAAGCGCTGGTATGGTGTTTCTCTTCCTTTTTGGCAGAATACAATTGTATTTAGATTTTCATCTTTTGCGCCATCCATCACTTCAAGTGCTGAGTGACTTCCAAGTACACCTATACGAATATCAGAATAACTCTTAACGATTTTTTGCATTTCTGATCTTTTTATCATATATTGATAAAATTAATACCGTATTTTAAATGATTGAGATTATTTTACACGCAAGGACAGTGTTTTTTAGACGATGTATCTAATAAATTACGATGAACACAGAAATGATATTAGTTGGAATTATTTTATTTTCAGGAATGACTGCAGGTGCAGTAAAAATATGGCTGAATAAAAGAAAAGAAAAGGAAAATAACGATGTAGTAGATAATTCCCATGCGTAATTTCTGATCTTCATTATTATATTGTAAAATTTAATTCAAATATTACATGAGATTGATAATTGCAATAACTGGAAGTACTGGAGTAATCTATGGCATAAAGATGCTAGAAATACTGAAAGAAAAAGGAATTGAAACACATTTGATAATGTCAGAATGGGCGCAAAAGTGTATATCAATGGAAACAGAACATGATGTTGAATATGTGAAATCTCTTGCGACAAGTATGTCGGATGAAAAAAATATGGCTGCAAGTGTTTCTAGTGGGACTCATAAAACTGATGGTATGATTGTAATTCCATGCAGTATGAAATCATTATCAAGTATTGCAAATGGATATGATGAGACTCTAGTTGCACGTGCCGCAGGTGTAACATTGAAAGAGTCAAGAAAGTTAATCTTAGTTGCTAGGGAAACACCATTAACTGCAATAAATCTAGAGAACATGCTTAAACTTGCACGTTTAGGAGTTGTTATAATGCCCCCAGTTACAGAATTTTATACAAATCCTACATCAATTAATGCAATGATTGATCATATTGTAGGAAAATGTTTAGACCAATTTGATATTGAGCATGATTTATTCACAAGATGGGGTTCCCAATAAGTAAAAAAATTTACATTACAACCCATTAATTTTCATCATGCCAACAATATCTTTTGAGAAAACTGTCAATGCAGATATACAGAAAACATTTGACATTCTAACGGATTTTGAAAACTTTGAGAAAATACTACCAGAATATTATACGTCAATTACTACTAAATCAGTTAGAGATGAGAGCTCATTAGTTGTCGAGCACCTACATTTGGCTGGGAATGAATTTATCATAATGGCCAAGCATTTTATGAAATCACCAAACATACATGAAATGCGTGTTGTAGGCGGTGATATCAAAGGAAGTCATATTATAGAAAAAATAAATGATCTTGATGGAAAGACCAAAATCACTGTTGATGCAAATATCAATATTTCAAAACGAACAAAAATTTCTTTTCAAAAACCTGACTATGAAAATGAAATAAAAAAATTATACCAAAAATTTATTGATGTAATAGAAAAATAGTTATTCTTTACCATCTTTGAATTTTTTCAATTCTTCATCAGCTTCTATCTCGCCTTTTTTGTATTCACCTTTAGCTTTTCCAAAGGTTTTGGCTAATTCAGGAATTTTTTTTGCACCAAAAATGAATACTGCGGCAATTATAATTATAAAAATCCACTCTTGACCTGCAATGAAATTTGTTAAATTGAATAACATTTGTTTCTAAACCATCTTTTTCAAATTTAAGTCTTGATGATCTGACGTTCCTTACGTTCTACTATAAACATGCCTGCTAGGTAAAGTGCTATCATAGGACCTGCTATAAACCACATTGTAACTCCACTTCCATCAGGTGTAATAATTGCACCAAAAATAACAATAGCAACAATTGCATATCTGATATTCTTTCTCCAGAATTTTGCATCAATCATTCCTGATTGGCTAATTGCATACATGATTAACGGTAATTGAAATGAAATTCCAAATGCAAGTAAAAATTGTAAGATGAAACTAACAAAATCCATAATATTAAGAAATGTTACAAGTCCTGCAGATTCACCATACTTGTATAAGAAATCTAAGATATATGGAATTACTAACGTGTAAGAAAAGACACATCCTGTAATGAATAATCCTATAGCTGGTAATGTAATTGTTCGACCAACTTTAATTTCAGCTTCCCTTAATGCAGGTTTTAAGAATGAAACAAATTCTTTTATGATTAATGGTACACTTGCAACAATTCCCACAAGTGCTGCTATGTAAACTTGTGAAAAAAATGCTTGACCTGGTGCAGTTTGTATTAATTGAACCTTTTCAGGTACTAGTTCGGCTCTCATGACATTTGTTAACTGAGCTGCAATGTTATCCAGTGGTTCTGGGTATGGATAGTATAGAGTTAATCCTAGTACTTCAAATGGCGTTGCATGAAATGTAAGTAGAAATATTGTAATACCACCTATGGCAATTACAATTTTGATAACTCTACGTCTTAGTTCTTCTAGATGTGAATTTATCTGGCTAAGTTCTGACATTTACAAATCCTATTTGAATTACTCTAGAAAAATGTTTCATGTTGGTATAGGTAGTAATTTTGCTTCTGGAAATCCCCAGTCTTTTAGCTGTTCTTGTGTTGTATCATGAATTTCCATTGTAATAATTGTAGATACTTTCATGGATTCTTCTAATTCTTTTGCTAGTTTAGCAATATCAGTACTAGTATAGATCTCTTTGGAACCTTCAAGGAATATTCTTTCACCTTTTTCTTTACTTTCTCCACCAAATCGTTTCTTTAAAAATTGTGTAATTGATGGAAGTTCATCTCTTTCAATATTATTGTAATAGTATACCAAACCTTTTTTTGATTCATAGTCATGAGGTGTACCATTTCTATACAGAAATACGCCAAAAAATACGGCATCTTCTTCTGGTTCCTTGATACATTTTATATCCCAATTTAGTATTTTTTCTGGGTCATACGTTAATTTACTTACTTCGTCACTTGTTAATTTCCAATATCTGAATCTGCTCATAATCTGGATTTCAACTTACCGTTATAAAATCAATTCTATAGATATAATCAATTTGATCCCATATATCGTCAAACCTGTTATAAAATTATCAAATATTATTCTAAGCATGATTTTTAACTTTAAATTATTACTTCTTTACAAATTACATGTTGGTAAATTACATTGTAAGTGTTATAATTGAAAATAAAGATGGAATTAGTGATCCAGAAGGTGATACAATCCTAAATGATCTTGTTTTGAAAGGAAAATACAAAAATATAAAAAAAATTCACTCTGGCACAATTCTTAAGTTTTCAATTAGTGAAAAGAGCCAAAAAATTGCAAAAGACAAAGTTATGAAAATTTGTGATGAATTACGAATTTACAACCCATTAGTAAGTCAGGTCACTGCAACAGTTGAAAAAGATTAATCGTTATTAATGCTCTTAATTGTACCATCAACTAGAAGTTGATCTCTTAGGTGGCTTGCAAGATCCGTTTGGGTTATGACTCCAACCAGTTTATCATCTTCTAGAATTAGCAATCTTCGAATATTGTTGTTTAACATTTTTTGTACTGCATCTTCTATTGTAGTACTTGGACCTACTGACCGAAATTTGTAAGACATTATTTCTGAAATTGGAACATCACTAGATTTTCTATCTTCAGCCGCAATTTTCCGAACAAAATCACTTTCACTTAATACACCTTCCGGAAGGTCATCATTCATTACTACAAGAAAACTAATGTCTTTTTCAGCAATTATTTTAGCTGCATCTTGTGCAGTCTTATTTTTTTCTATTGTAATGACATTTTTTTCCATTATATCACGAATTTGTCCCATAACTATAACGTTAAATTTCTAAAATAAAAAGCTGTCATCTGAGCAATTTTATACCTCCACTGTGTAGATTAATTGTGAAAGTCGGGGTTATTGTTTTTCCTGGCAGTAATTGTGATCGTGACATGTATCACGTATTAACTGATGTATTTAATCTAAATGCAGAATTTTTTTGGCATGAAAGGAATCTACCAAAAAACATAGATGCTGTAGTTCTTCCAGGTGGTTTTTCTTATGGTGATAGATTACGTGCAGGGGTAATTGCGGCAAACAGTCCAATAATTTCTGATGTAAAAAAATTAGCTTCAAAAGGGGTTCCAATCTTGGGTGTCTGTAATGGCTTTCAAATCTTAGTAGAATCTGGATTACTACCTGGTGTATTACTCAAAAATGAATCTTTGAATTTCATGTGTGAGTGGACTAACTTGATTGTAAAAAATAACAAAACACCATTTACTAACAAACTGAAGTTAAATCAAAAAATCCCAATTCCTATCGCAAATGGAGAAGGAAGGTATTTTGTGGATGAAAAAACTTTGAACAAATTAAGAAAGAATAACCAAATTGTATTTTCATATGAAAATAAGGTAAATGGTTCTGTATCACAAATCGCTGGAGTATGTAATCGTGATGGAAATGTTGTTGGAATGATGCCACATCCTGAAAGAGCAGCTGAGCAAGAGATTAATCAGGTTGATCACAAACCTTCATCACTAATTTTTGAATCATTAATTGAAACAATGGGTGTAAAAAATTGAGTTTTCAAGAACACGAAAAAATACACATAAAACAAAACATCAAACGTGATTTGACTAAAACAGAGTTACAAGTATTAGCAGCAGAATGGTCTGAACATTGCTCATACAAGTCATCAAAAAGACATTTGAGGATGCTTCCCACTACTGGTTCAAATGTAATTGTTGAGAAGGGTTATGATTCAGGTGTGTTGGATGTAGGAGGTGGGTATGTTGTAACCGTTCATATTGAAAGTCATAACCATCCTTCTGCGGTAGAACCATTTGGTGGTGCAGCAACAGGTGTAGGTGGTGTAATTCGTGATATATTGTCGGCGGGAACAAGACCAATTGCATTGTTTGATGGCTTAAGATTTGGTGATATTGAAAATGATTTACAAGCGAGGTGGCTTTTCAAAAATGCTGTTGCAGGAATTGCAGATTATGGAAACTGCCTTGGAATCCCAACAATTGGGGGTGAAGTTGAATTTGACACATGTTATAAAAATTATGCATTAGTTGATGTCGCATCTGTTGGTTTTGGAAAAAAATCTAAATTAATTAAAAATCATGCTAACGTTGGAGATTTTGTTTTATTGATTGGTGGTTCAACAGGGCGTGATGGTGTTGGTGGATCACAGTTTGCATCAGATGCATTAGAAGGTGAGGATCGTTCTGCTGTTCAAATTCCAGATCCATTCATTGAGAAATTAATCATAGAGGCAATTCTGGAAGCACGTGATGAAAAGTGTATTAATGCAATGAAAGATTTGGGCGGCGGAGGTCTTTCATGTGCAATTTCTGAAACTGCTGAAAGCTTGGGTGTTGGAATAGAGCTTGATGTACAAAAGGTACACCTTCGTGAGGCAGATTTGTCACCAGACGAGATTATGGTATCTGAATCACAGGAACGTATGCTCATTATTACAAGTCCAAAAAAACTTCCAAAGATAAAACAAATCTGTAAAAAATTCAGAATTCAATGTTCTATGATTGGTATTGTAAAAAAAGATAAAATAATGCATGTCAAAAATGGTAGAAAAACATTAATGCACCTACCTGCAGATTTTGTTGCACGTGGTCCACTAGTTAATAGACCAAAATCAAAGCCAGTATATCTATCAAAAATACCACTCAGTCCAAAAAAGAAGATCAAAGAATCGTTCACTGATATTCTATTACGTTTATTATCATCTCCAAATATTTCAAGTAAGCATTGGGTGTTTCGTCAGTATGATCATGAAGTTGGAATTCGTACTGTGGTAAAACCTGGGTTTGATAGTTCAGTTTTACGTTTAGATAATGGTAAGTCTCTTTCTGTTAAAATTGACGGTAACCCCAAACATTGCTATCTTAATCCTAGGCAAGGTGCAATAGGTTGTTTTGAAGAAGCATGTAGGAATGTTGTGTGTACAGGTGCAAAACCAATAGGAATGGTTGATCATCTACAATTTGGTAATCCAGAGGATCCTGAAATTTTTTGGACATTCATGGAATCAATCGAGGGCATAACTGATTATGCAAAATCAATGAATATTCCATGTGTGGGTGGTAAGGTCAGCTTTTACAATGAAACTAACGCAGGTCCAATAAAACCAACTCCATTGATTGGGGTATTGGGATTAATTGACAAGTCACCGTTACAACCAACCCCATCAACAAAAAATAATGTGATTTTACTTGTAGGTGAAACCAAAGATGAGCTTGGTGGCTCTGAGTATTATGAATACATTCATAATTTTATTGGTGGTACCGCACCTCAAGTTGATATTACCGCATCAAAGAGAAATATGAAATCTATTCTTTCATTGATTTCAAAAAATTTAGTAAGAAATGTACATGATTGTTCAAAAGGCGGTCTATCAATTGCGATATCTGAAATGTGTATCTCTGGTAAAATTGGGTGTGATGTTAATTTAGAAAATGTATCAATTTTATCATCTGAAATATCCATGTTCTCAGAAAGTCATTCAAGATATATTGTTGAAATTGAGGAAAAAAATCTAAATAGTGTTAAAAAAATATTATCAAAAAGTAAATGCGTCTTTGCACAAATTGGAATATTTTCTGGCGATCACATAATTTTCAAATCTGGATCAGAATCAATATTGAAACTAAGAGTTGATAAGGCAGAAAACTTCTATCTAAATTCGTTGGAGAAGATAATTCAAAATGGTTAAGGAAAACTGTGGTGTTGTAGGTGTTTTTTCCAATGACGATGTTAATGTTATTCCAATGGTAATTGATTCATTGCGTGCATTACAGCATCGTGGCCAGGAAGCATGGGGAATTGCAATACCAAATAAGGCACCATTAAAAAAAATTGGTCTAGTTTCAGCATCTTCAAGCGAATTTAAAAAAATAACTGAGGAGTATTCTTCACATTCTGCAATTGGTCATGTTAGATATTCTACTGTTGGAAAAAGTGAACTTGAAAACGCACAGCCATTAAAAGTGAAGGATCTCTGTGTTGCCCATAATGGAACAATTGCTAATGTTGAAGAACTATCTAATTTGGTGGGTGGGTGCACATTTACACCACAAAATGCAAGTGATACGTTGGTTGCAGCACAAAGACTTGTTTCATTAATCAGTGAGAATGGTAAGTTAGGTAGTGCATTATCAATACTAAAAAATGAGATGGTAGGGTCATACTGTTTCACATTTTTATCAGATGATGATGCGGTTTATGCCGCACGTGATCCAAAAGGATTTAGACCCATGGTTTTAGGACATAAAGAAAGTCAATCTCTTCATATAGTTGCATCTGAATCTTCTGCGCTTTCGGCAATAGGCGCAAAATTAGTTCGAGATGTAAATCCTGGTGAATTAATCAAATTGAGTAATGCTGGATTAGAAACAGAAATGTTTTCAGAAGAAAAGCAACGTGCGCATTGCTCATTTGAGTTTACTTATTTTGCACAACCATCAAGTAAGATGGAAGGAACAAATATCTACTTAGCAAGAAAAAGAATTGGTCAGTTTCTAGCAAAAAAATACCCATTAAAAAATGCAGATCTTGTAATTCCAGTTCCAGATTCTGCAAGACCTGCTGCATTAGGCTATGCACAAGAACTTGGCATTCAATTTGATGAGGGGTTGTTAAAAGATCGTTATAGTAAGAAAGGACCACTGAGAAGTTTTATTGAGCCGCACCAAAGTGACCGCGTTGAAATTAATCGATGGATTATTCCTATACCTGAAGTCATAGAAGGAAAACATGTTGTAGTAATAGACGATAGTCTTGTTAGAGGTACAAGTTCTAAAGCTATTATCAAAGCATTACGTCGTTCAGGTGCAAAAAAAATTAGTATGATGATTACATATCCACCAATAAAATATCCATGTTATGCAGGAATAGATTTTCCATCACAAGAAGAATTAGCAACATTTACAGATAATAAAGAATGTACTGAGCAGGAAATAATTGAAAAAGTTAGGAATGACATAGGTGCTGACTTTCTTGCATATAATGATGCAGAAAATCTTGCAAATGCTGTAGGAATTCCTCTCGATTCAATGTGTTTCACCTGCTCAACAGGAAATTATGAACCATTAGGAATTACACCAACCTTCAAAACAAGAAAAGAAATGAAGGGTGACTAGATGGAAATCGCTTATGTTTTGGTTCAATGTAAAATGGCGCATGAAATGGAAGTTTTAAAACAATTATTAGAAATTGATTTAGTTAAAGAGGCTAAAGGTACATTTGGATATTATGACATTTTGGTAAAAATTGAGGCAGAAAATCCCCCCGTGATTGAGCAAGCCATTACAAAAAAGATTAGAACCATACCAAATGTTACAACGACTACTACAATTTCTATTATACCAGAACAGGGAAAAGAGTAGTTGGCAAAAGAAACCCGTTCAATTGACAAAAAAGGATTTTCAAATAAATTTTTTGAAGAATTAGATAAAGAGCATGATAATGCAGAGAATTTTGCTAAACGTCAGAAAGAATTAAAACAGAAACATCGAAAAAAGAGGTCTGATTAGTTAGTACCTGCGGCACTTATGAATGCCTTAAAGGATTCTTCTGGGAATCCTGGTCTACTATTAAATTCTGGATGAAATTGCACTCCTAGAAAAAACTTATGTGATGGGATCTCTAAAACTTCCATTCGTCTACCATCATCGCTTTCCCCTGAAAAAATCATTCCATTTTTATCAAATGATTCAAGGTATTTTTTATTAAATTCGTATCTATGTCGATGCCTTTTTGAAATTATATTTGAATTGTAAATTTTATGCGCCATAGAATTTTCTTGAATTTCAATTTGATTTGCACCCAATCGTAAGGAGCCACCTAAATCTGTTACATCGTCTTGTTCTGGTAGTAAATCAATGATTGGATTTTTAGTTTTATTTTCTATTTCTGTAGAGTTCGAGTCAATTAGATTACAGACATTTCTTGCAAATGAAACTGCAGCTAATTGGAACCCAAAACATATTCCTAGATATGGTATGTTTCTCTCTCTAGCAAAATTGGCTGTCTCAATTATTCCTTCTGAACCACGAGTTCCAAACCCTCCAGGAACTAAAATCCCATTATATTTTCCCAGTGTTTCAATATTACCATTTAGTGTTTCAGAATCAATCCAGTCTATTTTTACAGGTCGATTTATTGATGCACCTGCGTGTTTTAGTGCATGATTAACGCTAACATAACTATCTGCAAGTGTAACATATTTTCCAACCATTGCAATATTTATTGTATCACCACTTGATTCCATTGAATTTACAATATTATTCCATTTATCCCAATTTTCTGATGCATCAACATAACCAACTTTACTAAATTTTTTAAAGATTAAATCTACTAATCCTTGTTCAAATAAAATTTGTGGGACCATAAAAATTGATTGAACATCATGACAAGAAAAAACATCTTTTTCTGTCACATTTGTAAACATTGAAATTTTCTTTCTTGTTTTTTCTTGGAGTGTACTTGAACATCTAACGCAAAGTACATCAGGTTGAATTCCAATCCTTCTTAATTCTTGAACACTGTGTTGCGTGGGTTTTGTTTTTTGTTCGCCGACAACATCTAGTGATGGTGCTAATGTTACATGAACAAATATAACGTTTTCAGAGCCTTCTTCAACTCTAATTTGTCTTAGCGCTTCTAAAAATGGCAAGCTTTCAATATCACCAACGGTTCCTCCACATTCAACTATTAAGATATCAAGTGATTCTTCTTCTGCAATTACCCTAATTCTATTTTTTATTTCATCAGTTACATGAGGAATGATTTGGACACATGCGCCAAGATATTCACCTTTCCTTTCAGCATCAATTACACTAGAATAGATTTGTGCAGTGGTGATATTATGAGATTTTGGAATATTCTGGTTAAGAAATCTTTCATAGTTACCCATATCCATGTCACATTCGCCACCATCTTCGGTAACAAAGACTTCACCATGTGCAATTGGGTTCATTGTACCAGCATCATAATTTAGGTATGGATCAATTTTTACACAAGAGACTTTTTGATTTGAAAGTTGTAATAATTTAGAGATTGATGATGAGACTACTCCCTTTCCAAGCCCGGACATCACTCCACCAGTTACAAAAATAAACTTCGTCTGCACATAATTGAAAGAATCATCCTATTTTTATTTTATTCGTTTTATTTGGTCTGGTGTTTCAATTTTTTTGTGAATCTAAAAACTGTTCCTTCTAATTTTGATTTAGGCGTGTTTTCCATGATTTTGATATTTGCACTACCAACAATTACTGCATCAGCTCCAACAGATACGTATTTTTTTACATCTTTTTCATTAGATATTCCAAATCCAACACCAACTGGAACATTCTTTACTGTTCTTTTTGTAGATTTTAGTGCATCAATAGTGTATTGATGGATTTTAGTTTGAATGCCAGTTGTGCCAAAAACTGCAACCATGTATAGAAAGCCAGATGTTGCTTTAGCAATTTTTGACAGTCTATTTTTTTGTGTGTTAGGTGAAACAAGAAATATTGTATCCATTTTCTGCTTTTTTGCTGCTAAGAGATATCCCTTTGATTCTTCTATCGCCATGTCAGGTAAAATTAATCCATCAATACCAGCATTTTTTGCAGTTTTAATAAATTTTTGATATCCTTGTTTATAGAGAATATTTGTATAAGTCATTAGTATGAGAGGAATGTTAGTTTCACTTCTAATTTTTTTTACAAGTTTGAAAAATTTTTCAATTTTAATTCCATTGTTTAGTGAGCCTGTACTTGCTTTTTGTATTACCGGACCATCAGCAATAGGATCAGAAAATGGGAATCCAAGTTCAATAATATCAGCCCCACCTTTTACTAATCCTCTTATAGCTGATAACGTTGCACTCTCAGATGGATATCCTACCATAATGTAAGACACTAAGGCTTTTTCCTTTTTGGATTTTAATTCATTAAATTTTTCTTTTATTCTTGACATTTTTTTTCATATACTCCTGTACAATTCCAATATCTTTGTCACCACGTCCTGATAATGTAACAACAATTGATTGTGTTCTTTTCATTTTTTTTGCAATTTTCATTGCATATGCAATTGCATGTGCAGATTCTAGTGCTGGTATAATTCCTTCTGTTCTTGTTAGAATTAAAAATGCATCTATTACCTCATCATCAGTAATTGCTTTGTATTTTACACGTTTTTCATCTTTAAGATACGAGTGTTCTGGTCCAACACCTGGATAATCTAAACCAGCTGAGATGCTATGTGTTTCTTGAATTTGACCTTGTGCATCTTGCATCAAATATGTCATCATACCGTGTAAAACACCCTTGGTTCCTGCGGCAAGTGGCGCTGAATGGTATAGTGTGTTTAATCCTTTACCTCCAGCCTCAATTCCTATTATTTCTGCCTTGGAATCAATCAGTGGATAAAATGTTCCAATTGCATTAGATCCACCGCCAACACATGCAATTACAGTGTCAGGAATTTTTTTCATTTGTTTTTTAATTTCATTGCCTATAACTGATTGAAAGTCTCTTACCATCAAGGGGTAGGGATGTGGTCCAACCGCAGAGCCTAGAAGATAATATGTCGAGTCCACATTCGTAATCCAATCTCTCATTGCCTCATTTATTGCATCTTTCAGAGTTTGTGAACCAGATTTAACTGAATGAACTTTTGCCCCTAGTAGTTCCATACGAAACACGTTTTGTTTTTGTCTTTCTGTATCTATATATCCCATGTAAATTTCAGCTTTCAAATCAAGGCACGCACATGCCATTGCTGTAGCTACTCCATGTTGCCCTGCACCAGTTTCTGCAATTATTCTTTTTTTACCCATTCTTTTTGCAAGTAATGCTTGTCCAAGTGTATTGTTTATTTTATGCGCACCACCATGTAGAAGATCCTCTCTTTTTAGATATATTTTTGCTCCACCAATTTTTTTGGTCAGATTTTTAGCTAAGTATAATGGGGTTGGACGTCCTGCATACTCTGCAAGAAATTTGCTCAATTCTTTTTTGAATGTATGATCATTTCTAATTTTCAAATAATTCTTTTCAAGATCTTCAATTGCAGGTGCTAGAGTTTCTGGTATATATTTTCCACCAAAATCACCAAATCTACCATCTTTTGGAATACCTATTTTCATATTGCACTCACCAAATTTTGCACCGTTTTCTGTATGTCATCTGTTTTCATAATACTACTACCTACTAAATATGCGTCAGCCCCAGATTTATGAAGAAATCGAATGTCATCAGAAGTTGAGATTCCGCTTTCTGATATGACTAATTTTGTTTTTTTTGCATTATGAAGGATCTCTTTTGTTGTGTTTAGATCAATTTCCATTGTATCAAGATTTCTGTTGTTTATTCCTATAATGTCTGCACTAGTATTGCATGAATTTTCGAATTCTTGTTTTGTATGTGCCTCAATTAGCACTTTAAGACCCAAATTATGCCCATAATCTATCATATCATCAATATCATTTACCAAACCATTATCAAATATTGATTGAATTAGTAGAAAATAATCTGCCCCAATTTTTTTGGCAGCATCAATCTGAATTCTATCTACTGTTATGTCTTTCATTAGCATTGGGACTTTAACCATTTTTCTTACTTTCATAAAAAATTCTGGTGACCCATCAAACATGTAGGGCTGTGTTAATACTGAAAGTGCAGACGCACCTCCATTAATCATATTTAACGCAATTTCTACAGGATCTGTTATCTTTCTGATGTTACCTAATGCAGGAGATGAGAATTTTACTTCAGTAATTAATGTTGCATGTACTGATTCTGTTATTATATTTTCTAAATCTGTTCCAGAGTTTGGTAGTGATTCATTAATGTCATAAATTCCATCTTGAATTGCTTTTTTTGAATTATTAACTAGTTTTTCTAAAATATTTACCATTTTATTTTATCTCCTCTAATTTTGCTTGTGCATTATTTTTTTTGGCAAATTGTTTTAGCTTTTCAAATGCTTTTCCATTATTGATTGTCTCTGTTGCTAGTTCAACTCCATCCTTAAATTCATCACAGAGTCCACCAACCATCATTCCTCCTGCCGCATTCAATATTGTAATCTCTTTCATTGTCTTATTTGATGTATTATTTAGTACATTCACAAACGCATCTATTGCATCTTGTTTTGTTGAAATTTGTATGTCTGATAGATTCCCTTTTTCCATATTGTATTCTTCTGGATTGATAATGAATTCTGAAATCTCATTATTTCTTAGCATACATACTTTATTTTTTGATGTAGTTGATAATTCATCCATGCCATCTTCTGATCTTACAGCTAAAATTGTTTCAGAATGATTCTTTTGCATAATCATAACAATTCTTTTGATGTATTCATCTGCAAAAACTCCTATCAATTGATGTTTTACATTTGCTGGATTACATAATGGACCTAAAAGATTGAAAGCAGTTCTCTTTCCCAGAATCTTTCTTGCTGGTGCAACATTTTTCATGGCTGGATGAAACTTTGGTGCAAACATGAATCCAATTCCCAATTTTTCTATCATTTCTTCGACTACACATATTTCGGACTGCAGATCGAAGCCAAAATATTCAAAAATATCTGCACTTCCTGAAATTCCTGATACTGAGCGATTTCCATGTTTTGCAACATTTCCACCTGCCCCGGCAATAACAAATGATGCAGCAGTTGAAATATTGAATGTTTGTAGATTGTCCCCACCTGTTCCACAGACATCAATTAAACTTCCATGACAACGTGGTGAAATTCTAACTGAATGTTCGTTCATTTTAGTAAGCATTGCTCGTAATTCATCATCTGTTTCCCCTTTTTCTGATAAACATCTAAGAAATTCTGCAATCTCATCATCATTGTTTTTTCCATTTAGAATGTCACTCATTTCAGATGACATTTCATCAAATGTTAAATTACCGTTAATTTTTTTCATTATTTTTAACCTTCTCTATGAAATTTCCTAGAATTTTTGTACCTTCATCTGTTAGTATTGATTCTGGATGAAATTGTACACCGTCAATCAAATATTTTTTATGGCTTACACCCATCACTTCCCCATCATCTTCTGCAACAGCGGTAATTTTGAGTGAATCTGGAATTATAGTTTTATCACCTACCAAAGAATGGTATCTAGTCGCTCTAAATGGATTTTTTATTCCACTAAATATTGAATCACCATAATGTTTGACCTGACTTGTTTTTCCATGTCGAACATTTCCTGCATTAACAATTTTTCCACCAAAACATGATATTATTCCTTGATGACCAAGACAAACTCCTAATATTGGAGTTGTAGGTCCAAGTTTCTCTATTACTTCTTTACACACACCAAAGTATCTTTTATCATCAGGTGTTCCAGGACCAGGTGAGATAATTATTGCATTATAATTTGCATTTTTAACCTGTTCTATAGTAAGTTGATCATTTCGAATTACATTTGATGTGATACCAAGTTCACCAAGTCTTTGTGCTAAATTATATACAAACGAATCATAATTGTCTATAATTAGAAATTTCATTTTGATGCCTCCTTTAGTGCAGTAATCATTGCATTTGCTTTATGTTCTGTTTCATTAAACTCGTTTTTTGCAATAGAATCAAAAACAATTCCAGCACCAGCTTGCACAAATCCTGATTTACCATCAGCAAAAATACTTCTAATAGCAATGGCAAAATCGCAACAACCATTGAATGAAAAGTAACCTACTGCACCAGCATATGGACCTCTAGACTCAGGTTCTAATTCATCTATTATTTCCATGGCTCTCACTTTTGGTGCACCAGACACTGTTCCTGCAGGAAATACTGCCTTGAATGCGTCATACATGTCAAATTTCTTACTTAATTTACCAACTACATGTGTAACCATATGTTGAACATGACTGAATCTTTTTACTTCCATTAATGATTTTACATGTACAGTTCCATAGCCACAAACTCTGCCAATATCATTTCTGCCTAAATCAACAAGCATCGTGTGTTCTGCTAGTTCTTTTTCATCATTAATTAGTTCTTTTTGCATTTCATTATTTTTTTCTTCACTTTCTGTAACTTTTCTTGTTCCTGCAATTGGAAATGTTTCAACATGATCACCTGTAACACGGATCAACATTTCTGGGCTAGCACCAATTATTGTTTTTTGGCTCATTTTCATATGATACAAAT
>MDSW01217658.1_pt1 | contig 20228 bp, 23 predicted proteins | sample 811171 | NCBI WGS metagenome assembly MDSW01 (sample SAMN05326641, study PRJNA326480) | marine metagenome | isolation source: seawater | place: Atlantic Ocean: North West | collected 2012 | reverse complement strand
TGTGATTTAATGCAAATGTTTTTTCTAAGCCTTCATCGGTAATGGTTTTGTTCATAAAGATTGCGCCTGCATTATTTATCAATACGTCAATCTTACGAAATTTATTAACAACTTCTTCATGAAACTTTATGTTTGATTTTACAAGTGACAAATCATAGCTATATACATCACATCTTATGTCATATTGTAGCTCGAGATTGTTTTTAATTTTCGTGAGCTTCTCAAGATTTCTAGACACGAGAACTAAATCAAATCCTATTTTTGCTAATCCAATGGCAGTTGCATGACCTATGCCTAGAGAAGCACCTGTAATAATTGCTAACGGCATTACATGTCAGCTTGATTAATTATATAATTAAACATCTCAGGTAACCTACTGTTGCCATTTGGAAAAAGTTTACGAAGATACTTGTCGCCCTCTACTTTATATTTATTGCACAAGGCCAGAGCCTCATCTCTATGCATATAATTCAAAATGTTCTTATTATCTTCGTCTTGATCAGCATCTATTATATCGTCCACAATCTGAAACGTTCTGCCAATTAGATTTCCATATTTTTTTGCTAATTTGATTCTTGCTTTATCACTTATTACTATAAATGGTGCTGATATACAGAATTCAAACAGTCTAGCTGTTTTCAATTCATGTATGTGTAAAATCTTATTGAGGTTAATTTGTTTTGAAACATTGGCTATATCAATAGACTGCCCTCCAGCTAACCCATATGCTCCTGATACTTTAGAAATTTCAAAACAAATACTCGAATTATATTTAGCTGACAAAAGTTCGAATGCTAATGTCAAAAGACCATTTCCAGACAATATAGCCTGTGCCTCATTAAATTTTTTGTGAGTGGAAAGTTTACCCCTCCTGTAGTCATCATCGTCCATACTTGGCAAATCATCATGAACTAATGAATAACAATGAATCAACTCCGTAGCTAACATCAGGTTTAAATAGTTTGTCTTTTTTAATCCTATGGATTTTGACACCTCAGCTAGAAGAATAGGCCTCAGTCTTTTACCACCATTACTCAAACTGTACCACATAGCTCGTTGGAGAATATTAGATGTCTTATATTTGTCGAAAAAAGATTTCAAATCTTTATTAAATAAATTCTTTTGATCTAATATGTATCTTTCTATATTCATTAATTAGTCTATTATGACAGAAAGCATAGATTATATGAAAAGTAAAAAATATTTATACGCGATAGCTTTTTTTATAATAATAGTATTCGGCTATTACAATAGTGCAAGTCTAGAAAAGGCACTTATAACTAACATTGTTTTTTTAGAGAATTTTTATGGAGAACGCCCCGTACTATTCATAGTATTGTATTTTGTCTCCTATGTATTACTCACAACTTTATCACTTCCAGTCGCCCTTTTCTTGGGGCTGCTGTCAGGATTTATTCTCGAGTTACATGTTGCTGTGTTACTGATTTCATTTGCATCATCAATTGGAGCAACATTAGCAATGTTAATCGCAAGGTATCTTATAAGAGATTACATTGATAATAAGTTTAATAGGCAAGTCAAGATTATAAATTCTGAGCTCAATAAAAATGGCTTATATTATCTATTTGCATTACGAATGTCCCCACTTTTTCCTTTTTTTATTATTAACCTTGCCTTTGGGCTAACAAAAATTAAAGCTTTATTATTCTATATAATAAGCCAAGTTGGGATGCTTCCTGGAACCATAATAATTATCTTGGTTGGTTCCGAGTTAGACGATTTTTTAATTGAGGGGAATGCTATTGGACTTGAATTAGTAATTTATTTGTCTTTGATGGGTCTTCTTCCACTTATTTTTAAAAAACTAGCAAAGAGTGAAACCGAGAAAGCCTAGAATGAAATGATTAATTGTCTATGATATTACTTTTTTTAAGTACTTGCCATACTCGCTGTTTGGATATTTCTCAGCAATATTATTAAGTTTTTCTGAGGAAATTAATCCTTTCTTAAAAGCTATTTCCTCGGGACAACAAATCTTTATCCCCTGTCTGTCTTCAATATTTTTGACAAAATTACTGGCCTCTAAGAAAGAAGATTGAGTACCTGCGTCAATCCATGAAAATTTATCATCAAGAATCTCGCTGTACAACTTTTTTGATTTCATATATTCAATATTAACATCGGTTATTTCAAGTTCACCCCTATCGGATGGTTTGATATTTCTAGCTATATATGGAGCATTTGAGTCATAAAAATACAAACCAGTTACAGCAAGGTTTGATTTAGGACTTTCTGGTTTCTCTACTAGACTTGTAACCATATTATTTTCATCTACTTCACAAATACCAAATCTCTCTGGATCATCAACTAAGTATGAGAAAACTGTATTATGATCCATCATACAGCTTCGTGCCAACTTATTCTCCAGGCCGTCCCCATAAAAAATATTGTCAGCGAGGATTAGTGCGCTAGGTGAATTATTTAAATATTTCTCTGCGATAATTAACGCTTGAGCTATTCCCTCTGGTTTTGGTTGAACTTCATAAGAAATACTAATGCCATAATTGCTGCCGTCTCCCATCAGATTTGAAAAATTGACTTCATCCTCCGGTGTAGAGATGACTAATATATCATTTATACCAGCTAACATTAGCGTTGATAGAGAATAATAAATCATGGGTTTATCATAAATAGGTAAAATGCATTTAGTCACAGATACAGTTAGAGGATATAGTCTGGTACCCTTTCCTCCGGCAAGAATTATTCCTTTTCTAGTCATGATCAGTTCTTATCTGTTCTCTTATTTTATGACATTAATTAATATCGCGTTCTATCTTACGCATATTCATACTTTATGCCGGAAAGTGGAATCGAACCACTGACCTACGCGTTACGAATGCGGTGCTCTACCAACTGAGCTATTCCGGCATGAATGCTATCCATGAATAAACGTTTATATTATTATAGTGATTCACTTATGAATATTATACTAAATAATGAGTTGGATGAAGTTCAGGAAGGCATAACAATTGAAGAGCTTTTGAACAATAAAAACATCAAGAGCAAATTTATTGCTATTGAAATCAATAAAAAGATAGTTCCTAAGTCGAGTTACAAAAAATATAAGCTGTGCAATGGAGATAAAATTGAGATTATCACTGCTGTTGGAGGTGGTTAGTTGAAAAAATTAATTATTGATAACAAGGAATATAGCTCAAGATTAATACTTGGAACTGGCAAATATAAAGATTTTCAGGAAACGTCTGAAGCGCTTGAAGCAAGCGAATGTGAAATGGTAACTGTAGCTATTCGAAGAATTAACATAGGGCAAGATAAAAACTCTGAAAGCCTACTCGATATAATATCTCCAGATAAATATACAATTTTACCTAACACTGCGGGTTGTTATACGTGTGATGAAGCCGTTAGAACATGTGAACTTTCTGCAGAACTTCTATCAGGTAAAATGCTGGTCAAGCTTGAAGTTTTGAGTGATAGCGCAACATTATATCCAAATATAATAGAAACAATTAAAGCATCTGAGATACTTGTAAAAAAAGGTTTTAAGGTCATGGTATATACAACAGATGATCCTGTTGTAGCAAAAGAGTTAGAACAAATTGGTTGTGAATGCATAATGCCTCTAGGTTCGGCTATTGGTTCAGGGCTTGGAATAATTAATGAATATAACATCAGAGAAATAATAGAGAATGCCACGGTTCCTATAATAGTTGATGCAGGCGTGGGCACAGCGAGTGATGCATGTATTGCTATGGAACTTGGTTGTGATGGTGTGCTCATGAACACTGCAATTGCATGTGCACAGAAACCTATTCTTATGGCTTCTGCAATGAAAAATGCAATCCGGTCTGGAAGAGATGCATTTTTGGCTGGTAGAATACAGAAAAAAAAAGTAGGTTGTCCATCTTCACCAACAGACGGTCTAATAACGGATGAATAGACCAATTTACTACAAGTCATATAGGTCAAGAAAAACTGAAAAATTCATAATCCCTAACAAGCCATTAAAGGAGATTATCTCCCAGAACCACAGAGTTATTCTCGATATAGGTTTTGGCACAGGAGATTCAACGGTAGCTCTAAAAGAAATGTTTTCCGATTTCTTAGTTTGCGGCATCGAATCCTATAGACCAGGGATAAAAAAACTGATCTCAGAAAAGATTCATGTAGAATATGGTGACGCATTGAATGTAATTGAGAAGCTAGAATCAAATTCAGTTACTCAAATCTATATGCTCTTCCCAGATCCATGGCAAAAAAGCAAACATAGAAAACGAAGATTGTTGAATGAGTATACTTTCAATATTATTGACAACATACTGCAAAACAAAGGTGTTTTCCAATTTGCTACAGATAATATTAATTATGCGTTTGAAGCAAAAAGAATGATGTCAAAGATACTCTCTAAGAGTATAGAATTTTCTAAACATAGAGGTTCTAGACCTATAACGAAATATGAGTTGAAAGGTATCCAGAAAAAAAATTTTATTTTTGATTTAATCTACCTCAAGAACTAAAAGAATTTTTCTCTATCATCAACGATAAAATAAAACCAAATATTATCCCAGTCCAGATATGTGTATTGATACCTGAAAAAAGCTCGATAGATAGAATTGGAAAAATTAATGTGCTCAAAAAAGTGATCCAACAAACTATGCCTTTATCTCTGCTTTGACTGTAAAGAGATTTCATTTTATTGATCTTAATAAGGGGTATAACTGCAAATATCACAATAACCCCTAGTGTAGCTTTAGGTAAATCAAAGAGCAGTGGGGTTGCGAAGAGTAATGTGATCATTACTATAAAAGCTGTTGTCAAGGATGAGACCGGACTATAGGAGCCTACGGATTCATTAACAGCCGACCTAGAAAATGATCCTGAAACTGGATATGAACCTGATAAACTAGAAGCGATATTCCCTAAGCCCTGACCGAAAAGCTCTTGATTGGAATTTATAGGTGATGGATATTTATATAACTCGATACCTTTCGAATTTTTTACTGGATCTTTTTGTTCTAGCTGCCTTGCTATTGCAATAGCCTCCATAAATCCAACGAAACTTATAATGATTGTATGAATAATGAACATAAAAACTATGTCAGGACTAAGTTGGATTAAGTCAAAAGAAAAGCTAGGTAAGCCCTCAGGGATTAGGCCTACAATAGGGCCTTGATAATCCATACTCTTAGAAATCATAATTGTTACGACAACAGAAGCTAACACGGCAATGTTGGAAAAAAACTGATATTTAGTTAGTCTATTCTTGAAGATGTAAAGCACTAAAAGAGCTATTAAAGACATAAGCACTGCAAAATAATTTATTGGTGATTGTTCCAAAAAGCTACTCATATTCACAACATCACTAATTGAAATATTGCTGAAGCCAAAAACTTTACTCAGCTGAGAGCTAGCAATAATTAATGCTGCGGCAGATGTGAAGCCTAAAATAACATGCTCTTTCAACACTATATCTATCAATTTCCCAGCTCTAGCTAGGGATAAAGTGATTTGAAAAACGCCTACACTTAAGGCCAGCATTATTGCAAGAGGTACGTACATATTCTCATCACCATTTGATAGAGAAGTTATTGCGACTGCAGTTAGAAGACTAACCATAGCTACCGGTCCGGTGGCGAGATATCTTGAGGAACCAAAAAAAGCAGCTATTGCAACGGGGATGAATGAAGCATATAACCCATAGACAGGATCAAGATTTGCAAGCGTAGCATAAGCCATCGATTGTGGGATTATTATCATAGCTATGGTTGCTCCAGCTATAATATCACGAGCTAGGTAATCTTTCTTGGAGAACGCATCAGGCAACCAATTTATGAAATTTAGCGCAAGAGACTGAATATAGATAATATAATTGATGCTAAAACCTCTTCAGGACTTTATTAAGTGGGTATAATATAAACATAATGCATCATTTACAAATTGTTTGCAGTATAAATTATTATAATAACATGAGATGTTATATCTAGAGGTAGTGAATAAAATCAATGAAATATAATAATCTTTCACACACAGATTTAAAAGTAAGCCTGATATGTCTTGGCACCATGACTTATGGTGAACAAAATAGCGAGAGTGAATCACATGAACAGTTAGACTACTCAATTTCGCGTGGAATCAACTTTATTGATACTGCAGAAATGTATGCAATACCTCCCAAACAGGAAACACAAGGAAGAACTGAGGAAATTATTGGTACTTGGTTAGCTAATCGAAAAGATAGGGACAAAATAATCCTAGCGACAAAGGTCACTGGTCCAGGTATAGATTATTTGAGAGGAGGAACGCGTTTGGATAAAAAAAGTATTTTTGAAGCGGCTGAGCAGTCATTAGCAAGACTGCAAACAGATTATATAGACCTATATCAAGTACATTGGCCAGAAAGACGCACTAATTTTTTTGGTCGTCTAGGCCATGAGTATTCTGAAGAAATGGGTGTATCAATAGAAGAGACACTTGAAGCAATGTCAGATTTAGTGAAATCGGGTAAGGTTCGGTACATAGGTATTTCTAACGAAACACCATGGGGGGCCAATAAATACCTACAACTTGCAAAGGATAAAGGGTTTGAAAAAATAGTTTCAATTCAAAATCCGTACTCATTGTTAAATAGAATATATGAAATTGGCTTAGCAGAGATATCTCAACACGAGAAAATAGGTTTGCTCGCATACTCACCTCTTGGTTTCGGTCAACTTACAGGTAAATACATTACGAAAACAGATAAAAATACCCGTTTAGGAAAGTATGGCGATTGGTTCACTCGATATAATAATGATCAATGTTTAGACGCAGTTAAATCTTATGCAATGATAGCAAATAAGCACTCACTGTCATTAACGCACTTATCACTTGGATTTGTAAACAAACAACCGTTCGTCACATCCAACATTATAGGAGCAACTACTTTAGAGCAATTAAAAGAAAATATAGACTCGGTTGAAATAGAGTTGAGTGATGAGATAATTGAAGAAATTAATCAGGTACATGCTTTACGACCAAACCCTGCGCCATAAAGCATTTACGTAATCTAACTGAAGTGTCTAATAATTTTATTATTTAAGTCATTAGTGTTTTTCGTGTACTCTAAAGTTAAGGTCTGAACATTTATCACACCTGGCTTAATAATCAATGAATCTTTCCTCCAATACTTTCCTGCATCATGACTTAGTATAAGCGATGGTATTTTCAGAGATTCAATAATTTTGAATATACCTTTCTTTATCTTTATTGTCTCACCATATGGAACTCGAGTGCCCTCAGGAAAAATAATGAGCGTTCTTTTGTTTGCAATGTGGTGATTACATAAGTTCATTATTTTTTTAATTGCATGAACACCATCTGATCTGTCAATAGAAATATTTTTTAGTAAGTATAAGCACCAACCAAACAATGGTATTTTTAGCAATTCTTTTTTTAGAATAAAAATAGGCTTATCTGTATAAGCAGCAAGGAAAATAGTCTCCCAAGCAGATTGATGCTTTGAGACTATTAATTGAGATGAATTGATTCTAGGTCCACTCATCTTAAATGATAAAGAACAAAAATTCTTCAAAATGAATAAGTTATACCGGCACCATAACTTGCTTAATTTTAGACAATATTTGTAAGATAAAAGACCAATCAGGAAAGTTAGGGGCCCAAAAAATAAGACTGATCCAACTAGGTTTAACCAGAAAAAAATTGACTTAGATATTAAGGATATATTGTTTATCATATTCAATTACAAATTGTACGGCAGCAAAAAGATCGTCAAACATATCTATGTCAGGCATTTCATCTTCAATTCTTTTTCCGTTACCTGTCTTTACGCCAAGAGGTTTACAACCTGATGCAAGTGCAGCTTTCATGTCTCTAGGTGAGTCGCCAATTGCAAAAACATCAGAGAGATTAATATTTAGTCTATCGGCTAACTCGAGGTACATACCTGGTTTTGGTTTTCTGTTGTCTGTGGGATTATCGGGATGATCATAACAATAAAACGTTGAAAAAATGCTACCTCCTTGTTTTGAGCAACTAGATATAAGTTTATTGTGTATGCCTATAAAATCCTCATAGGTTATGACCCCCCTACCTACTCCAGACTGGTTTGAAATTAGCAATGTCCTATAATTATTTTTAGTAAGAAGGGCTATCGCCTCTAGACTTCGGGGCAGCACGAGCCATTCTTCGGGGTTTTTGATAAAAGTATTTGAATCATAATTTAAGACTCCATCACGATCCAGAATAATATATTTATGCTGACTCATTAGAATAATAGTCTAAGAAATATTGTTGGACATTATCGATTGAGATAGTTGTTTGTCGCATGGAATCCCTGTCTCGAATTGTAATTGTGTTACTATCCAGTGAGTCAAAATCAATGGTAATACATAGTGGAGTTCCAATTTCGTCATGCTTTCTATAGCTTTTCCCTATGTTGCCAGTATTCTCCACGACAACTCTTCCAATTTGATACTTTTGCAATGATGATTTAACAGAGTGTGCTAGGCTGACGAGATCATCATTATTCCTTTTTAAGGGGATTACTGCTGCCTTTATCGGAGACAAATGTTTTTTAAACCTTAAAACAGTTCTTTTTTTATTCTCTTCCAGATTTTCTATAGTAAATGCCTCATTAATAACTGCTAAAACACCTCTGTCAACACCTGCCGATGGCTCAATAACATAGGGAACTATCCATTCCTTATCTTGATTTTGAATAGCGAGACGTGTGTTCGAGTCCTTGTTATCCATAACTTTAGCGTTAATTTTTAAATCTTTCTGATTTTTTGTATGTGAGCCAAGGTCAAAATCAGTTCTGTTAGCTATCCCTTCAAGCTCCTCCATTCCATGTGGGAATGAATACATGATATCCACTGTTGATTTAGAGTAATGAGCGAGATCTTTACCTGTTACTTCAAGGAGTTTAAGTTTTTCATTAGGTATACCTTGGGTTACCCACCATTTAACCCTATTTTCAATCCATTTCTTATGCCACGCTTCATCTTCACCTGGTGAAACAAAAAATTCTAATTCCATCTGCTCAAATTCACGAACCCTAAAAATAAAGTTTCTGGGAGTAATTTCATTTCTAAATGATTTACCAATCTGAGCAATACCAAAAGGCAAAGATCGGGAGGTTGAATCGACAATGTTCTTAAAATTAATATAAATTTGCTGTGCTGTCTCAGGCCTTAGGTACGCGTGAGACGAGTCATCTACCACAGGACCCACGTTTGTTTTGAACATCAGGTTGAACTCTCTTGGTTCAGTTAATTCCTCACCAATACACTGTTCGGGTATTTGATCTTCTCTAAATCTGAGGCCACAACTTTTGCAATCAACCAAAGGGTCAGTAAATGTATCCTCATGACCAGAATATTTCAGGACATCGGGATGGGTTAAAATTGATGTGTCGATTCCCTCAACGTCATCTCTGTTATAAACGATAGACTTCCACCAGGAGTTTTTAAGATTATTTTTTAATTCAACACCTAAAGGTCCATAGTCATAAACACCTTGCAGACCACCATAGATTTCATTTGATTGAAATATGAAGCCCCTTCTCTTACAGAGTGCTACCAATTCATCCATAGTGTGTTCTGTCAAATCTACTCCTCGGGATATAGAAATTATACTGCTATATGCACTGTAAACATAAGATTTTTATGTTTTTTGGCATTCATTAACTAGTTTTTATAATGTTCTATTATTGTGCATATGCACTTATATAATGCCATATGTGTGATATAATAGTGCTATATGTGATGCAATATGGTACATGATATTAACTATAGGATATTGATTGTGGCACGATTAATGCAGTTTATCCAGTGCATATAAAAAATCACTAGTGAGGAGTAAAATGAGCGCAAAAGATATAATGAAACTTGTCGAGGAAAAAGAAGCAAAATTCATCGACTATAGATTCACAAACACACAAGGTAAAGAGCAACACGTTACTGTGACTGCATCTGAAGATGGAATAGCAACAGACTGCGAAGAAGGAAAGATGTTTGACGGTTCTTCAATAGCTGGATGGAAAGACATTAACGAATCAGACATGATTCTTATGCCTGACACATCAACTGCATTTGCAGATCCATTCTATGACGAGCCAACAATTAATGTTACATGTGACGTTATTGAGCCATCAGATGGATCAATGTATGAAAAAGATCCAAGAGGAGTGGCGAAAAAAGCAGAAAAATATCTAAATGATTCTGGAGTAGCGGATACAGCTTATTTCGGGCCAGAGAATGAGTTCTTTGTTTTCGATGATGTAAAATTTGAAGATACTATTGGAAGTTGTTTTTTTAAAGTAGACTCAACTGAAGCAATCTGGAACAGTGGTAAGTCTTATGAAGACGGAAATATGGGCCATAGGCCAGGTGTAAAAGGTGGGTACTTCCCAGTGCCTCCTGTAGATGCCTTACAAGATTGCAGGTCTGCTATGATTACTACTCTTCAAGAGGTTGGAGTGAAGTGTGAGGTTCATCACCATGAGGTAGCAACAGCAGGACAATGTGAAATAGGAACGTTGTTCAACACACTCGTAACAAAAGCAGATGAAGTACAAAAATATAAATATGTAGTCCAGAATGTAGCACACGCATTTGGTAAAACGGCAACATTTATGCCTAAACCTGTAGTTGGTGACAACGGTACTGGTATGCATGTTCATCAATCATTATCAAAAGATGGAAAAAATATTTTTGCTGGTGACAAATACGGTAATTTATCTCAAGAAGCTCTGTGGTACATAGGTGGTATAATCAAGCATGCGCGTGCCTTGAATGCATTTACCAATGCCTCTACAAACAGCTATAAAAGACTGATACCTGGCTTTGAAGCACCTGTCATATTAACTTATTCTGCACGAAATAGATCAGCATCTATTCGAATACCATACGTGATGAGTGATAAGGCAAGAAGAATTGAGGTAAGATTTCCAGATTCAACTGCAAATCCATACCTTGCATTCTCAGCAATGATGATGGCTGGTCTCGATGGTATTAAGAATCAAATAGACCCGGGCCCATCAATGGATAAAGACCTTTTCGCAATTAGTAGAGAGGAAGAAGCATTACTACCTACTGTTGCTCCAGGCTTAGATGTGGCATTAGATGCACTTGATAAGGATAGAGAGTTTTTAAATGCAGGTGATGTATTTACAAACAACATGATAGACTCTTACATCGATCTGAAAATGGATGAAGTACAAAGATTGAGACAATCTACTCATCCATGTGAATTTGAAATGTATTACAGTCTATAACTTTTTATAATGCTGCCCGAAAGGGCGGCATTTAATGAAATGGAATTACAAAATAAGATAGCAATAGACTCAAAACTACTTTTTGATATTCTAGATAATATATCAACTGCAGTAATTGTTTTGAATAAGGATGACTCTTATTTTTTTGTGAACATTTCTGCTCTTAATTTACTAGGAATAAGTGGAAAATTCCCAGCTATTTCCTCACTGAAGTCATCAATAGGACAGCTAAGTCTCGAACAACATATCAAATTGATTAATGAGAAAAATCATTCAAAAATGATAAGAGATTTTAAATTTAAAAATTTTGAGGGACATGAAAAAATTGTTGACTGCAACATCTCACAAGCAAAGTTAGATAATGAAGAAGTGACGCTCATAGAGCTAACTGAGACGGGTAGATTATACAGCATTTCCCTTGAGCAAAATCTCATTGAACAAGAAAGGGCTACTAGAGAAATGATTAAAGGGCTATCACATGAAATAAAAAATCCCTTAGGTGGGATCTTAGGAGCTGCTCAGATACTAGAGAAATCACTTGATCAATCATATTTGAAATTTACTAATATAATCAAAAAGGAAACGGGTAGATTGGTTAATCTTCTAAATGATATGGCTTTACCCGCGACTTCTGTAAGAAGATCGTTCATAAATATACATGAAGTTACTGAACATGTAGTTGATTTATTTAAATTTGATTTGAAAAATAAAAACGTGATTTTTGAAAAAGATTATGATCCGAGTATTCCTGAAATCAACACCAATAAAGAACAACTCATACAAGCGTTAATAAATCTTGTTCGAAACTCAGTCCAAGCTCTTGAGTACAAGGGAAATGTAACTATAAGAACTAGATCAGAGTCTAGTTACACGATTGGAAATTCCAAATATTCATTGGTTTGTAAAATTGATGTTATTGATAATGGTCCTGGAATACCAGAAGAAAAAGTTAAAGAAATATTCTACCCAATGGTAAGTACAAAAACAGAAGGTATGGGGCTTGGTCTTACAATTGCACAATCTATCATAATGCAAAATTCTGGATTAATAGAATGCTCAAGTAAACAAAGAGAGACTATTTTCACCATTGTTCTTCCTTTAAAAGGTGAAACAGATGAATAATATTTGGATTATCGATGATGAAGAAAGCATAAGAACAATTTGCACAAGCGCATTAGAGGATTTATTTAAAATAGAGTCTTTCGCAAATGCATCTGAAGCATTACTACAACTTAATTCTAAACAACCAGACCTTATTATCACTGATATTAAAATGCCAGGGATGTCCGGTTTGGAGTTTCTTGATAAAGTCTCTGAAAAGTTTCCTGAGATACCTACAATTATAATCACAGCTCATGCAAACATAGATAATGCGCTTTCAGCATACAAAGGAGGTGCATTTGAGTACCTTACAAAGCCATTTGATATTAACGAAATTAGAAAACTAGCTATTAAGGCAACAAAGACAAGAAAGAATAACGTAAATGATTTTACTAATAGTTCAAATAATAAGATTGTTGGTAAAGCTGACACAATGCAAGATGTATTTAAAGCAATTGGCAAGATTTCTAAAACAGATATAACGGTCCTTATTCGTGGTGAATCGGGAACAGGCAAAGAGCTCATAGCACAATCTGTACATACAAATAGCCCTAGGTCCGAGCAGCCTTTCGTAGCAATTAATGTTGCAGCAATTCCACATGAACTTCTTGAAAGTGAGCTTTTTGGTCACGAAAAAGGATCATTTACTGGGGCACAATCACAGAGGATTGGGAGGTTTGAGCAAGCTCTTGGTGGAACCCTATTTCTAGATGAAATTGGTGATATGCACCCAGAACTTCAAACAAGATTATTGAGGGTATTATCTAGTCACGAATTTTACAGAGTTGGAGGACAGAAGCCAATCAAATCAGATGTAAGAATAATTGCAGCAACAAATCAAAATATAGAGAACCTTATCAAAACAGGAAAATTTAGAGAAGACTTATATCACCGTCTGAATGTATTCAGAATAGAGCTACCTGCATTAAGAGAGAGAAAAGATGATATTACGGATCTTACGAGGCACTTCCTTATCAAGAGTGCAGATGAGCTTAAAAGTGATACAAAAGAAATTGATGATAATGCAATGAATTTATTGAGTGAATATAGCTGGCCCGGCAATATTAGACAGCTTGAAAATATTTGTAGGTATATGACTGTAATGGCTCCATCTTCTGTAATTACTGTTGATGACATTCCAGATGAAGTAAAAAAAATCACTCCAGATGTAGAAAGTAAAAGTACGCACGAAAGTGGTGATTATTCATCATCATGGGAAGAGAATCTATCAAATCATATCAAAGCAGTTCTCTCTGATCGAAATGATTTGAGTAGTTTTTCTAAAGAAATTGAAAAACTTCTTCTCAGAGAAGCTCTGACAGCAAGTAAAGGCAAGCGCATTGAGGCAGCAAAGATACTTGGGTTAGGCAGAAATACAATTACAAGAAAAATTAAAGATTTAGATTTGTAAGTATCTCTCCACTAGGTATTTTCTGTTAGCATTATCATTGCATACTATGTCATAAACTAAGTTTACTAAGTCACCAGAGTATAATGAGCTGTTATCAACTAGAGATATGCAACAATCATAACCCTCAACAGTTCCAATTTCGCTTTTAGCCTCCTTAGCAGACATATTTGAATCAGCAATCAAGTTTCCAAAGCTATAGTTTCTAGATTGATTTTGTTTGCAAGTCAGGATCATATCTCCGATAAATCCTGGCGATGAAATTATAGATTCTTTATCATTGCTTAGGTCAAAATTATCCAAAGCTCTAGAGCTAATTTCCCATGCTTCGTTACATGCTTTTTTAATTATCAGATTAGTATATTTATTTTTTCCGAAGAAGAAATCAGACATCCCACAAAGTATAGCAGCAATGTTTTTAATAACCCCTGCAATCTCGATATGTATAACTCTATCAGTGGGCTGCATGGAGAAATAAGTGCTTTGAGTTAAATTAACTAATTCATTTCGTAAGTCTTTATCTGATGATGCAAATGATACACTCATCGTCTTCTTGTTTACTAAATCGCTTGCAAAAGAAGGTCCTGAAATAAGACCATATCTAAGTCTATCACCAAACATTTTTGACACTAAATCGTGAAATAAGAGTCCAGTATGATGATCAATTCCTTTAGTTAATGAAATAAGTTCATTTGCTTTTTTAAAGTAACTTTTGTTAGACTTCAAAATATCATTAAAGCCTTTACTATTCACAGCCACGATATTTATTGCCTCAGAAGGATTATAAGAGTTCAGATTTGCTAATGGTTGAATATCACTAGATTTAAGTTTATTGAAGTTTAATTTTAAAAAATCTTTACTGCCATATGAATTTGAATCACGACAGAATACTTCTATATTGTGACCAAGTTGTGCGAGATAATCAGAAAAAGCCATACCCCAAATACCGGCTCCTAGAATCCTGAAGTTTGTGCTCATTAATTGTCTTTTCTTTTTTCCAATTCGTTTTGATATATTGTGTGAAAATCAATCGGAGATAAAAACAAGGGAGGAAATCCGCCTTTTTGGATAATAGTAGAAATATTCTCTCTTGCATATGGATACACAATCTCAGCACAATGGACATTTAAGAACCTTTTTTTTACTGACTCGTCATCTATGGAAACTGTGAAAACTCCACATTGCTTCAACTCTACTAGATATAATACCTTATCCTCAATCTCTGCTTTTACATTAAACATAAGTATTAACTCATGTGTGTCTTCGGTTATTTTTGTGATACTAGATTCAAAATTAAATCCAATTTTTGGTGAAGCAGACATACTAGTGAATATATCCGGAGTCATTGGAGATTCAAATGATAAATCCTTGAGATAAATTCTTTGAATCTTGAATTGGACTTTGCTGTCTGTCATGAGCCTTCAACCAATGGTAAATTGTTATCGGTCCATGATTGAACGCCGCCCTCCAAATAAGAGACTTTTATACTATTATTCTTCAATATCTTCTCTGCGCTACTGACGCTTAATAACTCGTCCTTATCATATACAACTACTTCATCGTACTCCAGTTTTTTACTTGTAGAAGAATCATAGCATATAGCGTTAGATATATGTCCTTTCTTGAAATCAGATTTATCCCTAGTGTCTAAAACAACAATATTGCTCTCGTTTATTCTAGCCACTAAGTCATTACAGTTAATTGATTTGTACTTTTTCGTGAAATTTTTGATTTCGAACGTAATAATGAGATATATAAAAATGAATAAGGCCACTGATAAAACAGGATGATTTAAAATGAATTCAAATGAGTGGTCCATTTTATGGATCAGCTGTGTTTAGAACAAAAAACTTCTCTCATCATGTCAATTAGCTTTAATGTTTTAAAATCACTTACTTTATAGAATACTTTGTTTGCATCTTTACGTGCAGACAAAATACCTTTGTCTCTGAGAATTGCAAGATGCTGAGAAATATTACTCTGGGACGTACCGACATTATCAACGATGTCCTGTACACTGAATTCCTCTTCGCCCAGTTTGCATAAAATCATTAGTCTCAAAGGATGTGACATTGCCTTAAGAGATCGTGACGCAGTTTCAACGTCTCTTTGCTGGTCAGCAGAAGAATAGTCTATCTTTTCTTCTGTCTGTATCTGTTCATTTGTCATTTTATTATTATATACCTATATTAGCCGAAACTAATAATAAATTTATCAATAAAGTGGTATTATTAAGCATTATGATAATAATGAATGATTACCTCAAAAACGTCCTTTTTTCTATTGTTTTTGCTTTCTTTAGCCTGCCAATTCATGCATCTAATTCTGATGTGCCAACAGAAAAAATTCAGCAGTTTGTTGACGTCTATAAGAAAATTAAAGATCAATATGTAGATGAAGTTGACGATACAACACTCTTCAACTACGCAATTGAAGGGATGGTTTCTAATCTCGATCCATATTCAGATTATTTAACAAAGGATGATTTTTCTGAATTGAAAATAGGAACCACAGGCAAATTTGGGGGGATTGGTATTGAAATAACAATGGAAGATGGATTCGTCAAAATTATAACACCTATAGATGATACACCTGCTCAACGAGCAGGTCTTAAAGCAGGTGATTTAGTAATTGAAGTACAGGATATTTCTTTAAAAGATAAGTCTATCAATGATGCTGTGAAGTTAATGAGAGGTGAGCCAGGGACAAAAGTTAAAGTAAAAGTTCTTAGAGAGAAAGAAGATGCTCCCCTAGATTTTGAGCTGGTTAGGCAAATAATAGTATCCAAAGGAATAAAAACTGAGGTATTTAATGGTGAAGTTGGATACCTAAGGTTATCAAGTTTTCAATCAAATTCTACTAGCAATGTAAGAGAAGCAATTTATGATCTTAGAAAGAAAACAGGAAATATGATGGTGGCGCTTATTCTTGATTTAAGAAATAACCCAGGAGGAGTGCTTGGCGCAGCAGTAGGCATTTCAGATCTATTTTTGAAATCTGGTAAAATAGTTTATACAAAAGGAAGAACAAACAACTCTGACCTTGAATATTATGCTAATAGTGAGGATATACTTGAGGGGCTACCACTTTATGTATTGATCAATGGTGGATCAGCATCTGCTTCTGAAATTGTTGCTGGTGCATTACAAGACCACGGGAGAGCAACAATCTATGGTGAAAAATCATTTGGCAAAGCATCTGTTCAATCAATTCAAGAAATGATTGACGGCTCTGCACTAAAATTAACAACAGCTAAATATTATACCCCTAATGATAGACACATACATGAAAATGGAATCGAACCTGATGTTAAGATTGTTTTTGAAGAATTAGATGAGCCAGTATCATCACTTCCAAACCCTTACAACGCTGATAATCAAATTCTCTCGATTCTTAACGACCATAAAAATAAGATTTCACTTCTAAAATAGAAAATATGTCGTGCAGGCACTTTGCAATAGTAGCTATAACTCTATTAATTACCTCTTGCTCAAAACAAGTTTCAGATCCTTGTCTGCAAAAAGATAAAATAAAAGATTTAAGTGGTGAATCAGATTCTATAGTTTGTTTTGACACAATAGACAGTTATGATTTAAATTTGAAAAATAAAGAAACTATCACTATCAATGGAGAATTGTTTTTTCCTGATATTAAAAGTGATAAGTATAATGCTGTAGTCATGACTCACGGCTCTGGAGGTAAAAGGCGTTATCATAAAAAATATATTGAATTACTTACGGATATGGGACTAGTTGTTTTTCAAATTGATCATTATGCTGCTAGAAAAATAAAATATGATAAAACATTTTCAAAGGTTTCTGGTATCACATTCATGAATGACGCCTATGCTGCATTGAAATTACTTAAATCACATCATAAAATTGATAATGTTGGATATCTGGGATGGTCTCAAGGCGGAGTTGGGCCTATATTATCACATTTTAAATTTGTAAATAATCTTTTACCCATAACGGAAAGATTTCAATCAGCTATTGCAATATATCCTTACTGCGGGTTTACATTTCCAAGCGAATCAGAAACAGAAACACCTTTATTAATGATAACAGGTGCTGATGATGACCTCACACCAGAAGCAGCATGTAGAAATTTATATTCTAAGTTTTTCAGGAATGATGATAAGTTGAAGTTTATATCTATTGAAAATGCAAGACATGGATTTGATAACCCATTTCTATACTTTGGTTTTACTTTCAAAAAATTACCAAATTTATTAGTGATAAATGATGAATGTACATTAACAATAACTGATTCTGGTGAGATTAAAAATATGAGAGGGGTTATAATTAATACCCCAAGGATAAGTGAATATTTCTTGAATAAATGCTCTACAAAAGGAGTCACGGTAAAATATAGCTCAGAAGCGACTGATATTACCTTAGAAGAAGTCAAAAATTTCTTCAATAAAACACTAATACGAGAATGATTTTAGACTTTATTAATCATATAATGCCAAAATGAAATATATTTTCTTTATAGTGGTGATGGCTTTCTCATTGAATGTTGTTTCTGATGATAAGGTAAGACCTGGACCTCATAACAAAATAGGTCTTACAAAGCAGTCCCCTGAAGATAAAAAAGGGACGTTTTTTTATAAACTATTCAATGATGAGCTTGATATTACAGGTTCAGAGGAACCTAAAAAAGTTTATATCTCAGAGGGTAACGATCAAATTCTATCTCAAATTGAAAAGCTTGCAGATTTCAAACAGCGTGGAATTATTACTGAAGCAGAATTTATTGAGAAAAAAACTATACTTCTAGATAAAATTCAATAGATGCTGATTTTCATAGTTTGGCTATCGCTGATAATCTTATGGAACTATGGTTACCCTGAAGCTGCCCCGCTCTATGATGTTTTGGCCTCAGTGATACTTTTCTTTATCTCAAAGTTTTTAAATACATTCTCTATATAGGCTGTATACATTTCATATCGTTATTTTTGTATGAGTTCACATATGATGAAACTCTGTGAAGCATTATTTTTGATGAGATAGTATCAGCAAGGACGTACTCCCCTCTTAGCCAATTTTCTATTTGTGACTCATCAAGTAACAACGGTTGTCTGTTATGAATTTGTGAGATCGGAGTAACAGATTTCTTCGTGACACATACACAGCCTGATTCATTATATAGACCACCAACGAAAATAAGCTCGCTATTAAGATGATGATAATATGGATCTTTTTTATTTTCTCTTCTATCCCAATTAAAATATCTTTTCCATTCATACCATCCGTCCATAATAAGTACGCATCTTCTTGCTTTGCTAAATGATGGCTTTTCCATAATTGTCTCGTATCTAGCGTTGATAAGATTCATAGGTTTTTTTGCCCACTGAGGTGAGTAGCTCCACTTCATTAGACTTATCTCATTTGTTAGAACAGGGACTTCCATACTGGGACAAATATTAAAGTTCTGAGCAATATTAATATTAAACTTCTCTTTAACAGCAGACTTGTTTACAAGCGTATACCTCCCACACATAAACTTCCTCAATAAATAGTCATATTTTTAATAAAAGATTATTAAAACCTCTCGCGCTGTGCGAAATAGTTTGCCAGTAAAATTCTTTTGCCTGAAACGAGTGGTGTCCCCTTATGAATACCTCTGGTGTCTGCAAGTATTAAAGTACCTTTTTTACCGGTACATGTTATCTCAGAAAAGTTATGCTTGGATTTTAAATCATTTATTTCTTCAGTTGAAAAGTACCCATAGCATCCTTCAAGTCCGTATCTATAGTATTCATATTCTTTGTCTTCTCTCCATTTTCCTGGTCTATGAGTCCCTCTTAAATACCTAAATGGAGCATTCTGCTCACTGACATCCGTCAAGTACAAAAAGGCTTTAAATCTATGCCTCCAATCATCAAAGTGAAATACATCAGAGTCACTCTCAACACCTGGGTCTGGCCTGATCTCAATCAGTTTCTGATAAGAACTGACATTTTTCCAAACATATGCCGATGCGATATTATTAATCATATCATTGTCAAAGAAGGTCTTCGATGTTTCAGAAACTTTATCACATTCCAAAATCCGATAGTATCCATAATAAGGATGGTAGTAGTGATCTGTCTCATTATAGTTATTTTTGAGAATTTCATTCAGTGGATTATGTGTCTCTAAAAGGATGTTATTGATCACTTCTTCGCTCACAAAGTTAGGAATAATTACGACGCCATTCTCTAAGAGAGCATCAAATACTTCTCTATACTCATAAGATATTTTGGTTTTCTGGGATGTGTAGAAGTAATACCTCTTCTTGAGAAAGTAAAAATATAGTTCAGTATTCTTTATATAATTATTTATTGAATTGTACCCAATTATTTTTTTGTTTAAATTGAATCAGTTCTTCATCCCATTCTTTAAAGATTTTTTGATATTGAGAATTGTTTTTATCAGATGCTGGCTCATCGCCAATTTTATAAAATGCTGCACTTCT
>MDSW01146446.1_pt1 | contig 20231 bp, 23 predicted proteins | sample 811171 | NCBI WGS metagenome assembly MDSW01 (sample SAMN05326641, study PRJNA326480) | marine metagenome | isolation source: seawater | place: Atlantic Ocean: North West | collected 2012 | reverse complement strand
TTGCTGAAGACCCTTTGGCATGTGTTGCGATTGGAACTGGAAAAGCTTTAGATCAAGAGGAAACATTTTCTTCAATGCTTACAGAGTATTAAGATAAATGGCATCAGGCAGAGATGATTTTATAATTGCCATCAGATCAGCCTTTCTCAAAAAAAGCAATAAACAACAATTTTCTTTATTGGCTTTAATTATTTTTTCAATAGTATTAATATTTTTATCTAATTTAAACTTTGTAGGAATTAAGTATTTAAAAGTAGGTATTAACGAAACAACATATAGACTTTCTGCAATTATAAGTTATCCAGAAAAAAAATTTAGAGACTCTATAAATTTCTTTTCAGAATATTTTAATGTTTATAATGAAAATCAAAATCTAAAAAAAAAAATTGATAAATTAAATATTGAAAAATTAAATTATTTTTATCTTGAAAATGAAAATAAAAGGTTAAAACAAATAGTCGGGGATGATTTAAAATTATCAAAAGGAATTATATCAAGAGTTTTGATCGACAAAGATGGCAAATTTTTAAAATCAATAATTTTAAACAAAGGCAGCAAAAATGGTATCAAAAAAGGCATGGTAGTTTTAGAAAAAAATTATCTAGTTGGACAAGTTATTGAGGTAAATTATACTACTTCTAGGGCTATTTTGATTTCCGATTTAAATAGCAATATACCAGTTGTTATAGAACCAGGTAGTTTTCAATCAATTTTAAGTGGTACAGGTAAAAATCATGGCAAAATTAAATATTCAAAAGATGAAATAGAATTTGAAGATAATGCAATAGTTTATACCTCAGGCTCGGGTGGAAATTTTAGAGCTGGGTTACCAGTAGGCAAAATAAATAATCAAATTGACAAACTGGGTGTTGAGTTTTTTTCAGATTTATCACAATTGTCATATGTTAAAATTCAATCAATTGAAGTTTCAGAGAAATAAATGGTTCAAAAAAAAATAAACTTTAAAAATACATTGCTAAAATATTTTCCTCTTATTTTGTTATATTTTTCTGTTTTAAATGAATTTGATATTGATGTTTCTAGTGTTGGACTATTGTCATTTAATTTACCCTTTATAATAATTTTTTACTGGAGCCTTAGAGACCCAGATCAAATAGGTAACGGATTAATATTTATTGCAGGCATTCTGAACGATGTGACCTTAGGTTATCCAATTGGAATAAGCTCATTTATATATTTAACTATAATAGGGTTTGCAGCATATTTGAGAAATATAACCTTAAGACCCAATATATATAAAGATTCCCTTGTTTTTTTGGTATCAATATTATTTGCAAACTCAGTTAATTCATTAATTTTAAGTTATATTTTTTCAATCGAGATAAATTTTTTTGAAATTATAGTAAATATAACTTTTACTTTTTTATTATATTTTTTGTTTGCAAAAATCTTTAATTATATGAAACCCATGGGTACCTAAATGCTTGGCGATGGAATTGGATCGAACGTTAGAAAATCAAAATTAATAAATAGAAGAATGTTTTTAGCTTCAGCAGCTAAAGCAGTAGTTTTTTTTGGGATTGTGGGTAGACTATTTTACTTACAAGTAGAGCAAAATAAAAAATATTTAACTCTTTCTGACAAAAACAGAATAAGAGAAAATAAACTGCCACCAATTAGAGGTGAATTTAAGGATTATTTTGGAAAAATAATTGCAGGTAATTTAGATGTTTACGAATTACATGTTATACCAGAACAGGTTGAGGATTTTAGAGTTCTTGTTACTAGAGTTAAGCAAATATTAAAACTATCGGATAAAGACGTTAATAAAATTTATAAAACTAAAAGCAAACAAAAGCCTTGGGAAACTATTATTATTTCTGATAATTTGTCTTGGAATGAATTTTCAAAAATAAATTATTATCTATATGATCTGCCAGGATTAAAACCAGTTATTTCTGTTGGTAGAAATTATCCTTTTAATGAAAGCTATTCCCATGTACTTGGTTATGTTGCTTACGCAAGTAAAGAAGATTTGTCTTCCAATGAAATTATTAATGAAAGACATGTTCCAGGTTTAAGAGTTGGAAAAAATGGTCTTGAAAAAACTTTTGAAAAAGAACTGATTGGAACAAATACTGTCCAGAGATTTGAGGTTAATGCATATGGCAAACGAATTAATCAACTCGAGGTTCAAAATGGAGATCAAGGAAACTCTCTTAGAATTACTATTGATACAGAAATTCAAAACTATACCAATGAATTGCTAGCTGGTGAGGCAGGTTCTATAAGCGTAATGGATATATACACTGGTGAAATAATTGCGATGAACTCCTCTCCCTCTTTTAATCCTAATGATTTTTTATATGGTATTGGAACTAAAAAATGGAAAGATTTAAATTCAAACCCATTTAAACCGCTAATTAATAAAACTATATCTGGATTATATTCACCAGGATCAACGATCAAACCTATTGTTGCATTGTCAGCACTCGAGAATGATGTCATCAAGCCTACTATGCAAGTATATTGTAGTGACAGTATAGATTTTTACGAACAAAAATTTCACTGTTGGAAAAAAAGAGGTCATGGATATATGACTTTAAAAAATGCAATAAAACAATCATGCGATATATACTTTTATGAGGTGGCTAGATTGCTCGGTGTAGATAGACTTAATGAAACAGCTAGAAGATTTGGATTAGGAAATATAGTACTTAAAAATTTTTTTGAAAACGAGAAGAAAGGAGTATTTCCATCAACAAAGTGGAAAAAAGAGGCTATTGGACAAAATTGGTATTTAGGTGAAACATTAATTACAGGAATTGGTCAAGGGTATATACAGAGCACTCCTCTACAATTAACTTTAATGACTGCACAATTAGCTAATGGAGGTAATAAAATTTATCCAACATTGACTCCAAATAATAAAAATATAGAGAAAATTAAAAAAGAAATGGAGGGAAGTGAGGATTATGACCTCCCATCTAATTACCCTCCTCTTGTAAGAAATAAAGAAAATGTAAAATTTGTATTAGACGCAATGTTTAAATCAACAAACGAGGTATATGGAACTTCATATTCATCAAGAATTGAAGATCCAAAATATCAATTTGCAGGAAAAACAGGAACAGCTCAGGTTAAAAGAATTACACAGGCAGAAAGAGAGTTAGATAGAAAACTTGATCAAATTCCATACAAAGAGAGAGACCATGCATGGTATATAGCTTTTGGCCCATATAAAAGTCCGAGATACGCTATGACAGTTTTAGTTGAGCATGGAGGATCGGGAAGTTCAGCTGCAGCTCCTATTGCAAAAAAATTATTTAAAAAAATAATAGACAGACACGAGGAAAGAGAAAAAATTAGAAATAGAAAGACGTTAACTTGATGAAAAATTACAGTACATTTGGAGAAGTTTCTTTATTTCAAAAAATCAAATCAATGGATTTTTATCTTTTATTTTCAATTATTTTATTAGGCGTAATAAGTGTTTTGGCAATGTATTCAACCGATATGAGTGACGGAAATTTTTATCATAGCTTTAATCATGCATTAAGATTTGGTGTATTTTTTGGATTAATGTTAATTTTGTCATTTATTAACATTAAACATTATTTTTCGCTAAGTATAATTTTTTATCTTTTGGTTTTAATCTTACTAGTTAGTGCAACTTTTTTTGGAACAACGGTACAAGGTTCACAAAGATGGATAAATTTATATTTTATTAATTTACAACCTTCAGAGCTTATGAAAATTGCAATAATTATTTTTCTAGCTAGATATTATCACAGAGTTCAACCTGATGCTGTAAATACGATTAAAAAATTTATCATACCATTTATAATATTAATTATTCCAATTTTATTAGTTTTAAGTCAGCCAGATTTGGGGACTTCTGTTTTAATAGCACTTAGTGGAATTGCGGTTATATGGTTAGCAGGGATAAATATTAAATATGTTGTTTACTCTCTATTGGGATTAGTAATTTCATTTCCATTTGTTATATCTATGTTAAAACCTTATCAAAAATTAAGAATTTTAACTTTTATAAATCCTGATAGAGATCCATTAGGTGCAGGTTATCAAATTATTCAATCCAAAATAGCAGTTGGATCAGGAGGTTTGACTGGCAAAGGTTATTTAAAAGGTACCCAAGGTTATTTAGATTTTTTACCCGAAAAGCATACAGATTTTATCTTTACATTATTTTCAGAAGAATTTGGATTTATAGGATCTGTTTTGCTTTTAACCTTATATGGATTTATAATACTAAGAATTTTAATTATTGGATCAAATTCAAGAAATTACTTTGGAAAATTTTTCTGTTACGGTTTTGCAATATCAATATTTTTTTACATTTCAGTTAACATGTTAATGGTATTAGGTATGTTGCCTATAGTTGGTTCCCCTCTGCCAATTATGTCATATGGCGGATCTTCAATGCTTTCTATGATGATAGCTTTGGGTATTGTTATGAGCGCTAGAATATATTCTAGAGAAATTATCAATTAATATTTAATATATTCTAAATCTTTGAACAGGATCAATTTGTCACCTGATAGGTATATAATTTTTTTTATAGGTTATATTATGGATAGAAAAGAAAGAATTGCTATAATTGGTGCAGGGATACAAGGAGTCTGCACAGCTCTTTTTCTTCAAAAAAAAGGTTTTAATGTAACTTTATTTGATAGAGACGAACCAGGGAATGCGGCCTCATATGGTAATGCAGGTCACTTTTCACCTTATGCATCATTACAATTAAATAGAACTGATATTTTATCAGACGTACCAGCAATGCTTCTAAGTAGCAGAGGACCATTGGCTATTAAATGGAATTATGTAGCTAAAATGATCCCTTGGTTTTCAAAGTTTATATTTAATTCTTCAAAAACAAAAATGATGCACACTGCAAAATATATGCATCAAATTTTAAATTTATCTTTGGAAGCATTTGATGAACTTTTTCAAGACATAGAATTGGATGATTTAGTAGTTAATAACGGAATAATTTATGTGTGGGAAAAAAAAGGTCTTAAAAGTAGAGACCTAGAAATTAATATTCGAAATGAGCTAGGAATTGATCAACAAATATTATCATCAAAAGAAATTCATGATCTTGAGCCAAATATAAAACCTTTTTATCATGGAGGGGTACTATATAAATATGCAAGGCATGCTAGGAATCCAAAAAAAATTCTTTTAAAATTGTTCGAAAATTTTATACAAAAAGGTGGTAAATTTTTAAAACTTAATATTCAAGATTTAGATTTTGATAATAACAAACCTGTTTTAAGATCTGAGGCTCAGCGATTTTTATTTGACAAGCTCATCATCGCATGTGGAGCTTTTTCCAAAAAATTAACTGATCAATTGCATGAAAAAATTCCATTAGATACTGAAAGAGGTTATCATGTTCATTTCAAAAATCATGAAAATCTTTTATCAAGACCTGTTGTTTGGTCTGATAGAGGTTTTGGAGTTACACCTATGGAACAGGGTTTAAGAGTTGTAGGAACCGTAGAATTTGGAGGTTTAAATAATCCTTTATCTAAATCTAGAATAAAAAATTTGATTTTAAATGCAAAAGACATGATAGATGGCATACCTCAAAATGAGGATCATGAAGATGAATGGTTAGGTTTTAGACCGACTTTACCTGATTTTTTACCAATAATTGGACCGTCCAAAAACTACAAAAATGTATATTATTCATTTGGACATCATCATCTCGGCTGGACATTGGGAGCCATTTCAGGCAAGATCATCTCTAAAATGATTGCTGAAGAAAAAACAAATTTAGATTTACAACCCTATAGCTCGATTAGATTTTCATAATTTTGTGAATAAAAATAACTTAGCTTATATGTTATTGGTGTTAACAACACTTTTTTGGTCTGGCAACTTTATTGTCGGAAAGGCTGCGAGCACATTTGAGATTCCACCGTTTTCTTTAAATTTTTATAGATGGCTTTTTGCTGGATTGATCCTTATACCGTTTACATTTAAAGAAATTCTAAAAAAGAGAAATTATATTCTAGATAATATAAGTTTTTTTATTGTTTTAGGAATTACGAGCATAACTATCTTTAATTCAACAGTTTATTACTCTTTGTATTACATGCAAGTAATTAGTGGAGTATTAATGATCTCAACAATTCCAGTTTGGATTATGTTTATATCGTCTATATTAGGTATAGAAAAAACAAATAAGTTTCAAATTATTGGTGTTATTTTATCTCTTTTAGGAGTGTTATTTATTATTACTAAATCAGATCTCGAGGTAATTAAAAATTTAGCGTTTAATAGAGGTGATTTAATTATGGCAATAGGAATGTTTTCATGGGCTCTATATTCTGCACTACTCAAAAAAAAGAAATATGAAATTTCTCAAATTACACTTTTAGAAGTAGTAATTATAACTGGCTTAATATTTTTGATACCAATTTATATTTTAGAAATGAATATTGGAAATCAGATTGAGCTTGGAAAACCATTTATTCTAACATTGTCGTATGTTGTTTTATTTCCAGGTCTTGCAGCTTTCTTTTTTTGGATAAAAGGAATTGGAATTATTGGGGCAAATAGAGCCGGAGTGTTTTTGCATTTAATGCCAGTATTTGGTTCAATAATGGCAATCATTCTGTTTGATGAAAAATTTATGATATATCATTTGTTAGGAGCAATATTTATAATTGCAGGTATAACACTCTCTAACAAAAAGATTAATAATAATGCTTAAAGTTGCCATATTAGATGATTATCAAAATGTTTCACAAGAATTTGTGGATTTGAAAAAATTATCTGGAAAATATGAAATAAAAGTTTTTAGCGATCCATTTATCGATGAAAGCGATGCAATAGATCAGCTTAAGGATTATGAAGCTTTATTAATAATGAGAGAAAGGACCAAAATTAATTCAATGCTAATAAATAATTTAAAAAATTTAAAATATATAATCACAAGCGGAATGAGAAATAATGCAATCGACTTAGAGGCTGCAAAAAAAAGAAAAATTATAGTAAGCGGAACAGATATAAATATTAATCCAACTTGTGAGTTAACTTGGGCTTTGATTTTGGGGTTGGCTAGAAATTTAAAAACAGAAATTGATAATATGTACCAAGGATATTGGCAAACAACTGTTGGGGTAGAACTAAAGGGAAAAATATTAGGTTTAATTGGCTTGGGTAGAGTAGGCTCTCAAGTTGCAAAAATCGCAAAAGCTTTTGGTATGCAGGTGATCTCGTGGAGTGAAAATTTAGACCTAAATAAATGTACAGAGTTAGAAGTGTTACCTTCTAGCAAAATAGATTTAATTAAAAATTCAGATTTTATTTCTATTCATGTCCAGGGAGGAGAAAGATATAAAAACTGTATAACTTTGAATGAATTTGATAAAATGAAAAAAACATCTTTCTTAATAAACACCTCTCGAGGACCTATTGTAAATGAAGATGATTTAATAATTGCCTTATCTACAAATTTAATTGCAGGGGCAGGTATAGATGTTTATGAAAAAGAACCTTTGCCTGAGGGACACAAATTAAGATTTTTGCAAAATGCTTTAATACTTCCTCATCTAGGTTATGTAACAGCAGAAAACTATTCTATTTTTTATACGCAGATGATTGAAAATTTAGAAGCATGTGTAGCAGGAAAGCCAATTAGAATAATTAATTAACCTACAAATGATAAAAACAAAATCCAGATTTCTCGAGTTATCAAAGAGATATAAGTTTTTAAAAAAATTTTATTTTTTTTATAATATAAATATAAGGAATAGAAAATTCCTAAAAAACAATTCACAATTGGGAGAAGAAAAATATATTTTAGATGGTTTCCCAAAAAATTATGTTGGAAAATATTTAGATCTTGGTTGTTACCATCCAACAAAGCATAACAATACATATTTAATGAATAAAAAGGGTTGGTCTGGAATTAATATTGACTTAAACCCACTATCAATTGAACTTTTTAATTATCATCGTCCAAATGATATAAATTTAAATATTGGTATATCTAATAAGGAAACAACAAAAAATTTGTATTTTATCGACGAATTAAATACACAAAATACTTTAGATAAAAATCAACTATTATTTTTAAAAAATCATCACAACATAAAAAAAAACGAAATTAAAAAAAAGAAAATAAAAACAAAAAAGTTGATGTCAGTTTTAAAGAAATATAAATTTTACCAAATAGATTTTATGAATATAGATATTGAAGGACATGAGTTAGAGGTATTAAAAACTATAGATTTTAAAAAAATTAAAATAAAATATTTGTGTATTGAAATGATTAATCATAATAAAACTGCAATCAATAATTCAAATAAAATCAAAAATTTATTAAAAAAAAATAATTTTAACTTAATTAAAAAAATTAAATATAATTTTATTTATAAAAAAATAAATTCTAAATGAGTGTACCAATCGTAAACCATATTGATTATCAAGCTAAAATTGATGAAAATAGTAACTTCCCAATTCAAAAATTTACTGCACTTGCAAATTATCTCTCTGATAATAAAATAGTTAATAAATTTTTCACTCCTCAAGCCTGCTCAGTAGAAACATTAAAAAATGTCCACTCAGAAAATTATATAAATCAGATTAAAAATAAAACTTTGGATATTTTAAAGCAAAAAAAAATTGGTTTTCCAATTAACGACAGCGTTGTTCAAAGATCATTTATGGCTACAGGAGGAACTGTTCTAGCCAGTAAACTTGCAATAGATTTTGGTCTTTCATGTAATACAGCTGGAGGAAGTCATCATGCAAGCTACGATGAAGGGGCAGGCTATTGTGTATTTAATGATGTTGCAGTAGCTGCTAGATATTTACAAAAAAAAGGATATGCCAGACGAGTATTAATATTCGATTTAGATGTTCATCAAGGAAATGGTACTGCAGATATATTTAAAAATGATAATTCTGTGTTTACTTTTAGTATGCACTGTAAATCTAATTATCCTCTAAAAAAATCTAAAAGTGATTTAGATGTAGAATTAGACGAAAATCTTGAAGATCAAGAGTATTTAGAAATTTTAAAAAAATATTTAATACATTTAAATCAAGAAAATTTTGACTTTGTGTTTTATGTGGCTGGAGTCGATATTCACTATGATGATAAATTGGGTAAATTAAAAATTAGTGATGATGGGATAAAAGCTAGAGATCAAATTGTTATTAATAATTTTTATAAAAAAAGAATACCTTTATGCGGAGTGCTTGGAGGTGGCTATAATAAAAATTTCAATAAATTAATTGAATTACATTCAATGTTGCATAAATCATGTCTTGAAATAATATAAATTTATGAATAAAAAAAATCCTAATTTAACTGCAGAACAAAAATTAGTTTTTTTTGAAGAAGGGACAGAACCCCCTGGTACAAGTGAATTAAATCATGAGAAAAGAGAAGGTTCGTATTATTGTGCAAATTGTGATGTTAAACTTTTTGAATCTCAAACTAAATATGAAAGCGGTTCTGGATGGCCATCTTTTTATCAATCTTTACCAGAAGTATTTGAAACCAAAACAGATTATTTATTAGGTTACGCAAGGACAGAGTATCATTGCAAAAACTGTGGCGGACATCATGGTCATATATTTGATGATGGACCTAAACCTACTGGAAAAAGATATTGTAATAATGGTGTGTGCTTGATTTTCAAACCAAATCGTTGATTATTTAAGAAGATTATTTAATTCCCCAGACTTTTCTAACTCTCTTAACTCAACATAGCCACCAACATGATGATCATCAAAAAATATTTGAGGAATGGTTCTCATTCCATTTGATTTTTTAATCATTTCATCTCTTAAACCAGCTTCTTTTGATATATCTATTTCTTTGTAATCTAAGTTATTTCTTACTAACAATCTCTTCGCTGCTTCACAGAAATTACATAATGGACCTGAATAAACTGTAATAGTTTTCATATGATTTATATAATTATTAAATTTTTTTTTTCTACTATATTTTTATTTAATTAATGCTATTAAAAATTTATGAAATTAATAAACATTTTAACAATTTTGACTATTTTAGTATCAAATATTGCATTTAGTGAAGAAAAACCGCCATTTAAAAATATTTTAGTTCTAGATGAACCAAAAGTTTTTGAGCAAATTATTTTTCAAGATAGGGATGGTAACCAAATAGATTTAAATTCAATTAATACATATGAAATATATATTTTAAATTTTTGGGCAACTTGGTGTGCGCCTTGCAAAGATGAAATGCCTTCTTTAAATAAATTGCATGAAAAAGATGGAATTTTTATTTTCCCAATTAATATGGAGGAAAAAAATCTTAACAATACAGATAAATTTTACAAAGATTTAAATATAGACAATTTAAATATATATTTTGATAATGGATTGAAATTAGTAAAAGTTTTTGCATTAAGAGGTGTGCCAACTACAATTATTCTTAATAAAAAAAAAGAAATGGTAGCTAGAATTTCAGGTAGTATTGATTTTGAAGATAAAAAATTTTTAACTTGGTTAAGTTCAATTAAATAAAGTCATTTTTATTAATTTTTTTTCGCAAATTTTTTCTTTCTAAAATAAACTTTTTACGATGTTTTATACTTTTTCTTTTTGCTCTTTCTCTCCAAAGTTTAAATGACGACGGTTTAAGACTTTTTCTCATTATTTTAATAACATCAGATTCTGACTTTCCAGTCTTTTTCTTAATTTCCTCAAAAGTTATACGGTCTGCCCAAGCAGCCCAAATCACCCAATCCGGACTCTCAATTTTTGGCTCTGGATTTTTGACGCGGGTTATAGGTACCTTGGATTTTTTCATAAAATTCAATAAATCTTAAAAAAATCAATAATGCAAATTTAATAAAGGTATGCTATAAAGTTTTTAAGATAGTCCTACTAAGCCATTTTTAGCTCCCGGTTCATTAGGACTATCTCAGAAAATGCTTCCCATAGATTTTATACTTTTTTTACAAATTATAATTTTTTTATTCATCACACCCGGCACTCCTAGAATTGTAATTATATCTTATTCAATGAATTATGGAGTAAGAAATTGTGTTTGGACAGCTTTAGGTGACATAACTGCAAATTTTATACAAGCAACATTGGTAATATTTGTGATTGGTTCTTTTTTTTCAAATCATCCATTATTTTTAAATACATTTAAATGGATTGGAATTATTTATTTATGTTATTTAGCCCTTGATATTTATAGAAGTAGACCAAAGGATATTAATTCAAAAAATTTTTCATCAAAAAGTTTTATTTCATTCTTTAAAGATGGTTTTTTAGTTGCAGTAACTAGTCCTAAGGCTTGGATGTTTTTTCCATTTATTTTTCCACAATTTATTAATTTTTCTGAAAATTATATTGTTCAATTTTTTATTTTAATATTCACTTATATGCTTTTGGATTTTATTTCCCTTATTGCTTACGCCGTTCTTGCTAATAAATTAATTACTTGGATAAAAGCAAACCCAAGAGTAATTAATTCAATTTCAGCGTGTGTATTAATTATGATTGCTATTATTATTGCTGTTACTCAACATTATTAGCTTATCTATACACATTACGCATACTTGAAAAAAAAATAATTTTTATATTATATATAGCTATTAATAAATTTATTAAGAGGAGAAAGAGAAAAATGAAAATAAAAAACATTTTAATTACATTTTTTTCTGCATTAGCAATTATACTTTCAACTTCTGTTACTTCGTTTGCAAAAGTAGTTGGCGATAAAATTGTTTTAGGTGCTGCGATTTCACTAACTGGAAAATATTCATCTAATGGTGTTCATACTCAAAACGGTTATAACATGGCTGTTGACAGAATTAACAGCATGGGTGGAGTTAAAGTTGGAGGAAAAACTTATAAGTTTGACATTATTTATTACGATGATGAATCAAATCCTAAGAGAGCAGCTCAACTTGCAGAAAGATTAATTTCACAAGATGGAGTTGAGTTTATGCTTGGACCATACAGCTCAGGTCTTACAAAAGCAATTGCGCCAGTTACTGAAAAATATGGTGTTCCTATGGTAGAAGCAAATGGAGCATCCAGATCTTTGTTTACAAAAGGATATAAATATCTGTTTGCAGTTTTAGCACCAGCTAACTTATATCTTGACGTAGCAATAGAAACTGCTGTTGAGTTAAATGGTGGAAAAGGTGTAAAAATCGCGCAAGCTTTTGAGCAAGATGCATTTTCACAAGATGTTAGATTAGGTATTTTAGATGCAGCAGAGAGAACTGGATCAAAAATTGTAATCGATGACAAACTACCGAAAGAATTAAATGATATGGCTGCAACTTTAGCAAAAGTTAAAGCAGTTAAACCTGATGTCCTAGTTGTTTCTGGTCATACCAAAGGTGCTTTGACTGCAATAAGACAAATTGCAGAAATGAAAGTTGATGTTCCTATGTTAGCAATGACTCACTGTGATGCAGCAAAACTTTCTAAGCAACATGGAAAAAATGCTCAGTATGCATTATGTGCATCTCAATGGCATAAGACATTAACATATAAAGATGACTTTTTTAAAGATGGAATGAAATATGCTGCGGACTTTGAAAAAGAATTTGGTTATGATCCGCCATATCAATCAGCAGAATCTTCAGCTGCGTTATTAGTTTTTAAAGATGCTTTTGAAAGAGCAAATTCTTTTGATCAAAAAAAAGTGAGAGATGCCTTAGCAGCAACTAATATGCAAACATTCTATGGAAATATCAAATTTGCAGAAGGTGGACAAAACGTTGATAAGCCTATGGTGCTTTTCCAAGTAATGTGTGATGATTCAGGAAAATGTGAAAACAAAGTTGTAGCTCCATTAAAATGGGCTTCAGCTGAATTAATTCACCCAATTCCTAAGTGGTCTGAAAGATAAAAAATAATTAACTTATGCCCCCATAAATCTATGGGGGCATTTTTTTTTACAATTAAAACTAAAGATGGATTTTTTAGTATTTCAAGTTCCGATGTTAACTGTCCAAGCACTACTCGATGGTTTGCTGTTAGGAATTCTATTTGCATTAATTGCATATGGAATGGCTCTTCAATGGGGAGTCATGAACATCATTAATATTGCACAAGGTGATTTGGTAATACTAGGTGGTTATATTGCATACTTCATGTATTTATATGGAATACATCCTGGCTGGGGTGTAATTGTCTCTCCAATAATAATGTATTTTGTAGGGATTGGAATTTATAAATTAGTTATAAATAAAGTTGTTGATAGAGACTTATTTATTTCAATTTTGGCAACATTCGGAATAAGTATTTTGTTTATGCAATTAATGAACTTTGCATTTGGTGCAGATGTTGTTTTGGCTAATTCAAATTATGGGACTACAATGTTATTTGATAATTCAGTTACATTGCCAAATTCAAAAATTTTTTCAGCAGTAATTAGCATAGTATTTGCAGTAGGTTTAGTGATTTACATGAAAAGATCCAAACTTGGGCGGGCAATTAGAGCAACTGCACAGAATCCAAGAGCTGCCAAAATTTTAGGTGTAGATACAGAAAAGGTTTATGCTGCAACATTTGGAATTAATGCTGCGCTATGCGGTGTAGCTGGTGCTTTGATATCAATCACTTTCACAATTCATCCATATATGGGTCTGCCCTACACGATAAGATCTTTTATGATTGTGATTGTTGCTGGATTAGGAAATTTACCTGGAGTTGCAATATCTGGAATGGGATTGGGTATATTTGAGGAATTTGCAGATTATATTTTAGGCACAGAATTTAGAATCGGCTCTGTATTTTTATTATTAGTGCTTATTTTAGTTTATAGAAGATTTAAACTTTCAAGAAAAAGGGAATATCTAAAATGAGTAAAAATTTATTTTTATATGTTGGTATTTTAATTTTTGGAATATCAGCACCATTTATTTTTCCAGCATTTAAGGTCCAATTATCTATTCTATGTGTGCTAATTATTCTTGCTATAACTTGGAATATTCAGGGTGGAGAAATGGGCTACAATTCATTCGGGAATATTCTTTTTTATGGTTTAGGTATGTACTTATGTGCTTCGGTGCAGGTTGGAATGTTTTTTCCATTAGCAGAATGGACAGAAAGTGGAGGAGAAAAAACATTTATACATACTCCAACGCAATTTTTTCAAGGGATGGCCGTTGGCCTTGTGGTTGCAGCGGTAGTTCCAACAATTGTTGCTGGTTTGATTGGCTATTCAATTTTAGGACTTAGAGGTCACTATTTTGCAATATGCACTTTAGGTTTAGGAGTTGCTGCTGGAGAAATTTCTGGAGGTATAGAAATTATTGGAGCAGGCCAAGGATTTACAACACCACCTTTTCCCAATGTTGGAGGACTAGAGGCAAGAGGAGAATTTTTTTATTTTTGTAGTTTTTTTGCACTAATACTTTCATTCATTACTATAAGAGCAATTTATTCTACTCGTTTCAAATTAATTTTGAATGCAATTCGAGATAATGAAGATAAGGCTGAAGCAATGGGTATTGAAACCATGAAGTATAAAATAGTTGGTTGGATGGTATCAGCATTTTTTTGTGGTTTAGCCGGAGGCATCATGGGTGGATTAGTTGGGTACATAGATTCTACAGACGTTGCATTCGATGGAAGAGAGATGGGAGTCTTCATGGTTCTGATGGCAATTTTAGGTGGAAAAGGAACTTTATGGGGGCCAATAATTGGAGCTACTTTATTCCATATTTTTAAAGAGGGTTTTTGGACATTCTTTTTAGGGTGGCAGTATGTTGCATTAGGAGTGCTTATTGTAGTTATAGTAATTTATTTTCCAGAAGGAATCATGGGATGGCTTAGAGAAAAGTATCCAGAGAGATTTGGCGAAGTTGTTGATGAGGAAGATCGAAAAGCACAAGTGGAATTAAAATGAGTATTTTAGAAGTAAATAACGTAAGCAAGTCTTTTGGCGGGGTTAAGGCAAATGTTGATATTTCTATGAAAGTAGAAAAAGGTAAAATAGTTGGTTTAATTGGACCTAACGGCTCTGGCAAAACAACTTTGTTCAATTCCATTGTTGGAACTTATCCTATTGATAAAGGATCAATTAAATTTAATGGAAAAGAAGTTTCAGAACTACCAGTTCCAGTTATAGCAAAATTAGGTTTATTAAGAACATTTCAACAAACTAGAATTTATGGAAAATTAAATTGTGTAGACAATATGTTGATAAGTCACAAAGGTAGTGATGAAAGTTTATTTAAAATATTTTCGAAAATACCAAAAGAGCTTACTGAAAAAGCAGAAAATTTATTAAATTTTGTAGGCTTATATCAAAAAAGAAAATTAAGAGCTGGAGATCTATCATTCGGGCAACAAAAGTTGTTAGAATTAGCAATGGCATTAATGAATGAGCCTGAAATGTTGTTACTAGATGAGCCAACAGCTGGAATAAATCCAACTTTAATTAATGGAATTATCGACAGACTTATTAAGGTTAATCAGGATTTTGATATTACGCTTTTAGTTATAGAGCACAATATGAGGGTTATAATGCAACTAGCAGAAAATATTTTTTGTTTGGCTCATGGAAAAATGCTTGCAAATGGATCACCTGAAGAAATTAAAAACAACAAGAGAGTTATAGATGCATATCTGGGGGCTCAATAATGTCTAATCAATACGAAGTTTTAGGAGTTGCGCCAAAAGCTGAGGATTTGAAAATGCTTTCACCAAATGATGTTCATTTACAAATCAATAGTCTTTCAGCTGGTTATGGAAAAATGGAAATTTTGCACAATTTAGATTTATTTGTTAGTAGAGCACAATCGCTTTGTTTAATAGGGCCTAATGGTGCAGGAAAATCCACAATACTTCATTCAATTTATGGATTTACCAATATTTTTTCAGGAAAAATAGAAATTGATGGAAGAGAGATAACATCACTAACGCCAGCTGAAAAACTAAAATCTGAGGGTATAGCATATATCTTGCAAGACAACTCAGTCTTTCCAGATATGACTGTTGAGGAAAATCTTTTGATGGGTGGATATATTAAGGATAAAACAGAGGAGTCTTTTGAAGAGGCAGAGAAAGTTTTAAAGAAGTATGAAAGATTAAATAATAGAAGGAATCAGCCTGCAAAAGTATTATCAGGTGGTGAAAGAAGATTGTTAGAAATATCAAGAGCATTAGTAATGAAACCATCAGTACTCTTAGTAGATGAACCTTCAATTGGTCTAGAGCCGAAATATATAGATATGGTTTTTGAAATCTTAAGAGATCTTCAGCAAAACGAAAAAAAAACAATTATTCTTGTTGAGCAAAATGCCAAAAAAGGTTTAGAGTTCGCAGACATTGGTTATGTGCTTGTTTCAGGGCAAACTGCTATAGCGGGAACTGGTAATGAACTACTTAAGAACCCTGATGTAGGCAGACTTTTCCTTGGCGGATAATGATCAACTCTAAAATATTTTTTAAAGGTTTATTTTCAATAAAAAGATTTGATAGTCCGGGAATAGCTTTAGCCGCAAGCTTCATTGCAATTGGAGCATTACTAAAAAATATCGGATTTACAATTAATGAGAGTATTTTTTCAAGCTCTTTAATTTATGCACTACCCGGGTCTTTAGTTCTTGCTGAGTCGATGATAATAGGAGCATCGCTTATAAATATTTTTTTAGCAGTATGGCTTGTAAATGCGAGATTGTATCCAATGACAGTTTCTTTGATGCCATTAGTAATTGCAAAAAAACAACCTAAATGGAAATATTATTTATCTTGTCACTTTGTAGCTGTTTCATCTTGGTTAATAATGAAAGAAAATTATAAAAAAATTAATAAAAGTTATAGAGTCGATTTTTGGATAGGAATTGGAACTGCAACATGGTTAATTGCAATTTTTTCAACAATAATTGGATATTTTTCTGCAGACTACCTTAACAAAGATGCAATGATAGGTTTAGCTATTGTAAATCCTATATACTTTTTGTGTGCAATGGTTGGAGTAATGAAATCTAAAAGTATTTCAACTGCAATTATTTTAGGATCTATCTTAGGTCCAATTTTTTATTTTATTTCTCCTGAATGGTGTATTTTATTTGGTGGGGTTGTGGCTGGATCAATTGCTTTCTTGATAGGGGAAAAAGATGTCTTTTGAAATAGTATTAGCAATTATTGTGACATCTGTTGCAACTTATTCTTCAAGATTTTTAGGCATGATCACATCTTTAAAAATAAATGAAAATTCAAAAATATATCGGTGGTTTAATTGCTTAGCATATTCCACTTTAGCAGCTTTAATATCGAGAGTGTTAATATTTCCTAACGGAGCCCTTGAAGATGTAAGTCACTTACTAAGATTAATTATTGTAATTTTTGCAATATTAATTTTTTATTTAACAAAGAAAAATTTAGTATATCCAACAATATTTTCGGCATTTTTATTAGCCATAATCAGTAGTATTTTAAATTAACTTGATTCAAAATATTGTTTTACAAACAGAACTTTCAATTAGATTTATTCTATAATATCCATCAATTTGAGGTTGAACGTAAAAAAAGGCCAATAAAATAGGGTTATTTTATGTTGTATTTAAGCAACATTTTAAATTTAAATTTTTTAAAGAATTTTAATTTTATCACAAATAGTTTAAAAACTTCTTTAATATTAATATTAACTTAAAGTTAGGACTAACAAATGAAAAAAATTAAAGCAATTTTAACAGCTTCTTTGTTATCTGTATTCTCATTCGCATGGGTATCTACTTCATCAGCTCTTGAACTTTCAGCAGCTGGTATAGGTATGACGACTGGTGCTTGGATGGGTAAAGGTAAAGAAGTAATTGGTTCTGCTTCTGGTGATACTACTGAAGAGGATGGTGCATTTGAAGATGGAGCACCAAATATCTTTTTAGAAATCGCAGCAAGCGACAATGTGAGTATAGGAATTGAGTACTGGCCTGACAGTGTAGATACACCTGAAAATACAAACACTGGTGCATCTGGTCCTGAAGGAACTTCTGTTGACGACAACACAGTGAAAGCTTCTTTCAGTAATCATACTACTCTTTATGGTCAAGTAGGTTTGCCTTTTGGCTTATACGCAAAAGCTGGAATTATCTACGTTGATATCGAAACAAAAGAAAGTTTAGCTACAGGTGGTGCATATGATGATGCAGACACACTTGGATATTCTTTAGGCTTTGGATTCCAACACACTGTAGATAATGGTGTTTTTGTAAGAGCAGAAATAAATGCTGCACAATATGATGATGTTAGTGGTACAAACAAAACAGACTCATCAAAAAGTGTATCAGTTACTGATATGTACGGAGCTTACGGTTCAATTAAAATTGGAAGAAGCTTCTAATAATATACATATATAGAAAAAATTAAAAGGCTGGTTATTAATACCAGCCTTTTTTTTTACTTGATATAAAAAATGGATATTGGTTTCATCGGTACTGGAGAGATTACTAAATCTGTAATACTTGGAATATTAAATTCAAAAATTAAATTCAATAAAATATATATTTCAAGAAGAAACAGGAATGTTTCAAATTATTTAAAAAATAAAAATAAAAAAATTAAAGTCATAAATAATAATCAAGATATAGTTGATAGATCAAAATTTGTTTTTCTTGCTATAACACCTGAGGTGGGAAAAAAAATAATTAAAACAATTAAATTTAAAAAATCAAATATTGTTGTGAGCTTTATTTCTACTATTAAATTAAATGAATTAAAAAAATATATAAACACAAATTGTCAAATTATAAGAGCAATACCTTTACCTCCTATTTCTTTAGGGGTAGGTCCAGTTCCAATATACCCACCTAATAAACATGTTAAACAATTTTTTGATAAAATAGGCAAAACAGTTGAGATAAATAATGAAGACTTGTCTTTAAATTTTTGGGCAATGTCGTCAATGATGGCACCATATTATGAAATGCTCAGCCACCTTTCTTTGTGGCTTACTAAAAAAGGATTAAAAAAAAATAAGGCTGAAAAATATATTACTTCATTATTTTTAGGATTATCCCAAAATGCATATAGAAATAGATTTAAAAATTTACAAGAATTAGTAATTAAATCTCAAACACCGAAAGGTTTAAATGAGCAAGCATTGAAAATTTTAAAAAGATCTCATTTTTATAAAAAATTAAACATCACTTCAGATAAAATTCTTAAAAGACTTAAGGAGAAGTAAAAAAATGGACTTAAAACCTGATATTCTTAAGGTTAAAAATCTAACGAAAAATTTTGGTGGTCTTGCAGCTGTTTCAAACTGTTCACTTAATATAAAGAAGGGATCTATAACTGGAATAATAGGCCCTAATGGTTCAGGTAAATCTACTTTATTTAATTTAATAGCTGGAAATTTAAAACCTAATTCTGGTAACGTTATATTTAATAATGAAGATATCACTGAAATTCCATCATATGAGCTGTTCACAAAAGGTTTGTTAAGAACCTTCCAGATTGCTCATGAATTTACTAATTTGACTGTCTTAGAAAATTTAATGATGGTTCCAGGAAATCAATCGGGGGAAAATTTAATAAATGCTTTTATAAAACCTTCATTAATAAAGAAAGAAGAACAAATATTAAGAGCAAAAGCCTATGATGTTATAGAGTTTTTAAATCTTAAACATTTAGCAAATGAATTAGCTGGAAACCTCTCTGGGGGTCAAAAAAAATTATTAGAACTTGGAAGAACGATGATGGTTGATGCAAAAATTGTTTTGCTAGATGAAGTGGGTGCTGGAGTAAATAGAACTTTATTAAAAGATTTGGGTACAGCAATACTAAGATTAAATAAGGAAAAAAATTATACTTTTTGTATGATCGAACATGACATGGATTTCATCAGTAGAATGTGTAATCCTGTAATCGTAATGTCTGATGGTGCCGTTTTGTTTGAAGGGAGTCCTGAAGAAGTTAAAAAAAATGAAAAAGTAATTGAAAGTTATCTTGGAAGAGGAAATGAAAATAATGGAGAAAAAAATTAATGGCATTTTTTGAGGGAAGCAAAATGACAGCAGGTTATGGAAATGGTCCTGATATCATTAGCTCTTGTTCTATAAATGTTAATAGAGGTGAGATTGTTGCAATATTAGGGCCTAATGGTGCGGGTAAATCTACAGCGATGAAAGCAATGTTAGGTTTATTGAAACTTAAGACCGGCTCAATATCAATTGATGGAAAAGACATTACAAATCTATCACCACAAGATAGAGTTAAAGCAGGAATTTCTTTTGTTCCTCAAACAAGAAACGTTTTTGCTGACTTGACGGTTAAAG
>MDSW01019011.1_pt1 | contig 20233 bp, 25 predicted proteins | sample 811171 | NCBI WGS metagenome assembly MDSW01 (sample SAMN05326641, study PRJNA326480) | marine metagenome | isolation source: seawater | place: Atlantic Ocean: North West | collected 2012 | reverse complement strand
TTTTTGATGTGTCTCTTGTACTTACGTATTTCATTTAATAATTTTTTTTCCTAAAATATAAATATATTAAAAGAATTGAAACAGCTAATGAAAACCAAGTAATTGCATATTTTTTGTGATTATTTGAAATATTTGCAGTAATTTTTTTTGTTTTTGGAAATTTTTTGTCATTATTTAAATAGATAATAAAAGGAGAAAAATTTTTTCCTGTAAATTTGAATATATCATTTCTATCTAGAGTAAACCAATAATTATTAATAATGTCATTTTTAGGTTTAAATATACTGGCACTTTCTTGTTTTTTGATAATTCCAATAATTTTATTTTCATTTATTTCATTTATTGTTTTCTCATTTTTTTTATCAAAAGGTATCCATCCTCTATTTAATAAAAAATCTTCGTTATTTATTTCAATTGGATTTACTACATCAAAACCTGGCTCGCCATTTTCGTTTAAGTTATAAAGGTAAATTTGTTTATCTAAATCAATTAGACCTGAAGTTTTTATCTTTAGATAATTTTTTTTTAACGTGTTGGACAATTCTACAGGTTGTATCTTAAGTGATTCTTCTATTTGAGATATCAGTTCTAGTTTCCAATTTAGACGGTATATTTGCCAGGTTCCTAGAGCAAAAAAAGCTGAAATAAAAAAAATTGTAAAAATTGTAAATAATAATTTATGCTTCAATGTTTAAACTTAACTTCCCCAAATGTAAATTGCAGCAAATAGAAATAACCAGACTACATCAACAAAATGCCAATACCATGCCGCAGCCTCAAAACCAAAATGGTGATCTTTGTTAAAATGGCCTTTTTTACCTCTCCATAGACAAACTGCTAAAAAAATTGTTCCAATTATTACATGAAAGCCATGAAATCCTGTGGCCATATAAAATACTGAACCATAAATATGTCCTGAGAAATTAAATGTAGCATGATGGTATTCATAAGCTTGTAACAATGTAAAACAAAAACCTAAGAAAACAGTTAAAGAAAGTCCTTGAATAAAACTTTTTCTATCATCTTCTAAAAGAGCATGATGTGCCCAGGTAACTGTTGTCCCTGATAATAATAGGACTAAAGTGTTAATCAAAGGTATATCCCAGGGATCGAATGTTTCTATATCTTTTGGAGGCCAAACATTACCAACAAACTCATTTGGAAATAAGCTTATATCAAAATATGCCCAGAACCATGCAACAAAAAACATTACCTCGGACGCTATAAATAATGTCATACCATATCTGTGATGGATTTGTACAACAGGGGTATGATGACCCTGATGTTCCGCTTCAATTACAACATCTCTAAACCACATGTATGCTCCATAAATAACTAGCGCTAATCCAATGTACATTCCAAAAGAAACATCATAATGAAAATAATAAACTGAACCTATTGCTAAGACTAAACATGAAAAAGATGTATATATAGGCCAAGGACTTGGGTCTACTAAGTGATAATCGTGTTTTTTTTCTACTGACATATTTTATATCTTAGACTGTTTGTAGTAATCTGTTGAGAAAAAAGTGTAGGACATAGTTACATCTTCAAGATTTTTTGTAGTAGGATCATTTATCATCTCAGGATCTAAATAGAAAGTCATTATAAATTTTGCTTTTTCCCCAGGTTTTAAAGCCTGTTTTTCAAAGCAAAAACATGCTAATTTATTATAATATTTTCCAAAAGATGTGGGAGATACATTAAAGCTAGCAACGCCATTAGTTATTTCATCGCCATAATTTTCAACTTCAAATTCAATTTTACTTACTTCTCCTATTTTTACATCAATAACATTTTTTTTAACTTTAAAATTCCAAGGTAGATTATTTACATTCGTATCAAACCTTACGCTTACTTTTTTTTCCAATACTATTTTAGGAATTTCATTTGATACTTGTGTTGTCCCTCCAAAGCCAGTCACTCTACAAAACATGTCGTATAAGGGCACCGCAGCAAAGGATAAGGCTAACATCAAGCAAAATATTCCTGCGAGCAAAACTGGCGTAAGCACTTTTTTTCTAATCATAGCTGCCTTTCAAAAACACCTACATTATAAAGTGTGAAAATAAACAAAAAAACCATAAAAAAAATAATTAATAAGGCAGTTATAAAATTCTTTTTTTTTAATTTTTTGTCAGGAATCATAATAAAATTTTATCAATTAAAAAAAGCATAAATATTAAAAACAAATATAAAATTGAGTATCCAAAAATTGATTTAGCTTTTTTTGAATCAAATTTATTTTTCTTATAACTAAATAATTCATAACATAGAAAATTATAATAAAATGTGAGAATTAAAGCTGGAACTAAAAAAACAGTTCCAACAAAATCTATGAGATAAGGTAAGATTATTATAGGTATCATTATCAAAGAATAAATTAGTATATTAAGCTTTGTATTTTCAATTCCATTTGTTAAAGGCAACATGGGAATTTTTGCTTTTTTATAATCATCTGATTTATACAAGCTCAAGGCCCAAAAATGTGAAGGGGTCCAAAAAAAAATTATTAAAAAAAAAGTTATAGGTTCTATCGAAATATAACCTGTAGCAATTGTCCAGCCAATGACAGGTGGTAATGCTCCTGCGGCCCCACCAATAACAATGTTTTGTGGTGTTTTTCTTTTTAACCATATTGTGTAAACAAAAAGATAAAAGAGAATTGTAAACAATAATAAAAGTGCAGAAATTGTATTAGCGTAATAATCTAATGCTATTACAGAAAAAAGTGAAAGCAAAATTCCAAATATCAAAGCTAGATTTTTATTTATCTTGCCAGAGGGTATAGGTCTCAAACAGGTACGGCTCATTAAAGCGTCAAGATCAGACTCATACCACATATTAAGAGCTCCGGCTGCCCCTGCTCCAATTGAAACTAATAGTATAGCAATCATAGCATCTTTTGTTGAAATCATATTTGGTGCTGTTAAAAGTCCGACAGCACAAGTAAATATAACCAAAGACATTACTCTAGGCTTCATCAATTTAAAAAGCTCAGAAAAGTTAAAAGTATCCTCTGAATTTAAATTTCTTTTTTTTAGTTTTGCTTCAATCATCAATAATAAATTAACGGGTTAAATTAATCTTTAACCACTAGTTTTTTCTATGCTTTCATCATCGCTTTCAAATTTTGGTAATTCTTCAAACGTATGAAAATTTGGAGGTGATGGAACAGTCCATTCAAGAGTAGTTGCACCTTCTCCCCAAGGATTTTGTTTTGTAACCTTTTTCCTTAAAAAAGAATAAACTAAATTTCCAAAAAACACGACTAAGCCGGCAACAGCTATGTAAGAACCAATAGATGATATATAATTCCACCCTGCAAAGGCATCTGGATAATCTGCATATCTTCTAGGCATACCAGCCAAACCCAAAAAATGTTGAGGGAAAAATACTAGGTTAACTCCAATAAAAGTTAACCAAAAATGTAGCTGACCTAAAAACTCAGAGTACTCGTAACCAGTCATCTTACTAAACCAATAATAAAATCCTGCAAATATTGCAAAAACAGCTCCTAAAGATAATACATAATGAAAATGTGCAACTACGTAATAAGTATCATGCATTGCAGTATCTACTCCTGCATTGGCAAGAACAACTCCTGTTACTCCACCAACCGTAAAAAGAAATATAAAACCAAGAGACCAAACCATCGGTGTTTTAAAAGATATGGAGCCTCCCCACATTGTTGCAATCCATGAAAAAATTTTTATTCCTGTTGGCACAGCAATAATCATAGTAGCAGCCAAAAAATATGCTTTAGTATCCGTATTTAATCCAACGGTATACATATGGTGAGCCCAAACTACAAAACCAACAATTCCAATTGCTACCATGGCATAAGCCATTCCCAAATAACCAAAAACTGGTTTTTTTGAAAATGTAGAAACTATCTGACTTATCATACCAAAGCCTGGTAGAATTAATATGTAAACTTCTGGATGTCCAAAAAACCAGAATAAATGTTGAAATAAAACTGGATCACCTCCCGTTTGTGCATCAAAAAAAGCTGTTCCAAAATTTCTATCTGTTAATAGCATGGTGATTGCACCTGCTAAAACCGGTAAGGATAATAATAATAAAAAAGCAGTAACTAAAATTGACCAAACAAACAAAGGCATTTTATGTAAGGTCATACCCGGAGTTCTCATATTTAAAATTGTTGTTATAAAATTTACTGCTCCTAGAATTGAAGAGGCACCAGCCAAATGTAAACTTAAAATAGCTAAATCCATAGCAGGACCAGGTTGTCCAGTTTTAGACGATAACGGAGGATAAATTGTCCATCCACCACCAACACCTGTTTGACCCGGAGGTCCATCTGCAAAAATTGATAATATTAAAAGAATTAATGATGCAGGTAACAACCAAAAAGAAATATTGTTCATTCTAGGAAAAGCCATGTCAGGTGCACCAATCATTATTGGAACAAACCAATTTCCAAATCCACCAATCATTGCTGGCATGACCATAAAAAAGATCATAATCAAACCATGACCAGTCACTAAAACATTATATAGGTGATAATTACCACCTAAGATACCATCGCCTGGATGCATTAATTCTATTCTCATTAAAACAGAAAATGCTGTTCCAATTACACCAGCAACGATTGCAAATATTAAATACATCGTTCCAATATCTTTATGATTAGTTGAGTAAGCCCAACGTTTCCAACCAGTTGGAGTATGATGATCGTCGTGAGATGTAGTTTGTGTATACATATTTTATTTACTCGCTAGTTTTTTAAATTGATCTTTATCTATAATTTCTTTTGCAAATTTTACTTTAGCATCAACTAACCATTCTTGGTATTCCTCTTCTGACACTACTCTTACAGCAATGGGCATAAACGCATGTTTAATTCCACAAAGTTCAGAGCATTGTCCATAATAAGTTCCAACTTTTTCAGCTTTAAACCAAGTTTCGTTAATTCTTCCTGGAACAGCGTCTCTTTTTACTCCAAAAGATGGTAAGGCCCAAGCATGTAAAACATCATTAGCTGTAATTAAAACTTTAACAACTTTATTAACTGGAACAACTAATTCATTATCTACTGCTAAAAGTCTTGGTTGATTATCTTTTAAATCTTTATCCTCGATCATGTAAGACTCAAAAATAATATTTTCGTCTGGATATTCATATCCCCAATACCATTGATAACCTACAGCTTTAATCGTAACTTCAGCTTTAGGTATTGAATCTTGACTATATAAAATTTTAAATGAAGGAACTGCCATAACGATTAATATTAAACACGGAATTAAAGTCCACAAAACTTCTACTGCAACATTATGAGTTGTTTTAGATGGGTTAGGATTTCTTGCAGCTCTAAATCTTATACATGCATAAATCATTAAAAATAAAACAAAAATACTAATAGCGATTATGATTGGTAATAATAAATTATTATGAAAATTTACTATGTCTCTCATAGACTGAGATGCAGCGTCTTGAAAACCTAATTGCCAATCTTTTGGTTCATTAGCAAATGCTGATACCTGGTATAGAAAGGCTATTGTTATGTAAAAAAATTTATTCATTTAAAATACTATATAAAGTTCTTTTATAAAATTTACACTTAAGATTCAGCGACAATTTATCAATTAATTGAATAATTTATAATAGATAATGCGGAAATTGCTGCAGTTTCTGATCTAAGTATATTTTCATTAATTCTAATTGCTTGAACATTGTCAAAAGACAGAATCTGTTGTCTTTCTTTCTCTGAAAAATCACCCTCTGGACCTATAATCACGCAAATAGGTTTTGATGTTAATTTTTTTAAGTCAATTTTAGTATTTGTTGAGTTAAGGTCAGTAAAAACTAAATCCATTTCATTATTCAAAAATTTTTTCAGGTCCTGATTATCTTCTATTGTTGGTAATGTCATACGATTTGATTGTTCAGTTGACTCAATTATTATTTTTGTCAATCTTTCTTTATTAATTTGTCTAACAATAGTCCGATCAAAAATTACTGGTAAAAATTTTGTTACACCTAATTCAGTAGCTTTTTGAATCATAAAATTTTGATAATTTGATTTTATAGGTGAAAACGCCAACCATAATTCTCTTTTATTTTCTTTTTGTCTTAGTTGTTTGATTACTTTAAATTCAACTACACTTTTTGATAAACTTAAAATTTTAACTTCCCATTCACCATTGCTATTGAATAACGAAAAAACTTCATCTTGTTTTATTCTCATTACTTTATTTATATAATGTGATTGTGATTTATCTAATCTATCAGTTATGTCAGCTGATAATTTTTTCGAAAAAAATAATCTAATATTGCTCATTTATGTTAAGTTAGTTTATGAAAAATATTAAAGCAATAATTTTTGACGCTTATGGCACATTGTTTGATGTTAATTCTGCGGCTGAAAAATGCAAAGGTCAAATTGGAGATAAATGGGAAGGTTTTGCAAATTATTGGAGAACCACACAATTAGAATACACATGGCTCCGAAGTCTAATGAAAAGACATAAAGATTTTTGGCAAATAACAGAAGATAGTTTAGATAAATCTTTGAAAGTATACAAAATAGATTCTTCTTTAAAAGGTGAACTATTAAATTTATACAAAACTCTATCCCCTTATGAAGAGGTCTTAAATGTTTTAAATACGCTAAAAAAAAAAAATTTTAAATTAGCTATTCTTTCAAATGGAACTCCTTCTCTGTTAAGTGAATTAGTAAAAAATAATGATTTAGATAATTTATTTGATGATTTGTTTTCAATAGAACAAGTTGAAGTTTATAAACCAGATTTTAAAGTTTACGACTTACCTATTAAAAAATATAAAATAAAAAAAAATGAAGTGGCCTTTTTAAGCGCAAATACTTGGGATGTTTCTGGCGGTGGTAATTATGGATATAATTCAATATGGGTCAATAGAAACAATAGTATTTTTGATAATCTTGATTATAAACCTAAAAATGAAATTAAAAATCTTAATGAACTTATTAAATTAGTCTAGAAAGGTAAAATGAATAAAGGACAAAAAGCGGGAGATGTACCAATTGGAATAAATGTTGAAAAAGGTAAATCTTATTACTGGTGTAGCTGTGGCAAAAGTTCAAAACAACCCTTTTGTGATGGTTCTCACAAAGGTTCAGAGTTCAGTTCGGTAGTATTTAAAGCAGAAGAAACAAAAAAAATTTTCTTTTGTGCTTGCAAACAAACAAACAGTCAGCCATTCTGCGATGGCTCACATAACAAATAAAGTATGAAAAATTTTATAAATAAAATAGATGAATTTTTTGTTAACATTGGTGCGCTTGCACCACTGATATTCAGGTTTGGGATAGGAATAGCATTTATAATACATGGATTAAATAAATTTCCGTTACCTCCTCAAGGTTTAATTGAATACTTTAATTTGTCTCCTGCTCTCGCATCCTTTGTAGCAATTTGTGAACTCTCATCAGGATTAATATTAATAGTTGGTGGATTCATTAGAAACCCATTAGGTAATTTTATCACAAGACTGGCTGGATTTACTATTGTTGTAATGATGATAAATATTTTCGCTATTGCCCATCAAGATTGGTTTATTACTACAAAACTTTTCACTAGTGAACAGATCTTTCTTTTAATTGGTGGTATATATTTTTTAATTAAAGGTAATCAATAAAAATGAGCCAAGTTGAAGTTATAAAAATTATAAATCCTTCGCTTGCCTCTGATGGTGCTGGAGTTAAATTAAAAAGAAGTATTGGTGTTGAGCCTAATTATTTTGATCCCTTTTTAATGTTTGATGAGTTTGGGTCTGAAAACAAAGACGATTATATTGGAGGATTTCCTGCTCACCCACATAGAGGAATTGAAACTGTAACTTATATGTTGGCAGGAGAATTTGAGCATAAAGATAGCACTGGAGCAAAAGGTAGAATGAAACCTGGGGATGTCCAATGGATGAAAACAGGAAGTGGAATAATTCATTCTGAAATGCCTGCTATGTCCAATGGAAAACTTCATGGTTTTCAGCTTTGGATTAATATGCCAGCAAAACTAAAAATGAATAAACCAGATTATATTTACATCAATAGTGAGAAAATGAGTATTTACAAAGATCAAAATAAACAAGTGAAAGTAATTGCAGGAAAGTTTGAAAATGTTGAAGGACCTGTAAAAGGACATAATGTTGAACCGGTCTATTTTGATGTTGAATTGAATAAAGATAAAGAATTTGATTATAATTTACCCTCTGATCACAATACATTTATTTATTTAATTAATGGTGAAGTAGAAATTGGTAAAAAAAAGCATAATAAAGTTAAAGATAGTACACTAATATTGGTCTCAAAAGGTGATGATTTGAAAATAAAAGCTAAAAAGAATTCAAAATTTTTATTAATTTCAGGAAAACCAATTAATGAAGAGATTGCAAGAGGTGGACCATTTGTAATGAATACTAAAGCAGAAATCTTACAAGCAGTCCAAGATTATCATAATGGTACATTTGTAAAATGAAGGCTGTAACAATTTCAAAAACAGGTGGACCAGAAGTTTTGGAACTTAAAGATATAAAACTCGAAAATCCTAAATCTGGTGAAGTCTTAATCAAAAATAAAGCTATAGGATTAAATTATATTGATACTTATCATCGATCAGGTCTTTATCCTGTTGAACTTCCATCAAATATTGGAATGGAAGGAGCGGGAGTCATAGAAAAAATTGGTCCTGATGTAAAAGAATTCAAGGTAAATGATAGAGTTGCCTATGCTTCAATGCCAATCGGTTCATATTCAACTCATAGAATTTTCCCGATAAAAAAATTGGTTAAGGTGCCTGATGAAATAGAATTAGAAAGTGTGGTTACTTTAATGACTAAAGGATTGACTGTTTTTTATCTACTTCACAAAACTTATCCTGTAAATTCTGGTGAAACCATTTTATTTCATGCTGCCGCAGGAGGAGTTGGGCAAATATTTTGCCAATGGGCTAAAAGCCTAGGATGTAAAGTTATTGGAACTGTAGGATCAGATGAAAAAATTGATATTGCTAAAAAAAATGGTTGTGATCATGTAATCAATTATTCAAAAGAAAACTTTGCAGAGAAAGTAAAAGAGATAACTAATGGCATCGGTGTTCCAGTGGTCTACGACGGTGTTGGTAAAAAAACTTTTGACCAATCTATTGAGTGTTTAAAAGTTAGAGGCATGATGGTTTCTTTTGGAAATGCATCTGGTCCCTTAGATCCATGTAATGTAACAAAATCTTTAGCGCCAAAAGGATTGTATTTAACAAGGCCCAGTATTGCACATTACACTTCTACCAGAAAAGAACTGGATGAAGCAGCAAACAAGGTATTTGATATGTTTATAACAAAAAAATTTAGTTTAAATATTTTCAAAAAATATTCTTTAACAGAAATAATAAAAGCTCATGAAGATTTAGAAAATAGAAAAATTTTAGGACCTGCGGTCATTATTCCTTAATCAACATCTACATCCATGTCTGACATATGAAGTTTTAAAGCATTAGTTGAAATATGAATTTCTCTAATAAAAAAAATTATTGAAATGATCATAGATAAACAGCAAGAACCAAAAATAACTCTTGCTGTAAAAACTTCATCTAAATATAGAGCAAATACTGTTAACATATTAAATAGAAAACCAAATGCTGCAAACAAAATCGTCCATCTTAATAGTGTAATCCTACCACTTAAATTTATAAATTGTTTTTTCCATTCCGGTGGAATGTGTTTTTCATATACATGCTCATCATGAAGTTGCCTAATTAAAATACTTAAAGAATGGAATCTGTTGCTATATACACTCATTAATAATGGAATCGCTGGAAACATTAACGCTGTTACTGTGTAATCTATATTCATACGAATCAATTTGATTATGAATCGCAGCTTTGTTATTTACAAGTAAATAATATGATAAATCAATTTAATCTCTTTTTAGAATTAATAAGATTTAAGAAACCGATAGGTTTTATGCTCTTATTTTGGCCATGCGCTTGGGGCCTGACAATTGCATACGATTTTTCTAAAACCTTTAATGAGTATTTTTACTATTTAATCTTATTTTTTTTAGGAGCAATCTTAATGAGGTCAGCTGGTTGTATAGTAAACGATATATCAGATAGAAAATTTGATAAAAAAGTCGAAAGAACAAAATTAAGACCTATAGCCTCTGGAGCCGTCACTGTAAAATTAGCTTCGGCTTATGTTATAATTCTTTGTTTATTAGCTTTATTGGTTTTAATAAATTTCAATAGTCTAACAATTTTATTTGCATTAGGATCGATGCCTTTAGCATTTACTTATCCCTTAATTAAAAGATTTACTTATTGGCCTCAACTTTTTTTAGGGGTCACATTTAATTATGGATTAATTCTAGGATGGATTTGTATTAAAGAAAGCTTAGATTTAACTCCATTTATACTTTATTTGGGGGCCATATTTTGGACAACTGGTTATGACACCATATATGGATATCAAGATATTAAAGATGATGAAATAATAGGATTAAAATCAACTTCAATCAAATTTAAAGATAAGCCATTTATTTTTTTAAACTTATGTTATTTAATTTTTATTTTTTGTACAATATTTGTTGGTATTCTGATGAAATTTAATTACCTGTACTTCATATCTTTAATAATTCCAATTTTCCATCTTCTTTATTTTCAAATAAGAAAATTAGATATTGATAATCCTAATAATTGCTTAAAAACTTTTAAATCTAATAATTATTTAGGACTTTTAATTTTAACCAGTCTCATTATAGGAAAGTTTCAATTATGAGTAATATGGAAATTTTGAAACGTTTATATAAAGATTATACAAAAAAATATATTAATAAAATTTTAATTTCTGTTTTTTTCTCTCTTCTTTTGGCGGGTAGTACTTCTTCAGTTGCTTATCTATTAGATCCAGCAATTAAAAAACTTTTTGTTGATAAAGACCAATCTTTGGTCTTAGTAATACCTATTTTAATAGTTTTGGCTTTTGCAGTTAAGGGTATCTCTTTATACCTTGCAAAAGTAATAATGATAAATGTTTCAGAAGAAGTTAGAAAAGATGTTCAGGTAGACATGTTTGCATCTTTAATTAAAGCAGACACACAATTAATAGACAATAAGCATACTGGAAAATTTATATCTAACTTAATGAACGATGTTAACATGATTACAAATCTTGTTAGCACTGCTATCCTTAATTTATTCAAAGATAGTTTAACTTTAATTGGTTTACTTTCGATAATGTTTTATCAAAATTGGAAACTTTCAATTCTAGCAATAATGATGATTCCATTGGCTTCACTTGCCGCTAGAACTTTGGGCAAGCGTATAGGAAAAGTATCCACACAACAAATGGAAAAGGCGGGGAATTTAAGTGCTTATCTAATTGAAATTTTTAAAAACCATAAACTTATTAAAATTTTTCAAAGAGAAAATTATGAAAATAAACGAGCAGTAGGTTATATAAATGAACTGAAAGATAAATCTAGAAAAATTAATATTGTATTCGTAAGAGCGTCACCAATTATGGAAGCTCTAACTGGGATAATGATAGCATGTTTAATTTTCTATTCTGCAAAATTAATAATGCTAGAAGAACTTGAAATAAATAATTTTTTTTCATTTTTAGCTGCAATGATGCTGGCCTACCAACCAGTTAGGTCATTAGCGACTTTAAATATAGTGATCAATCAAGGACTAGCTGGTGCAAAAAGAGTCATACCAATTATTGATGATAAAAATGAAATAGAAGACAATAAAAATGATCAAGAAATCGAAATAAAAGATGGTGAAATTAATTTTGAAAATGTGACTTTTGAATATAAGAAAAATGAAAACAAAGTTTTGAAATCCATCAATCTTAATATTTTGGGAGGGAAAATGACCTCTTTAGTTGGACATAGTGGAGCTGGTAAATCTACAATTTTAAACTTAATCCCTAGATTTTATAATATTAATAGTGGAGATATAAAAATTGATAACCAATCTATTTATCATTCAAAAATTTACTCATTAAGAAAAAACATATCGCTTGTGAGTCAAGACACTACTTTGTTTGATGATACAATAAAAAACAATATCATTTACGCAAATTTAAATGCCTCTCAAAAGGAAATTGAGGAAGCGGCAAAACACTCATTTGCACATGAATTTATTGAAAAATTGCCTAATAAATATGAAACAATAATTGGTGAAAATGGAATAAGACTATCAGGTGGAGAAAAACAAAGACTTTCAATCGCAAGAGCAATATTGAAAAGAAGTCCAATTATTTTATTAGATGAAGCAACATCATCTTTGGATGCAGAAACTGAGAGTAAAATTCAGAAAGCAATCAATTTTTTAACAAAAAATAGAACAACAGTAGTTATTGCCCACAGACTTTCAACTATATTAAGTTCAGATAAAATTTATGTAATTGATCAAGGAAAGGTTGTCGGAGAGGGTAAACATGAAGAATTATTGTCTTCTTCAGATGTTTATAAAAACTTTTACGATAAACAAATAAGAAAAAATTAATGTTAATTATCTACAGAATTTTAATTAATATAATAATTATCTTATCACCAGTAATTCTATTAATTAGATTATTAAATAAAAAAGAACATCCAAAAAGATTTAAAGAAAAATTTTGTTTTTCTTCTAAGGAAAGAAAAAAAGGAAAAATTTTATGGTTTCATGGAGCTAGTGTTGGAGAGCTTTTGAGCATAATGCCCTTAGTTGAAAAACTAGAAAAAAAAAAAGAAATAAAACAAATACTAATAACATCTTCGACACTTAGTTCAGCCAAAATTTTTTTGAAATTTAAACTAAAAAAAACTGTTCATCAATTTTTCCCGATCGACTCTAATTATTTTTCAAATAAATTTTTAAATTTTTGGAAACCTGATTTAGCAATCTTCATAGACTCTGAAATTTGGCCAAACATGCTTTTTAATTTAAAAAAAAAATCTATTAAGCACATTTTGCTTAATGCTAGATTATCAAAAAAATCTTATAGACGATGGAAACTTTTACCTGAATTTGCAAAAAAAATGTTTTCTAGTTTTGATTATGTTTATCCTCAAACTGATGAAACTAGAAACTATTTAAAAAACCTTGGATGTAAAAAAATTACAAAAATTGGAAATCTTAAATTTATTGAAAATAAATCTAAAATTTTTATTAAATCAAAGAATAGGGTTAACCAATTTACAAAAAGAAAAATATGGTGTGGATCGAGCACTCATAATTTAGAAGAATTGTTTTGTGCTAAAGCCCATATTGAATTAAAAAAAATATATAAAAATCTCCTGACCATTATTATTCCAAGACATGTTAATAGAATATACGAAATCGAACGTAATCTAAAAGAAAAAGAACTAAATGTTCATATTCATAGCACTAATAAAAAAATAAATAAAAACACAGATATTTACTTAGTTGATACGTATGGTGAAACTGAGTCTTTCTTTAAGATAAGCAAAATCGTTTTTTTAGGTGGATCATTAGTTAATCATGGAGGACAAAATCCGTTGGAAGCTGCGCGATTTGGTTGTAAAATAATTCATGGAGATAATGTTTTTAATTTTAAAGAGATTTATTCTCTATTAAAAAAAAACAGTCAATCTTTTAAAGTCAAACATCCTGATCAATTAAGCAAAACAATAAATTACTTATTCAAAACTAAGAATAATTCAAATAATCTATCAAAAAAAATTAGAAAAATGGGTTCACAAATATTAAAGAAAACAGAGAACGAAGTCAGCAAACTATTAAGATGATAATTAAAATTACCAAACCAAAATTTTGGGATAAAAAAGAAATTAGTTATTTAGCACATTTTTTACGTTTATTTAGTTTTCCTATTATAATAAACAACTATTTCCAAAGAAAAAAAATAAAATTTAACAATATAAAAACTATTTGTGTTGGAAACATATATGTAGGTGGAACTGGGAAAACTCCAACATGTATCAATTTAAATTCAATCATAACCCAACTTAAACATAAGACAGCTTTCGTCAAAAAATATTACAAAAATCAACTTGATGAACAAATTATTCTAAAAAAAAAATCAATATTATTTTGTGAAAAAGAAAGGATTACGGGATTAAAGAATGCGATAGAAAATAAAATTAAAGTAGCTATTTTTGATGACGGTCTTCAAGATGATAAAATTGATTATGACTTAAAGTTTGTTTGTTTTAATACATTAAACTGGATTGGAAACGGTCTTTTAATACCGGCTGGTCCATTAAGAGAAAAGTTAGAAAGTTTAAAAAAATATGATGCAGTTTTTTTGAATGGCAATAATGAAAAAACCGATGAAATGGAAAAAACAATAAAAAAATATAATAATGAAATAAAAATTTTTAAAGCTGAATATAGTTTAAATAATATTAATGAGATAGATATAGAAAAAAAATATATTTCCTTTTCTGGAATTGGATCTCCCTCGAGTTTTCTTAAAACCTTGAAGAATAACAATATAAATATTATTAAAAATATAAATTTTCCAGATCATCACAATTATTCAAAAAATGAAATTGAGAATATTATAAAAGAAGCAAAATTATTAAATACAAATATAATTACCACAGAAAAAGATTTTGTAAAATTAAATCAAGAAGATCAAAAAAAAATAAAATGTGCTAAAATTAAATTAATGATAAAAAATGAAAATACATTAAAAGAATATTTGAAAGATTTATTATGAATATAATTAAATATTTTTTTCAATTTTTGTTTATTATTTTATTATTCACTATATTTAAGATAATCGGTTACAAAAATGCTTCAAATTTAGGAGGTTTTATTGGTAAAGTCATTGGGCCTCTTTTTAGATCAAAAAAAATAATAATTTCTAATATTGAAAGGGCTTTTAAAAATCTTAACGATCAAGAAACAAAAAAGTTAATCTCTTATATGTGGTCTTGTTACGGTAAAATTTTATCAAATTATATTTTTTTAAACAAATTTAGATCTCATACTTTTGAAAAGTACCTAAATATTGAAGGAATTCATATTTTAGAAAATATAAAAAAAAATGATAAGCCTGTAATATTTGTTTCAGGCCATTTTGATAATTTTGAACTTATGGCAATGACTATTGAAAAAAATGGTATCAAACTTTCTGCAATTTATAGACCTTTAAATAATATTTTTCTTAATAAATTTATGGAAAATATTAGAAAAAAATATATTTGCAAAAATCAAATTAAAAAAGGTCAGAGTGGAACTAAGGAAATGATAAAACTGCTGAAAAAAAATTATTCAGTTGCTCTAATGATTGATCAAAGAGTTAGCGAAGGTATCAAAGTTAAACTTTTTAATGATTATGCTTTTACTACGACAATACCAGCTCAAATAGTTAAAAAATATGGTTTCCAAATAGTTCCTGTTTATATTTGCCGTGAAAAAGATTATTATTTTAATATTAAATTTTTCGATCCAATAAGTTTTTCAGAAAAAGATGAGATTGAAAATATCACTCAAAACCTCAATTTTTGGTTAGAAAAAATGATCAAAAAGAACCCTGAACAATGGATTTGGACCCACAATAGGTGGAAATAAATTACTTTTTTTTACTCGCCTCTTTTTTAATTGATGCCTCTTTATAAGAAAAATAAGGCTCTTGAAGCTCAACATTCCAGTAATTTAAATTTTGTAAATCAATTTTTTTATTAGATACAGCACAAATTACATGATCTCCATCCTCAATTACTTTATAATTATTTGGAAGATATTTAAGTTTTGCTAATTTGTTTTTTAACATAAAGAAATATATAAATCATATATGATTATTGGTGTTATTGGAAGTGGTGGAAGAGAACATGCAATATGTTCATCTTTGAATAAATCAGATCAAGTCAAAAAAATATATTGTTTTCCTGGGAATGCTGGAACTGAACTGGTAGCTGAGAATATTAAATTAGATACAGACAATTTTGAAAAATTAAAAAAATTTATATTTGATAAGAAAATTGATTTAATCATTGTGGGTCCCGAAAAACCTTTAGTAAATGGAATAACAGACTTTTTAGAGAAAAATAATATAAAAGTTTTTGGACCCAGCAAAATAGCAGCTCAGTTAGAGGGTTCAAAAATTTTTACAAAGCTTCTTTGCGATAAATTTAAAATACCAACAGCCAAATTCGGTATCTTTGAAGCACAGAATGATGCATTTTCATTTTTAGAAAAAACAAATTTTCCAATAGTTGTAAAAGCTGATGGATTAGCTGCTGGAAAAGGTGTTTATATATGTGAAAATATTGAAGATGCTAAAGTCGCTGTCAAAGAAATTTTTAATGGAAAATTTGGAATAGCAAAAAATGTTTTAATGGAAGAATTTTTAAAAGGAGAAGAGATGAGTTATTTTATAATTTCTGATGGAAAGAACTATAAAACTTTTGAAACCGCACAAGATCACAAAAGAGTTTATGAGGGTGATTTAGGAAAAAACACCGGTGGAATGGGTGCTTATTCTCCTTCAAGATTAATTGATAAAGATATAGAAAATAAAATTATAAAAAAGATTATTAATCCAACGCTGCAGGGACTTAAGGAGATGGGAACTGTTTATAAAGGTTTTTTATATGCGGGCCTAATGATCGTTAACAGTGAACCATATCTTATTGAATATAATGTAAGAATGGGAGACCCAGAATGTCAAACTATACTTCCAAGGCTAAAAACTGATTTTATGTTAGTAATAAATGCATGCATAAATCAAAATCTATCTTCGATAGATTTAGATTGGTATAATGATAAAAGCCTGTGCATAGTGCTCTGTTCAAAAGGATATCCAGATAAGTATGATAATAAAATTGAAATAAATAATTTAGAAAAGATAGATTTAAATAAAAATGATTTTATTTTTCATGCTGGCACTGAAAAAATTGGTGATAAAGTTTATTCAAACGGTGGCCGAGTACTAAATTTTGTTGTGAGATCAGATACTTTTAAAACGAGCAGAGAAAAAGTAATAAATTTGATAAAAAAAATAAACTGGACTAATGGTTTTTACAGAAAAGATATTGGCTTTAAAGTTATTGATAAATGAGAATTATTTCAGGCTATTTAAAAGGTAAAAATATTAAATTGCCAAGAGATAAGAAGACAAGACCTCTTAGAGATCTGGTAAAAGAGTCTATATTTAATATCATTCATCATTCAAAACAATTAAACTTCAAATTTGAGAACTCAAAAGTGTTAGATCTATTTTCTGGAACAGGCTCATTTGGACTAGAGTGTATTTCAAGAGGCAGTTCTAAAGTAATATTTAACGAAAACTATTCAAGTATTATTGAAATATTACTGAAAAATATATCAAATTTAGATTGTGAAGAAAAAACTCAAGTTAAAAAAATTGACTGTTTGAATATGACTAATTTGAACGAAATATATGATGATAAATTTGATTTAATTTTTTTAGATCCACCATTTAAAACTCTTAATATTGATAGATTGATTGTAGAAATTAAAAAATCAAATATTTTAAAAGATAAAGGATTGATAATTCTTCATCGTCATAAAAAAAATAAAGACAACTTTCCAAATAATTTTAATGTTTTTTTTGAAAAAACGTATGGTTTATCTAAAATATTTTTTGGAACCTAACTAGTTATTAAAATTTTTTTTGTTTCTTTTTTAATCAATTCAACAGCTGGTTGGTCAAAAGGATTTACATTCAAAGCTCTACCTAATAAAATAGTTTCTAGGATAAAAAAACAAAATAGTTCTCCAAGAGATTTTTCGTCTCTTTTTTTTACTAAAAAACTTCTATAAGGAATTTTTTTTCTATCAAAAACTTTCTGTGAAGCAATGAATTGTGCCATTTGTATTTGATCAAAATTTTTATTCTTAAGAAAATAATGAGATTTTAACAAATTTTTATTATCAATTTTTTTTGATCTTTTTTCAACCACTCGAAAAAAAGTGAAAAAATTATTTTTTTTACCATCAAGAAAATATTGCATAATACTATGATTGTCTCTAGGCATTAAAGTAGTCACTGGAAGTATCCCTTTTGATTTTTTTCCAAGACTTTCAGAAATTAATTGTTGATACCAATAAAATAAATCTTGGGAGTCTTCATCGTAATTTAAAATTATAGAGTTAGATTGTCCTTTTTTTATATACAAAAGTGTAGACTCCACATTGTTTATTAATGCTTTAATGAATGACTCATTTTTTATTAAATTATTGAGTTGTTTAAATTTTTTTTCGTTTAGACTCATCAATTGTGCAGGTAGCATTCCTACTTCAGAAAGAACAGAATATCTTCCTCCAATATAATTTTTATGTTCAATAATTTCACATTTAAGATTTTCGGCAATCTGTCTTAAGTAACTATTTTTTTTTTCAGTAATGAAAATAGTGTTTTTGTTTATTTTTAAGTGACTTAAATTAACCAAAGTTTCAAGCGTATTACCTGATTTAGAGATAACTATATTTAATGTTTTGTTTAATCCTATTTTTTTTTCTTTCAATTCTAAATTATTTAAAAAAATGAAGTTTTTTTTAATTTTTGATTTTAAGAAACTATTTATCGCCTGAGATCCGAGAATAGAGCCTCCCATTCCTATTATTCTGATAGTCTTATACTTTTTAAAAGTTTTAAAAATTTTTTGACTAAATGAATACTTATATTTTTGAGATAAACTAGAAAGTAACAAATTTTTTCCGTTCAAATATTCTTTTTTTAATTCTAAAAAAAATTTTTTAACTTTTGATTTTTTTGTAACTGGAAAATTTTTAAAATTAATATTTTGTGAAAACATATATTTATTCAATATTTTCTAAAATTAAATCTTCTGCAGATCTATCTTTGCTACTGGATAAACCATCATTGCTTTCTTCTTCCTTGATTTCATCTAATAATGAATCGATCTCATTATCCAAAATTTGTTCAGAACTTTTTTGTTCTGTGGAATCTTTAGGTTTTGGTAGTAATTCATAATCAGGCGGTACCTCAAGAGGTTTCTTTTTTTCTATTAAAAACTCATCAGAATTATTCTCCTTTTTTCCTGTCACAGCATTTTTAAAGGAAGTGCAAGACGCAACTAAAAAAATTAAAAAAATGTATACAATAATTGATTTAGTTTTCATTTAATTTTTTTTTAAAAATTTCATTACAAATCATTATAATAACGCCTACAGTTATAAATATATCTGCTATATTAAATATAAACCAGTGAAAACCCACAAAATGAAAATCGAAAAAATCTGGTACTGCAGAAAAATATAATCGATCGTAAAGATTTCCTAATGATCCTCCTAATATTGACGCTAAAGAATACTTTTTAACCCCCTCAGAGTTGAGAATCATCATAAATATTATTAAAACTACCATAACTATCAAAATAGTGATTATTTTATAAATCATCTGGTCATTAAAAGAAAATAAACCAAAAGCTATTCCTTTATTCCAAATTAAAAATAAATTCAAAAATGGAGTGATATAAATTTCAGATATATTTTTGGTATCAAATAAATTGATTACATATATTTTAAAAAATCTATCTAAAAAAAAAATAATCAAACTTAACAGAAGCCAATATATATTTTTTTTGATAATACCAATTTTCATTTTAAGTGACATGTTGAGTGCCTTTGACACTTATCTATTCTAATTTTCCAACACACTGGACATTTTTTTCCTTTAGCTTTAATAGTCTTTACAACAATTTCTGTTGTCTCATTTTCTTTAACTTGAGCAGAAGATGTAATACATAATTCAGACATATCAATATTTTTTGTCAACTTGAATAATTCATTGTTTAATTCAATAATTAGATTAGCCTCCAAACTTGATCCAATTTCTTTTGAAGCTCTTTTTTCTTCAATACTTATGTTACAAAAATCTCTTATCTTCTTTAGTTCAATCCACTTTTTATTAAGATCTTTATTTTGAAATTTTTTTGGTATTTGAATAAAATTTTGAAGATGTATGCTTTTTTCATCATCGTTCATTAATTTGAAAATTTCCTCAGTCGTAAATGATAGTATAGGTGCAAACCATTTAGTTAATGACTCAAGAATAACATTTAAAACTATAATACAATTTTTTCTCCGTTCTGAATTTTTTGAGTCGCAATACAAAGCATCTTTTCTTATATCAAAATAAAAAGCGGATAAATCGACTGTACAAAAATTTAATAGTTCTTTATAAAGATTATGAAAATTATATTCTTTAAAATAATTATGAAATTTGATGTTTAAATCAAATAATTTATGTAACATATATTGTTCCAGCTCAG
>MDSW01130855.1_pt1 | contig 20234 bp, 33 predicted proteins | sample 811171 | NCBI WGS metagenome assembly MDSW01 (sample SAMN05326641, study PRJNA326480) | marine metagenome | isolation source: seawater | place: Atlantic Ocean: North West | collected 2012 | reverse complement strand
GTATAAATTTGATGAATTATTGACTATTTTAGTTACAGCTAAAGTAGAAAAATCTTCAACTATCAAACTCAATGACAATGGAGACAAATTGTCTTTCTTGCTTTTATACTTGTCATATGAGTAAAAACCATTATTAAAACCTTCAACTGAGATTTCAAATAAATCCTTATCAAGCAAATCAGGATACACAATGGAAAGTTCTTTTACGTTACTTTTTTCTTTAATTCTTGAATAAGTAATAGAAGAAAAACATTTAAAAGTTTTCTCTTGGTTAACTTCTTTTCTTTTACCTAAACCAATAAAAGTTACACTGACATGAGAGTCATTGTTTAGTATGTTAAATGACGCTTTTTCCATAAATTCTCCCTTAAAGTTATTGCTCTTTAGGAGTCTTGAAAAGTTATGTTTTAGGTTTTTCTCCAATAAAGTTAGTCGCTTAGAAAAGTCTTCGAAGACTATAGCGACTATATTATTAGAAAGTTCTGAGGGGGAAACTTTTTTAATTTTTAATTTCATTGTTTTATTATAACTAATCTTCAATAGTCTGTATAATTAGTCTTATTAATTTAAATACTTTTTTTAGTTATGATAGTTTTTAATGAATATTTTTTATCATTTATTGCAGGGTTAATTTCCTTCTTCTCACCTTGCATTCTCCCTTTATTTCCGGTCTACCTCTCAACGTTAAACCAAAATTCTGTTAGCTCCTCAAATCTTCTACAAAAAAAACTCTTTTTTGATAGCTTACTCTTCGTTTTATCTTTTACTTCTATATTTATATTGCTAGCTCTTACTTCGACAAGCATAGGAATTTTTTTAAATTTAAATAAATTAGTTCTACTGAAAATTGCTGGCTCCTTAATTATTATATTTGGATCAATCAACATAATAGCTTTGTATCTACCAAATTTTTATAAAAACTTTTCTCCGTTTAAGGCTACTTCTAACAAAACTGTAAAACCCCTTTTGATGGGCATATGTTTTGGGCTAGCTTGGACTCCATGCGTTGGCCCTATTCTTGCTTCAATTGTCTCTTATTCAGCAATAGAGGCTAATTACAAACATTCAATAATCATGTTATTTTCATATTCTCTAGGATTAGGAATACCTTTTATCGCAGGCTCTTTAGGATTAATGAAAGCTTTAACAAGAATTGGAAAGAACCCCTTGTTCCTTAAGTATTACGGATTATTTATGAGTTTAATACTTATATTCTTTGGAGTACTAGTTTTTACTAATAGCATATACTTATTAAACGTTTATATACAAAAAATGATTAATATTTTCACTTGATTTATGCTATCAAAGTTGGCTATTATTAATAATTGTTTCTTTTAAGATTATTTAAGTTTTAAGGAGTTATGAAATGAGTGATGAAAAGAATAAGGAGTTAAAGCGTGCAGCGCTAGATTATCATTCTAGCAATCCAAAAGGTAAAATTGAGATTAAAGTTACTAAGCCTGCTGAGACCCAAGACGAGCTCTCATTGGCTTATTCTCCATATGTGGCTGAGCCATGTAAAGAAATAGATAAAGATGTTCAAAAAGTTTATGACTATACAAACAAAGGAAATCTAGTCGCTGTTGTTTCCAATGGAACGGCTATATTAGGATTGGGTGCATTGGGGCCTGAGGCAAGTAAGCCCGTAATGGAAGGTAAAGCAGTTTTATTTAAAAGGTTTGCACAAGTAGATGCTTTTGATATTGAGATTAAAAGCACTGATGTGAATGATATCATAAGAACAGTTGAAGATTTAGAACCAACATTTGGAGGAATTAATCTTGAAGATATTAAGGCTCCAGAATGTTTTGCTGTTGAAGAGGAACTAAAGAAAAGAATGAACATTCCAGTTTTTCATGATGATCAGCATGGAACTGCTATAATATCAAGTGCAGGTTTAATAAATGCTGTAGAACTTACAAATAGAAAAATGTCAGAAATTAAAATTGCAATTAATGGTGCAGGAGCGTCTTCAATATCTTGTGCTAGATTGTTTGTTAGTTTTGGAGCTAATCCGGACAATATTTTAATGTGCGACAGCAAAGGAGTTATCTATAAAGGAAGAGATGGTCTTAATAAACAAAAAGAAGAGTTTGCAGTTGAAACAGAGTGTAGAACACTAGCAGATACTTTAGTGGGGGCTGATGTATTTATAGGCTTGTCTATAGGTGATGTTGTATCAAAAGAAATGGTGCTAACAATGGCAGAAAATCCAATAATTTTTGCTATGGCTAACCCAGACCCTGAAATTTCCCCAAAAGACGCTTTTGAAGCAAGGCAAGATATAATAATGGCTACTGGAAGAACTGACTACCCTAATCAGGTTAACAATGTTCTTGGTTTCCCTTTTATTTTCAGGGGTGCATTAGACGTAGCAGCAACAGACATTAACGAAGAAATGAAGGTGGCAGCAGCTCAATCATTGTCAAAATTAGCAAAATTAGGCGCTGGCCCTGAGATTGCTGCTAGGCACAACAGAAAAGAGCTCGTGTATGGAAAAGAATACATTGTTCCTTCTCCTTTTGATCCAAGAGTATTAGTCTGGGAATCCTATGCAGTTGCTAAAGCAGCAATAGAAACAGACGTAGCAAGAATTAAAATTGACTTGGATGAATATAAGGCGAAGCTTGAAAAAATGGCAGGTGTTGAGCCTCAAGATTTTTCATAAATGAGATTAAATTTTTTATATATATCATCTATTTATATTTTATTTTCCCTTCTCCCAGTCTACTCTATTGATAGTAAATTTATTCCAATCAATAGAGATATTAAAATTAATCAAGAGATGATTATTCTTGATGGTGAATTGAATAACAAAAAATTCGTTTTAAAGAATATAGACAAGCTAACTATAGTAAATTTCTGGGCTTCTTGGTGCAAGCCTTGTGTTGCAGAAATTGAGGAATTAAATAATTTTCAGAATTACATTATACAAGAAAAATTAGATGTGACTCTACTAGGAATAAATATTTTTGATAGATTAGACGATGCAAATAAATTTTATCTTAAACATCACCCTGTCTTCGAAATGCTTTTTGACAAAGAAAGGACAATTTCTATAGAATTTGCAGTAGCGGGTGTTCCAGAGACCTTTTTTATTAAGGACAATAAGATACTTTTTAAATATGTTGGTAAAATAGATAAGGAAATCCTCAAAGAAGGATATGATGAAGCATTCAAGTAAAATAGGATTACTAATATCTATTCTTTTTTTAATAATATTCTCACCTTTTGTAGAATCTAAGGAAGGCATATATGAGGTCTCTAATGAGCTAATGTGCCCAGTCTGTCAAGGACAAACAGTAGCGGAATCAAATTCTGAACTTGCACTCTCAATGAGAGAAGTAATAAAAAACAAACTAAACAAAGGTGAATCAAAGGAAGAAATTCTTAGTTATTTTGTTAATTTATATGGTGAAAGCATTTTATCAAAGCCACCAATCAAAGGTATTAATATTTTTTTGTGGCTTGTGCCACCAATAATACTTATAATATCAATTTTCTTTTGGGTCATAAGAGTTAGAAGGAATAAGAGCAAAATAAGATAAGTATTTAAGAATTAAATATATTTAAGTTGGTTTAAAAATTTAAATTTGGAAGTTTTCTATGTTAAAGAATGAGTTAGATAAAATCTATAAAGAATTAATTGAATATTCAAAATCAAAATTTTTAAAAGCAGAGATAAAAGAAGCCTACTTTCATTGGCATGAAAATCCTTATTCTAACAGAGAACTTGAATATTTAGACAAAAATTGCTTAGAATTTAAGACTTTTATAGATTGGTTTATTTTTGATTATACTCTGATTTCCTTAAAAAAAACATTGGCAACAATATATTGGGAAGAAAACAAAGACAACCTAGATTCTAACTTAATTAATTCACAAAGAAGTTTGTTTAAGTTAGTGGAAAAAAATATTAAAGGCTTCAATAAGCTAAAAGATTTAATTACAAATAAAACTATAGAGTTAGAATTTAATTCTAATACAATAACAGAATCGAATATTATTAGTCTAAGGGTAATTAAAATTCAAAATGAATATTTTAATATTGGGGACATAGTGATTTATGATACTACGTACAACAAAATAATTGAAAAAGTTATAAAAGAACATAATAAAACAAAAAAAAGTTTAAAAATTGTTTCTGATCTGATACTTAAAAATATAAATAAGGAAACTATAAGGATTGACAATGCCCTTAAGCACGAAATCTTTACTGAGAAAAAGGAACTTTATATTACTAATTATAAAAAAGTAAAAGAGTTATTAGAAGAATCTACTTATTTGAAGCTTATTAGTAAAGATAGGTCAACAAAGATATTTAACTATTTTATAAATGACGAATACCAGCCAGGAAGTGTAGAGCTTACAAGAAAAAAAATTTTTATTATTAATTTGTCAGAAGAACTTAAGGAAAAGCTCGTTCATGATTTAAAAGATGTAACCAGTGAAGTTAATGATAATGAATCTATCAAATTATCTGAGTCATGGATTAATAAATCTTTGCTTATTCTTGACAATAAAACACCACTCGAAGCGAGCAGTGAAAATAAATATAAAGAAAAAATAGAAAAAATAGTTCATGACTTAGAGCTTATATTTGAAAGTAGGGAATTTGAAGAAGAACTGTCGATAGACCCCTATTATGTTAAAAAAAGATTAAAACTTTAGTTTAGTTAAAGTATTGCTGAAAACTTTTACTATACCTTCTTATGTAAAAGTCATTTTCTTTATAAATAATCAAAATTGGAATTTCAGAATTAATAAATTTCAACTTTTTGATTGTATCGAAATCTAGTAGATTAAGTGTATTTGATAAAATTGAGTTATTAACTGGAGAATCAGAAGAAACAATAATAACAATGTCATCCTTAACAACCAATTTTCTTGATGCAGAATTAATATTAAAAGTTCTTACTTTCTTGTCCGCTATGTCTAAATATGAATAGCTAGAAAATTTCTTAAGACTAATTTGGTTAATATCTAGTATTTCTTGAATTCTGGGATTATAAGAAGGCATGTTTGACTCAAAATTTTTATAATATATCGTATTGCCAAAACTTATATAAAAAGACTCTAAGTTCTCTCTTTCTAGAATATATTTAATATTTTCAACAATTATTCCATGAATTGCAGAGTCAAATGATATCTTAGTACAACTAAGTTTCTTTGAGAAAACATTGCGAATTTTAGTCTTTATGTTTGAAATATTTAGACATTTATCGTACAAACCAGTATCAAGATAAAACTTAATTTTCTTTAAATCTGATGAATTGTTGGTGAGAATCGAAAAAGCTGTAGGATTAAAAGAGTTCTGAGTAATTTTATTGTAATTCCTCATTAAATTAAAAGTATCAACAAAAAGGTCTGGTGCCGAGATTTCTGTATTCTTTTCTAGGGCATTGAAACGATATAAAAAAGAGCTACTATTGTATGGATCAATTATAAGCTCAATGTTTTTTAAGGTTTTTTTAATTCTCTTGAAAACTTTCTTGTCTAAATTAGTGGTCTTAATTATAATTTTCAACTTATTACCAAGTAAGTTATAATCTTTGGAGTAATCTTCGTTAGAAAACGAAAAAAGAGAGAAATTTAGAAAAATGGTTAAAGTTAAAAACAATCTAAACATAAATTTGTAGGTCAAATTGATTAAAAAAAAATTATTAAAATCTATTGAAATTATACCTCCTAGGTACAAGATTGATAATCAATTATTGAGAAATTTGAGCAAATATCAGAATAATTTTGATTTTCTAGACATAGCATGCTCTCCAATGGCTAATTTAAGAATTTCAGCAATTACTTTTGCCCACAATTTAATTATTAAGGGTGTAAAAAAAGAAAAGCTTATAATTAACTTTTCAACACGTGATAAAAATACTCTTGCATTACAAAGTGAAATCTTAGGAACCTATGGGATGGGTATAAATAGGCTCTTAATTGTAAAAGGAGATAAAATATCATACGGAAACAGCTTAAAGTCAAAAGAGGTTTTTGAAGTTTCCACAAATGAACTGATTAAAATCGTTGATAATCTTAATAATGGACATGATTACAGCTCTAACAAGCTAAAATTTAAGACAAAATTTAATATTGGCTCTACCCTTAATATTGATTCATCTTACAGTATAGTGAAAAAGACAATTCAAAAAAGAATAAAATCAGGATCTAATTTTTTCATAACGCAACCTCTATACTCTGAAAAAGATTTTGTTTTATTATCAAAGTTATCAAAAAATAAAAGTTATCAGATTTTAGCTGGTATATTACCAATAAAAAATAAAAAAACTTTTGTCAATCTAATTAAAAAAATTAATGGAATATCTAAGGTTAATGAATTATTTGACCTACTTTCTGGTGCAAATGAAAAAGACTTTGCTGATATTTCAACTAAATATTTACTAAATCTCCTAGAAAAATATAAAAGTGAGCTTGATGGTGTACATATCATGACATCTGGTGATATAAGATTAGCATCTAAAATAGCAGATAAAATTTAATGCCTGAAACAAAAAATACTTTTGATTCTATCTCTACTAAATATGATTTAATAAATAATCTTATAAGCTTAGGCGGTCATAAAAGATGGAAACATGAGTTTGTAAATCTCCTCGAGATTAACGGTAGGGTTTTAGATATAGCTACAGGCACAGGAGATATTGCTATATTGATTCAGAAGATGCACCCTAGCACTTCCATTATAGGCATTGATCCAAGCCATGAAATGCTTGAAATTGCTAAGAATAAAAGTCCCAAAAAGATAAGCTTCGTCCAAGGTTTCTGTGAGGATCTTCCATTCGAAGACGGTGCATTTAATTACATAACAATTTCATTTGGAATAAGAAACGTCGTATCTATAGAAAAGAGCTTGAATGAAATAAATAGAACTTTATCAGAAGATGGCCATCTATTGATAATGGAATTTTCAAAGAATAGTAGCCTGTTTATTAAATTTTTATATAAAGTATATTTAAATTTTTTTATACCGATGGTAGGTTTTTTATTTGGCAAATACCAAGAATACAAATATCTTGCCTCTTCAATCGAGTCTTTCTTTACAATGGATGAGATGAACAATATTATCTCTAATCATGGTTTCAAAATCACTAAAAATCTAAAGTTTAACTTTGGGTTAGTTACAGTTTATGTAGCAAAAAAAACTAAAGCTTGAATGTATCTAACATTTCATCTTGGTAAGCTCTGACAGTCAAAGGGTCTAGATAATAGTGGGGTACAGTTAAAATTGGGAAAGTTAATAAGTCTTTATATCTTTTTATTTGCTCCTTAGCTTCTTCCCTGTTACCACATATTGCGAAGTCATTAACCATTTTGTCTGGTACAAGACTTAACATTTTTTTGTAATCATTTTCAAAAAAAGCTTTTCTAATTCTTGAGACTTCTTCTTCGTATCCTAAATCTATAAATGGCTTAAGATAAGCTTTGACTGTAGAATAAAAAGCGATAGTCCCTTTTGCGTCGTCAATTGCCTTCTTTCTATCATTGTTAATTGAACAAAGTACAATTGATGTCCTTTTAGATTGTGAGTTATTTTTTTTGAAAACAGGAACAACATAATCTTTTAAAAAACCAGGTGAACAAACAACATGGCCAATAAAGCCATCATATAAGCGACTTGATAGTTCTTTCATCTTTGGTCCAATTCCACCCAGATATAGCGGTATTTCGCTTCTAAAGGTATCAAATGGTCTTTTAAATGACTTAATAGCAAAGTTATAATATTTATCATTGTAAATAAAATCTTCTTTAAGTCTAATTGACTTCTCAATTCCCCTAAAAACAGAATAAAGACTCTCTATTCTATTCGCAGGTTCATCAAAATTTGGTTGATTATGCCAATGCCTATTTGAATTAATTGCCCCAGAACCAATACCAAGGATTAATCTACCATTTGATAGCTCATCAATATCCAATGCAGATATAGCTAAAATTAATGGGCTTCTAGTGAAAGCTAGGGTTACAGCTGATCCAAGCTTGATCGTTTTTGATATTGTTGCTAAAAAGGTTAGTTGCTCAAAAGAACTTCTATATAATTCCGTAACCCAGACAGAATCGAATCCATTTCTTTCGGCCTTAAGAGTTACATATTCTTGGTTTTGAAAGGAATGCGGGTCAAGAATTACCCCTATATTGTTTGACATCAGTACTATTCCACCTTGTCAGCAGAAACAGTATCTTTATTTTCTGATGAATCGGGGGATTCAACTTCGTCTTTTTGTTTAAAAGGTACTTGCATCCCAACAAGTTCAATTAAAGAAATTGGCGCGGAATCTCCACGTCTATGATGAAGCTTAACAATCCTTGTATAGCCGCCAGGTCTTTCAATAAAAGAAGGCGCAATTTCTTCAAATATCTTTTTTAAAACTAATTTATCTTTTATTTTAGTATTTATAAGTCTTCGAGTGTGTACTGAATCTTTTTTAGCAGTTGTTATAATTTTTTCGCTGAATCTTCTTAGTTCTTTAATTCTCGCATCCGTTGAGGTTATTCGACCATGTCTAAAAAATTCTGTGCAAAGGTTTCTTAGTACAGCTAGCCTATGTTCAGTTTTTAATCCTAATTTGCCTTTTCTTACTCTATGTCGCATAAATTATCCTTCTTCAGATACTTCCAACTCTTCCTGCTTTTTTCTTTGCTCATAATAAAGATCTCTATTTATTTCCTCGCCTAATTTTAGACTAAAAGAAGCTACTACATCTCTAACTTCATATAATGATCTTTTACCGAAATTCTCTAAATTCAACAAATCATCTTCTGTTAGTTGTATTAAATCACCAAGAAACTTAATATTTGCTTTGCTCAAGCAGTTAAGTGATCTTGCTGAGAAATCCAAATCATTAACTTTTGAAAATAAAACGTCTTCAGCTCCTGTAATTTCTTCAACAATATCTTCTACTACAGGGATAGAATCAATTTCTTCTTCATTAAAATTAATAAAGACTGATACCTGTTCTTTTATTATCTTTGAGGAATAGGCTAAAGCATCCTCTGGGGTTATAGTTCCATTTGTCCATATTTCTAAAGTCAGTTTTTCAAAATCTGTTCTTCTACCTACTCTAGCACTTGTCACTCCATAATTAACTTTAGTAACTGGAGAATAAATTGCGTCTAATTGAATTTCTCCAATAGAATAATCTGAAGATTCTTCTCTTGCTTCTACAGGTACGTATCCTCTTCCCATCTCTATGGTTAGTGCCATATCTAACTTAGCACCATCAGATAAAGTTGCAATATATTGATCAGGATCGATAAACTCTAAATCTTGAGTTAGTTGTATATCAGAAGCTTTAACTTGACCTTCTCCTGAAACACTTAAAGTAACTTCTTGTTTTTCATAAGTACTCATTTTTAATTTAAGTTGTTTTAAGTTCAAAACTATTTCTGTTACATCTTCTGTAACGCCAGGTATTGTAGAAAATTCATGCATTACACCCTCTATTTTAATTTTGGTTATCGCTGGTCCCTGAATTGATGACAAAAGGACTCTTCTCAAGGTGTTACCTATAGTAACTCCATAGCCTTTTTCTAGAGGCTGACAAGTAAACTTACAATAAGTATCGCTCCTTGAAGAGTTATCTACTTGTATTGATTTTGGCCTATGAAGACCAAGCCAATTCTTCTGAAATTCCATTAATTTCTCCTATAATTTTGAATAAAATTCAATAATTAATTGTTCATCGATTGGTTGTTTAAAGTCATCTCTAATAGGCAACCTTTTAATCTTTCCAATAATCTTATCAGAATCTAATTCTAACCATTCTGGAACCCCTCTTCTAGCTACTGACTCTAAGGAGCTCTTGATTCTAACGTTATCTCTACTCTTTTCTCTTATACCAATTTCATCATCTAAAGATACTATATAAGAGCAAATATCTACTTTTTTACCGTTTACTAATACATGTCCATGATTAACATACTGTCTAGCTTCACTTCTAGAACTTAGGAAACCGAGCCTATAGACTACATTATCTAATCTTCTTTCTAAATTAGATATCAAGTTGTTGCCGGTAACACCTAGTTGCTTAGCTGCTTTAATATAATTATTTCTAAATTGTTTCTCGGTTAAACCAAAAATTCTCTTCAACTTCTGTTTTTCTCTTAATCTAATAGCGTATTCTGAATATTTTTGCCTAAAGTTTGACTGGGATTGTCCAGGCTTCACTTGCAATCTTCTTGCAGCTTTGTCAGTAAATGATCGATCGCCTTTAAGGAAAAGTTCTTCACCTTCTCTTCTAGATAGTTTTGTTGTTGGTCCAGTATATCTTGACAATTTTTACCCCTTAAACTCTTCTTTTAGCAGGTGGCCTACATCCATTGTGTGGCAAGGGAGTTATGTCCCTTATTGAAGTTACTTTAATACCTGCATTTTGAATTGATCTAATAGCTGTCTCTCTTCCTGGGCCTGGGCCTTTGACAAGGACTGAGATTGTTTTCATTCCAAACTCCATTGCTTTTTTTGCTGCATCTTCAGCCGCCATTTGTGCTGCAAAAGGAGTACCCTTTCTTGTTCCCTTAAAACCTTTCTTTCCGGCGGCCGCCCAAGATAGAACATTCCCCGTGTCATCTGTTATTGTAATTATAGTATTATTGAAAGTTGCTTGTATATGTGCCTGACCAGATTCTACAAACTTTTTTACTTTTTTTGTTTTTTTAGTTTTATTCAATCTACAACTCCAAAATTATTTACTAGCTAGCTTTTTCTTCGCAATAGCAAGACCTTTCTTTCCTCTACGTGTCCTAGCGTTAGATTTAGTTCTTTGACCCCTAGAAGGAAGCTTCTTTCTATGTCTAATTCCTCTATATGAATTAATATCGCCCAATCTTTTAATGTTATTTTGTATTTCAACTCTTAGCTCACCTTCAACTAGAAATTCACTTTCAATAACTTGCCTAATTTTAGATACATCAGAGTCTGATAAGTCTTTGGTTTTTTTAGATGGATCGATACTTGCATTTTTAAGTATTCTACTTGATATAGTTGTTCCAATTCCAAAAATATAAGTCAAAGAGATGTCTACTCTTTTATTATCTGGTATATCTACTCCTGCAATTCTAGGCATAATCTCTCCATTAAAAAGCTTATATTATATCTGATAATATCACTTCAATCTATAGGTTATTCTTCCTTTTGTTAAATCATAAGGTGAAACTTCAACCTTCACTTTATCACCAGGTAGAATTCTAATGAAATGTGTCCTCATTTTCCCTGATACATAAGCTAAAATCTTATGCTCATTCTCTAATTCAACCTTGAACATTGCATTAGGCAAGGCCTCTAAAATCGTACCTTCTAATTCTATTCTTTCTTCTTTTGCCATAATAAATCTAAAATGTAAGTAACATTGGTCCTTTTTTTGTTATTGCGATGGTGTGCTCAAAATGTGCGGATAGACTACCATCTTTAGTTACTACAGTCCAATTGTCATTTGAAACTTCGACTTCATGGTTACCTATGTTGACCATTGGCTCTATAGCAAAAACCATTCCTTCTACCAGTTTTATAGATTTATCTCTATTTTCATCTTCTGTAACAAAATTTCGAATCTGCGGGTCTTCATGAAGACTTCTTCCAATTCCATGACCAACATAAGTTCTAACTACAGAGAAGCCATTTGATTCAACATGTTCCTGAATTGATTTAGATATGTCATACAACATATTTCCAACCTTAGCATTCTTAATCCCTCTACTTAATGACTCTTCTGTTACTTTTAACAACTTAGTAACATCGTCTGACACCTCACCAACAGGGAAAGTAAATGCAGAGTCTGCATAAAAGCCATCTTTAAAAACTCCAAAATCAATTCCAATAATATCACCATTGTTTAATATTCTATTTTTAGAAGGTAACCCATGGACAACTTCATCGTTTATTGAAGCACATATTGATGATGGGAAATCTTGATATCCCTTAAAAGCTGGAACAAAACCTTTCGACACAGTGTAATCTTCTGCAATTTGATCTAGCTCCCATGTAGAAATCCCAGGTTTAACATGAGCGGACAAGATACTTTGAACTTGCTTAATAATCTGGCCGCAACTATTAATTTTCTTGATATTTGTATTGTTTTTTAAATGTATAGCCATATTTTTATATAGAATTAAATATATTCGAAGAAACTTCTTCGATAGAGTCATCGCCTTTAATTTCAATTAAAATATTTGATGCTTTATAGTAATCTTTAATTGGTAAAGTTTGGTTTTTATAAACTTCTAATCTATTTTTTATAGTTTCTTCGTTGTCATCAGTTCTCCCTCTACTTAAAAGTCTTTTAATTAACTCTTCGTCTTCAACTTCAAGTGAGACAACTTTGTTTAGAGTTAAACTATTCTCTTTCAACATATCATCTAATGCTTTTGCTTGTGATATTGTTCTAGGAAAACCATCTAAAAGAAATCCACTACTTTCAGTATCAGACTGAATTTTATTTTTTATCATACTGATAATTAAGTCGTCCGGCAGGAGTTCACCATCATCCATATACTTTTTTGCTATAACACCTAGTTCAGATTGATTAGAGACTTCACTTCTAAGAATATCTCCAGTTGAGAGATGTAAGAGGTTTAATTTGTCTCTTAATAAATCAGCCTGTGTTCCTTTTCCTGCCCCTGGGGGTCCAAATAATACTAAAATCATATAATCACCTCAAATTAAACCTGCTAGGTTCTTTTTTAATTTTTTTTCCTGTCATCTGATCATAATTAGAAGTAATCAGGAAGGATTCTATTTGCTGTATAGTATCTAGAGTCACTCCAATAACAATTAGCAACGCTGTACCACCAAAATAAAAGGGAAGACTGAAAGGCTTAGCGTTTAAAATAGCTGGAATAACACAAACAATGGCTAAATAGATCGCACCGATAACAGTAAGCTTGGACATTATTTGCTTAATATAGTCAGTTGTATTTTTTCCTGGTCTAATACCAGGGATAAAAGCTCCGCCCTTCTTAAGATTGTCAGACATTTCATCTGGTTTTACTACCATTGATGTATAAAAAAAAGTAAAGAAAATAACTAGTACAGCAAAAACTGAATTATATATAAAGCCATTACTTAAGAATCCCTGAGCTAGACTATTGACACCTGGTACATCTATATAATTCAGGACCGTTAAAGGAAGAAGCAAAATAGATGATGCAAAAATCGGTGGGATAACACCCGCTGGATTAATTTTTAATGGAAGATGGGAGCTTTGACCAGCAAAAACTTTTCTTCCTTTAGTTTTTTGTGGATATTGCACAGGAATCTTTCTAAATGAACGCTCCACAAAAACTATTGAGTATAAAATTATAAGCATAATGACTAAGAATAAAATAATAGTAAGAATATTTAGCTGACCAATTGATACAAAATTAAATAATTTCCCAGTGGCGCTAGGAATACCAGCAATAATAGATGTAGCAATTATAAGTGATAACCCATTACCTATTCCATTATTTGTTATTTGCTCACCAAGCCACATTACAAAAAAAGTTCCAGCAGTTAGAGTAATAATAGTTAAAAAGAAAAAAGTAGTACCAGGACTATATACTATCTGGGCACCAGTTCCGAGCCCTGTCTGAAGAGCAGTAACTAATAGAGATCCTTGAAAAAAACAAATTAAAATAGTTAAATATCTAGAGTACTGTGCAACTTTTTTCTTTCCTAGTTGATCTTTTTGCATTTCCTCAAGCTTAGGAAAAGTCTTTACAACTAATGACATAACAATAGATGAGGTGATGTAAGGCATGACACCTAAAGCAAAAATAGATGCTCTCTCAAAAGCTCCGCCTGAGAAAAGGTTTATAATATCAAAGAAAGATTTACCTTGACTAGTAAATACTTTTAAAATCTCCTGTGAATCAACCCCAGGTACAGGAATAAAAACACCGAGTCTATATATGATAAGTATTAAAAGTGTATAGAGTATTCTTTTGTTAAGCTCAGGGGCTTTAGCTGCATCCATAACTTTAAATTATTTTAACACTTCCACCTGCAGATTTTATTTTTTCAATAGCAGACTTTGAAATATGGCTTACGACAATATCAAGCTTTTTAGTAATCTCTCCGTTACCCAGAATTTTAAGTGGTTTATTGCCATCAACTAATTTTAATTTAACTAATGTTTCAATGTCTATTCTAGAAATATTATCAATTTTTTCGAGAGTACTAACATTTATAACATCAAACTCCTTTCTATTATAGTTCTTAAATCCTCTTTTAGGAGTTCTTAGTACAAAGTTAGACTGTCCTCCTTCAAAAAGTATTGGCACACCTCCACCTGATCTTGACTTTTGTCCTTTGTGACCTCTTCCGGCTGTCTTACCTTTAGATCCCGGGCCTCTACCAACTCTAGTTCTGTTTTTTTTGTTTTTAGTTGTTACTAACTCATTGAGCATTTGCTTCACCTTCAGATTTATTTTTAAAGAATTGTTTAGGTAAATCTAAATCTTCTTGCTTCTTACCTAAGATTGCTGCTTTATTAATTGGGTCATTAAGTTGTTTAAGGCACTCAATTGTTGCATTAACAACATTGATAGGATTTCTAGAACCTAGTGACTTTGTAAGAACATCTTTAATACCCGCTAGTTCTAAAACGGATCTAACGGCACCACCGGCTATAACGCCAGTTCCAGAGCTTGCAGGTCGTATCATTACCTGACTAGTTAGATGCTTAGCGTATACTTCGTGACTTATTGTTCTTCCATTCATATGTACTTCAACAAGATTTTTCCTCGCTTTTTCTATCCCTTTTCTTATGGCGTCTGGTACTTCGTTTGACTTTCCTAGTCCAGCACCTACTTTATCTTTACTGTTTCCTATAACCACCAACGCAGTAAAATGGAAATTCTTACCGCCCTTTGTTGTCTTAGCAACTCTTCTAATATGAACGATTTTTTCTTCAAAATCTTTTTCTAAGCCATCTCTTCCATTCTTATTTTTCAATATGTCTCTCCAAAATTAAAAATTTAAACCTTTGCTTCTAAGATCATCTGCAATTTTTTTAATAGTTCCATGGAATTTATATCCACTTTTATCAAAAACTAGATTTTTTATACCTAGTGTAGTAGCCTTTTCTGCCATTTCCTGAGCAATATCAGAATTAGCAGTTTTAAGAGTTGAGACAGATGCAAGAGTATTACCTGTATTATCATCAACTAAATTTATATAAATATTCTTTAGTGATTTAAAAACATAAAGACGTGGTACATCCATGGTACCACGTATTTTCTTCCTATTTCTCTTATGTCTTTTGATTCTTAATTTGTTCTTATTTATGGGCTTTATCATTATGCTGCTCCTTTAGCTCCTGCAGATTTACCTGCTTTTAATTTAACTACTTCGTCAACATATCTTATTCCCTTTCCTTTATATCTTTCTGGTTTTCTAAGTTTTCTAATTTTAGCTGATGTTTCCCCAACTAGTTCTTTATCAATACCAGAAATCTTTAATATTGTACCTTTATTCTCTACTTCAGCTTGAATAGATTCAGGAAGTGTAAAATTAACTGGGTTTGAATATCCTAAATTAAGTACTAATTCAGTTTTGGATTTAATGTCGCACTTATATCCAGTTCCTCTAATATCTAGTGATTTTTGAAAGCCATCCTTAACTCCAACAACCATATTGTTAATTAATGATCTAACAAGACCATGAAATGCTTTTATTTTTTTTTCATCATTATTTCTCTTTATATTTATAACACCAGAACCTATATCAACCTTGATTCCCTCAGGAATTGTCCTTTCCAGTTCCCCTTTAGGTCCTGAGACCTTAACTAAGTTGTTATTAAAGGTTACTTTTATATCTTCTGTAAATGTTATTTCTTTATTTCCAATTCTAGACATTTTATCACCTTAGATAATACTACAGAGTATTTCCCCTCCAACTCCAACTTCTCTAGCCTTGCTTCCTGTCATTATACCTTTAGAAGTTGAAATTATTGACATTCCTAGACCACCTAAAACTCTAGGTATTTCACTTTTATTAACATAGACTCTCAATCCAGGCCTACTTATTCTCTTGAGCTCTTTAATTACAGATGTTCTATTATCAGCAGAGTACTTCAAGCGAATCTTTATATATTTGAACTTGTTTTTAGTAGTTTTGTCAAAAGAAACTATGAATCCTTCTTCAACTAAGATTCTAGCAATTTCTAATTTAAACTTTGAACTTGGTATATCAACAGTTTTATGATTTGCCGTTAAAGCATTTCTTATTCTTGTTAACATATCTGAAATTGGATCTATAACCATACTTTATTACCTCAACCTATAAACTGGCTTTTTTAACTCCTGGGATTAATCCCTCGCTAGCAAGCTTCCTAAAAGCATTTCTACTCATTCCAAACTTTCTAATAAAACCTCTAGCTCTTCCAGTCAATGGACATCTATTATATTCTCTTACCTTAAATTTTTGTTTTTTATTTGCCTTAACTATCATTGATTTCTTTGCCATTATATTTCCCCTTTAACGTTTGAATGGAAACCCCAATTGTTCCATTAGCACTTTAGAATGTTCATCATTTATTGATGTTGTTACAATAGTTATATTCATACCTTTAACTTTACTAGACTTTGTAGGGTCAATTTCAGGAAATATTAAGTGATCCTGAACACCAAGATTATAGTTGCCGCTTTTATCGAAAGATTTATTAGAGATTCCTCTAAAATCTCTTACTCTAGGAATAGCTAGATTGACAAGTTTAGATAAAAATTGATACATTCTATCCCCTCTTAATGTGACTCGAGCACCAATTGAAGATCCTTCTCTCAGTTTAAAGCCCGCTTCTGACTTCTTAGCTTTAGTAACAACAGCTTTTTGTCCAGCAATTAAAGTCAATTCACTACAAGCTTCATCTATTAATTTACTATCTTTTCCAGCATCTGACATTTTTCCAAGTCCCATGTTAATAACTACTTTCACGATTTTAGGGACTTCCATCTTGTTCTCTAACTTTAGAGTGCTCATTAGAGAAGGAACTGCCTCAATATATAGATTTTTAAAATTAGACATTAGATATCACCTTTATATTTGAGATATGAATTCCTTTTTCCTTGTTAACGATTCCACCAGTTGGATTTTCCTGAGTTGGTTTAACGTGCTTCTTTGCAACGTTGATATTCTCAATAACAACTTTATTAGTTTTATTAATAACATTAATTATTTTACCAATTTGTCCTTTAAATTTTCCAGAAATTATTTTAGCTTCTAATCCTGCTTTAGGTTTTAATTTAGTTTTAGACATTTAAATAACCTCCGGAGCTAATGAAACAATTTTCATAAAGCCTCTTCCTCTTAATTCTCTAGCAACAGGCCCAAAGATCCTTGTCCCTACTGGTTGATTTGTCTTATCGATAAGTACAGCTGCATTATCATCAAACCTAATATAAGAACCATCTTCCCTTCTTATTTCTTTCTTGGTTCTTACTATCACAGCAAGAAAAATTTTACCTTTTTCTACTTTCGAGTTTGGTATAGCTGCTCTTACAGAAACTGTAACTATATCACCTATGCTAGCATAGCGCCTAAAAGAGCCGCCCTTAAGTCTAATTACATTTAACTTCTTTGCGCCTGAATTATCTGCTGATACTAGTTGTGTTTCGGGTTGAATCATTACTCAGCACCTTCCTGAAGAACTTTAACTAAATTAAATCTTTTAGTTTTACTTATTGGTTTAGTCTCGATAGCCTCAATCAAGTCTCCGACTTTAGCTACTTTCTTTTCATCATGGACAGGGAATTTCTTTTTCAAAATTGACACCTTGTTATATTTTTTGTTCTTGCTTCTTGTTTCAGCTTGAACCATTATTGTCTTATCAGAAGAGTTTTTAACAACTATTCCTTTAACAATTCTCATTCTTCCTCTTTCCATAATCTAACCTTTAATCCTTGAATTTATTTCTGTCATACATCTCGCAATGTCTTTCTTGATCTTCTTATAAGTATTTGTATCAAATTCTCCTTGATTTAGCTTGCTAATTTTAGCCTTCAAAAGTGAATCTTTTAATTCTGTAACTTTATTCTCAATTTCAACTGTATCTAGTTTTTTTATCTCTTCCATCTGAATCATATCAATTGACCCCTTGTTCTTACAACGAATCTTGTTTTAACTGGCAACTTATTAGATGCTAGCCTCATAGCTTCCCTTGCAAGATCCTCATCGACTCCTGCAATTTCATAGATCATTGTTCCTTTTTTAATTGGTGCTACATATCTATCAATGTCGCCCTTACCTTTACCCATTCTTACTTCTGCAGGTTTTTTTGAAACTGGTTTATGTGGAAAGATTCTTATCCATAATTTAGCTCCACGCTTTACACTTCTATTAATTGCAATTCTTGCAGCTTCAATCTGCCTTCCTGTTATTCTAGCAAAATCCAAAGACTGTAAACCAAATTCCCCAAAGGAAACTTTATTGCCTTTAGTTGCAACACCTCTAACTCTACCTTTGTGTTGCTTTCTATATTTACTTTTTTTAGGCTGTAGCATTAGTAGCTCCTTTTAAATTCTTTTTCCTTAAAACTTCACCTTTAAAAATCCAAACTTTAATGCCAATTTTTCCATAGGTTGTTGCTGCTTCAGCAAAACCATAGTCAATGTCAGCTCTAAGTGTACTCAAAGGAACTCTACCTTCTCTGTACCATTCACTTCGGGCAATCTCTGCACCATTTAATCTTCCAGAAACCATTACCTTGATACCAATTGCTCCTAATCTTAATGCTGAAGTTAAACTTCTCTTCATTGCTCTTCTGTAAGCGACCCTTCTTTCAAGTTGTAAAGCAATGTTCTCTGCAACTAATTGGGAGTCGACTTCTGGTCTTTTTACTTCTTTTATATCAATTAAAATTTCTTTATTTACCATCTTACTCAAATTTTTCCTAAGCAAATCAATATCTGCGCCTTTTCTGCCAATTAAAAGGCCTGGCTTAGAACAAAAAATTACAATTCTAATTTTATCATTAGATGATCTTTCTATTTCCATTTTAGAGATACCAGATTGGAAAAAGGTCTTTTTAATAAAAGTTCTAATTTTAAGGTCTTCATGGAGAAATTCCTTATAAGTTGTTTTGTTAGCAACAAACCAATTAGAAGTCCAGCCTCTTGTAATTCCTATTCTTAATGATATTGGATTAACTTTCTGTCCCATTATTACACCTTCTCTTCTAGAATTATGGTAATGTGGCTTAGCCTTTTTAATCTTTGTGTCGCTCTTCCCATTGCTCTTGCCTTAAATCTTTTCAATGTAGTTCCTTCTGTAGCATATGCCTCAGATACAAATATTTTTTCAGAATCAGTAAATCCTTTTTCGTATGCATTAGAAACAGCAGACTTTAATGTTTTAGAAACCTCTTCTCTGGATCCCTGCTTTAAAGTCTTCAAGAGCATAAATGCATAGTCAACATTCCTCCCTCTAATAGTTTCCAATACTAGATTTACTTTCCTAGGTGTTCTTCTTGCATATTTATGAATCGCTTTAGCTATCATTAACTTCTACCTACTTTAGATTTTTTATCGCCGCCCGCGTGTGAATTAAATGTCCTTGTAGGGGAAAACTCGCCCAACTTATGTCCAAGCATATATTCAGTTGCATAAACAGGAATAAACTTCTTACCATTGTAAACTGCGAAAGTTAAACCTAACATCTCAGGAACAATCATAGACCTTCTTGACCATGTCTTAATTATCTTCTGACTGTCTATTTCTTTTGCTTTAACGACTTTTTTCATTAACTTTTCATCAACGAAAGGTCCTTTTTTTATCGATCTTCCCATACCCTATATCACCTCTTATCCATTCCATAACCAATTCTACGTCTTTTAACTATCATTTTATCGGTTCTTGGATTATGTCTAGTTTTCTTACCAATTGTTATCCAACCCCATTTTGATACTGGATGAGGATTACCTCTTGATGCCTTACCTTCACCGCCACCATGAGGATGATCGACTGGGTTCATAGCTACGCCCCTGACTTTTGGTCTTTTTCCTAAATGTCTATTTCTTCCAGCTTTTCCAATAACAATTTGATTATGCTTATCATTTCCTAGCTTACCTATAGTTGCCCTACAGGATGACCTTACATATCGAGTTTCTCCTGAGCTAAGTTTTATCATTGTTAGTTGCTCTTCCTTTCCTAAGACTTGCGCATAAGTACCAGCAGATCTTGCCAACTTACCACCATTATTAGGAGAAAGTTCAATATTATGTATCAAAGTTCCTTCAGGAATATTCTTC
>MDSW01188407.1_pt1 | contig 20236 bp, 12 predicted proteins | sample 811171 | NCBI WGS metagenome assembly MDSW01 (sample SAMN05326641, study PRJNA326480) | marine metagenome | isolation source: seawater | place: Atlantic Ocean: North West | collected 2012 | reverse complement strand
CGCTATCGGTAGCGGCGCAATTAATTAAGTCGCCTTGCAGTGAGGCGCAAGAAGTCGCCGCTATCGGTAGCGGCGCAATTAAGTCGCTTTGCAGCAAGGCGCAAGAAGTCGCCGCTATCGGTAGCGGCGCAGTTAAGTCGCCTTGCCACCTGCAAGGCGCAACAAGGGACGGACCCAATCCCCGCAGCGCAGCGGTGGCGGGGACGGACTCAATCCTCCTAAAAAAAAGAAATTGACACGCCCCTTGGCGAAGGGGTGGGTGTTGCACACTATCGGGCGCCGCCTCCGCGCGGCGTGTGTGGGCGGTTGTCGAGCTGACGGCCGGCGAAGAGCGCTCGTGTAAAGTTAAACTATCGGTGGCGGGGACGGACCCAAAAACCTTGTTTCCTCCCTCAAAACCCAGTTGCAGCGGAAAAAGTATCCAGGAGAGCCAGGAACAAACCCAGACGAAGAGGACGACGAAATTCTTTACCCAACGCAGGATGCTGATGAGGAAGGAGAGTATAGAACGAGATGATTTAGAAGATGAGAATGATGACACACAAGCACACACGCTGAAATTGTAATAAGGAAGCTAACTTCACACTTTTCAACTCGCATATTCCTCGTCGTCGTCGCTCTCGCTCGGCAATAAATCGTCGTCGCCCGCTTTCAACGTCGTGACGACCCCGCGTATCTTCATGTGACACCGAAACCTACCGCACCCCGGTCGCACGAGCACCGCGGCCCCCAACGCGGCGACCGCGTCCGCGCCGACGACGTACAACGCGTGATAAAACGCGTTGAAAAAATCCTCGAGCCCCCCCTCGTCTCTCTCCCCGGCGTTCGAAATCGAACTCCCGCCGCAGACGCCGCCGCCGCAGACGCCGCCGCCGCACGTCTCCTCGAAGCTCGGGGACACGACCACCTTCGCGTCCGCGTCGAGCAACGCGCGCACGATGTCGTCCGGGAGCGCGGAGGAAGACACCACGATCTTTTCCCGCCACAACGCGGCGACGTCCTCCGCGACGGCGGCGTCGACGTACTCCGCCGGCAACGACCGGCGGAAGATGTACGCGCCGACGTCTCCTCCCTCGTCGCCGTCGCCGCCGCCGCGGTTGTGATGGAGGTGCTTCCCCAGCACCGTGTGCAGGACGCCGTCGACCTCGACGCGCGACTTTCCGGCGCAGACGTCGTGGAGGGTCTCGTATCGCCGCTTCGAGCGTCGCTTCGTCGGCGTCGCGCGAGGAGGAGGCGTCCGGGGGACGTCGTCCGAGTCGTCCCCGCTCAACGCTCGGTTGGCGGACGCCACGAACGCGGACGCGACGACGGACGGCTCCGCGATCGCGGTGACGTCCGTCCTCCACCGCAAGACGATCCCGGTCGCGTCGCACAGGGTGTTGAAGTGAATCACGCCCATCTGATCGCTGAACTTTCGCGCGGCGGCGCGAAGCGCGCGCGCCCCGGACGCGTCCCCCCCGGTCGCCGCGACGTCCTTCGTCTTCGTCGTGTCCAGGCGCTCGAACGGGATCGACCGCGTGTTGCAAAACGCGGCGACGGAGCCGCTGCTCGCGCAGATCTCCTCCGGCACCCTCGGCGCTTCCACGAGGAGCAACCCGCGTCGCGTGCCGATCTCTGCGTGCGCGACGACGTTCGCGCGATTACCGCCGCCCCCGCCGCTATTACCGTCGCCATCACCGCCGCGGCCTCCCAACGCGTCGCACGCGTCGCGGAACATCGCGTCCTCGCGCGCGATGTACGCGTCCGTCGCGTCCGAGAGACCTTGCCACTTCACCGGGTCGGTCTCGTCCAACTCCATCCCGCACCGGTCGTCGATCGGGTTGAACCGAAAGTACTTCGCCCCGGGGACGAGCGGCAGGAGCGTGCGCAGCGAGTCGTCGACGCGATCGACGTCGCAGCTGCTCTCCATGAGCACGTTTCTGAGCGTCATGAGCGACAGCGACGACGCGTCGCGCGTCTTCGGCGCGACGTTCCCACTGCTTATGCTCACGAGGACGTCGATGGGTTTATCCGGCCACAGCCTCCTGGCTTCCATGATGCCCAACACGCTCGGATTGTTGCACGTCACCGCGCCGTCTTGCCACTTTTCGTCGCCGAGGGAAAAGTCCGCGAGGTAGTACGGCGCCGCGGACGACGCGCGCACGCCCTCCCACAGCGTGTTCTTGCAGCTGCCCAGGATGTTCACCCTCTTCGAATGCGCGCCGCCGTCCGCGTCGACGCCGTCGTCCGCGTCGTCGTCGATCCCCTGCGGGTACTGGTAGTTGCGAAACAAAAACGGCTCAGCCGGGGACACGGACACGAGCGTCGAGACGACGAACACCTTCGGTCCCGGGTGCATCACCCCGGTGTCCACCCACGTGTAGTGCCGCTTCTCCCCTCTCCCTGTCGCGTCGCCGGGCGTCGGCATCTTGCACTCTTCTTTCACGAGCGTCTCGAACAGGGTCGCGTCGTGTTTGCTCCCGTGCACGCCGAGCCGCCACGCCTGCTGCCCGCCGGCGTATAAATTATCCAGCCGGTCCCTCCACGAGCTCTGCGGCTCGCTCGCGTCGTCGCGCGCGCTGAAGATGCGCGTCCCCAAATCGCGGTACAGCTCCCTGCACCGCTCGAGCGAGTGCTTGTGCACGCCGACGCCGACGGCGAGGATGCCCCCCGTGCTCGTGCCGCAAATCAGATCGAACAGCTCGTGCACTCTCTTCCCCGTGCCCTCCTCGAGGCGTCGCAACATGGAAATCGTCGCGAAGCCTTTGATGCCGCCGCCGTCCATGCACAGTATCCTGACGCCGCGTCCGACGACCGCGCGCGCGCCCGTTGCCCTTCGAACGAGCTCGTTCTCGCCCAAGATGGCGAGCGCGCGCGTCGCCATCCGCTTCACCTCCGGGTGCTGCGCGCCCGCGGTCGACGGCGGCGTCGCCTTCTGACCCCACGCCGGCGGTTTCCTCCCGTTCGCGCGTAAATCCAAACCCGCGCCCGCGTCCGAACCCGCCCCCCCCGCGTCGTTCGACCGCTCGTCCTCTCCGAGCGCGTACGACGACAACAGCGCGCGCGCGTACCTCGCGATCGCCCTCCGGTTCGACCGCTCGAACGCCAGGTTACCCATCGCCTCCAGACCGCGCGCGCGGACGTCGTCGTCGCGCCCGTCGCGGACGAGACGCATGAGCCGATCGAGCAGCGTCTCGCTGAAGAGCTCGCGCGATATCGGCTCGGACGCGAACGCGAGGTTGGATAACATCCGCAGGCCGCAGATCTGCACCGCGTTCGTGCTCGCGTCGGAGATCATCCCCGTCGCGCGCTGCAGCGCCTTGGCGTCGACGAGCTTCCTCGCGAGCTTCGGGTCGCGGCACAGCTCGCCGAGCGCGCGCGTCGCCTGCGTCACGACGCCGACGTCGGACGCCGCGACCATGCTCAGGAGCTGATGCACGCCGCCTTCCGTGGCCGCGATCACGGCGCAGTTCGCTTTGTCCTTCGACGCGATCTCCGCGATCGCGGTCGCGATCAGCGGGTGCTGGCACGACGAGTGACGGAAGATGAGCGCGAAGAACGCTGCGTACGCTTTGCTCCCCGTTCGAGCGACGCCGCCGCCGAACGTGGAGGAGATGACGCCGACGTTTTCGCCCTCGTCGATCGCGACGTCCACGGCGTTCAACCCCTCGTCCGCGGATATCCGCACGTTAAACAGCGACAGGTTTCGCAGCTTGAGCGCGTGGTGCATTTCCGGGAGGTACTCCAAGTTTGGGTTCTCGAACAGCCGAAGCGTGTGCACCTTCGCGAGCGCCCGAAAGTCAATCACCGGCTTCGTGAGTCTGTTCCCTTCCAGGGAGATGACCCTCAAGTCTTTGAGCTCGTGCACGTCCGCGCGCACGGACGCGATCGCGTTATTGTTCGCGCTGAGCACGCGCAGCTTCGCGAGTCTCGTCAGGCTCGGCAGCGCCGTCAGCTTGTTGTTATCCAAGACGAGCTCGGTGAGTCGCGTCAGGTTGAAAATTTCCTCCGGCGCCGTCGACAGCCCTGCGAACGACAAGTCCAGACGCGCGACGCCCGCCCAGCTCGCTCTGTGATCCGCCAGAAGCCGGTGGAGGACGCCCTCCCCCCTGAGCGCGAGCTCGCGGATCTCGGCCAGCGGCAGCGTCTTCATCGCGTCCGCGAGCTGCGACGGCGGCGACGTCGCGCCGCTGTTGTTCTCGAAGTCGACCGTCAACGCGTTGAGCCGCGGCGCGACGTCCTCCACGAGTAGGGAAACGAAAACGGGGCCTCGCGGCCGCTCCGAGGGCGAGACTCCGGACGCGGGCGCGGGCGACGCCGCCTTCGCGTCAGACTCGTCCAACCCCTCGCCGCTGGCGTTCGCGCTCGCGCTCCAGCTCCCGCTCCCGCTCCCGCCGCCGCCCAACAGGAACGACGCGAGGTTCGCGCTCGAGCTCATCCCTCCGAACATCCCTCCGAACAGCGTGCCGCTGCTCGTCCTCTGATGCGACGTCATCCCGCCCGCGCCTCCGTCGGACCCCGCCGGCGTCGTCGTCGTCGTCGTCGTCGCGGCGTCGGAAGACGGCGCGTCGGCGCCCGCGGCGGCGAGGGATTCGTCGACGGCGAGGGTCAGCGCGACGCGCTGGCCGACGACGTCGAAGCGCTCGCGCGTCTCGTCCTGTCCGCGTCGCATTCGATCTGAGAGCGACGCCGTCGTCTCCTCCCCGGGCTCCCAGTCGATCGCGAGGTCCGCGACCTCGGGCTTCGGCGGCGCGTCCGGGGTCTCGCCGTGGACGTAGCCGTGGTACCCGAGCACGAGATGGAGCCGGTCCGGCTGCCGCCCGAGCGGGTTCCGAAAGAAGCTCGCCATCGCGGAGCACGATTATACTCTCAATCGTCCCGCGCCGAGGAACGAAAGTGCCCACCCCCGCGGCTCGGCCGCGATCGCGCCGCGTCCGCCGACGCGTCGCGCTCACGGGGTTGGTTTCGCCGCCCTGACGCTCCCGCGAGCGTCGACGCGCGATGCCCGGCGCGCGTTACGTCTTCGGTCGCGCCGCGCCGCGTGACCGCGCCGCCTTCACTGTCGTCGTCACGCGCTTCCGACAGACTTCCTGTCTGGAGTCGAACACGCGCCTTCCCTTCCAGCGTCCGACCGCACCGCGCGACAGGCGGTGCTCGCCAACGCTTTTTACGGCTCCCGCGCTCGCGCGCGTCTCACTCTTCGGACGCGCGGACGGTTCTCGAACGAGTCGAAGGGGATGAGCACCGGCGTCGACTACCACGCCGAGGGCGTGAAACTCCTCGCGTGCGTCCCGCCCCGTCTCCGTCCCCGCGCGTCCTTCGTCGACGACCGTCGAAGATATTTTCCACGCGCGCATCTGCTTACGCACGTTTCGTAAACCATCTCCGCGTTCCCCCCCCCCCTCCGTCTCCGCTCGCCAGGCTCCAAGATAAGCCCGCCCCCCCCGGACGCGACGCCTTCTACGAGGACGTCACCGCGATATTCAAGCTCCCGAACGGCGGGACGTTTTACATAGGAAACATCCGCGCCGCGCAGAGCGCGCAGACGCTCGCGAAGCATCGCATCGCGAACGTCATAAACGCGCAAGACGTCGACACGGAAAACTTCCACGAGCACGACCCGGCGTTCACGTACCTGCGGTTCCCGATCGCGCACTGGTGGAGCGCGCCGGACATCAACACGACCGCGGGCGTGCTCGCCTTCTACCGCCCGCTGTTCGCGTTCGTGAAGGAGAAGCTCGGCAAGGGGGAGAACGTCATGGTGCACTGCCTCGCGGGCGCGCACAGGGCGGGGACGTCGGGGGTGAGCTGCGTGATGTACTTCCTGGGCCTGGGCGCCGTGGACGCGGTGAAGTACGTGAAAGAGCGCAGGCCGATCGTGGACCCGATCGGGGGGTTCCCGGACTTGCTCTCGCGGCTGGACTTGGCGTTGAGAGAGCGGCGGTGAGGTGGGTGATGCTAGTATGATATCATGACGACGACGAGGCGCCAGCTGGCGGGAGGGGGACGCGGCGCGACGAGTATCTTATAGTAACGTGCGCAAATTTCAGCGTCGATATAACAAGAAATGTTTCGGACGTGCGTGCTCGTTCCGTTCATTTTCATCCCCGCCCCCCCCTCGTTCGTTCGTTCGTTGAGTTCGAGTTCGTTCTCTCGTTCGTTCGCAACGCGACGTCGTAACGTAAAATCAATCGTTTGTCCGTCTCGACTCGTCTCAGTCGCGGACGCTCACGGCTAAGAAGTCTTCGCGCGACTGCTTCAGCGCTTCCTCGTCGATGACGTCCACGCTCTCGACGTACCCCAGCGAGTGCAGAATGCTGTACGTCATCACCTTCGCCGCGTCCTGAAGCACGGCCCAGAACAGGACGTAGAGCCAGCACAGCAGCGCGACGTCGCCGGAGATGCCTTGCATGCCGTTCCCGAACGGCCAGTACAGCGACAAGATCGTGGAGATGCTCGTCGCGAAGATGCACGCGCCGACGAGCACGCGGCTCGGGGCCCTGGACCACATCCACCCCTTCGTCCGCGAGTTGAATACGGACATGTAGTCGCTCAGGGAGATCTTCAAGTACATCAAGCACTGGATCTCGCCGTAGGACAACGCTGGAAGCCCCCAGGACGCCCACTGCGACGTCGGGTCGTTGCTCGACAGCGCGTACGACAGCAGGATGAGCGACGACATCAGCGCGGTCATCCCGATGGATGAGGACACGATGTACAGGATGTTCAGGTCCCACTTCTCCGGGAGGTGCGACGCGTGCACGTTGTCGTACGCCACGGAGATGATCGTCCCGTCGTTCAAGATCGTGATCGTCACGAGCGCGATGACCGGGATGTAAAAGTAGTTCGGCCAGTCGTCGTTCCTCTCGTTCGGGTGGTAGAACACGCACGAGACGAAGAAGAAGAACAGCAGCTGCTGCGTGCACGCGACGCGGTAGATCACGAAGTTCTTCATCCGCTGGAAGATCTTACGCGCGGTCACGATCGCGGTGACGATCGTGGAGAGACCGGGTTCGGTGAGGACGATGTCCGCCGCCGCCTGCGCGGCGTTCGTCGCGCCCTGCACCGCGATCCCGACGTCCGCGCGCTTCAGCGCGGGCGCGTCGTTCACACCGTCGCCGGTCATGCCGACGAGGAACCCTTGCTGCCTCAGCGCCTCGACGATGAGGTACTTGTGCTCCGGGAACACCTGCGCGAATCCATCCGCGCTCTGGCACAGCGCGCCGTAGTCCCGTCCCAACGTCTGCGCCTTCTCCAGATCCTCCGCTTTCATGAGCGGCAGCGACTCCGTCCCCAAGACGTGCGTGCCCATCCCCAGCACCTTGCACGTCTCCACCGCGATCGCCTTGTGATCGCCCGTGATCATCTTCACGCCCACGCCGAACTCGTTCGCGCAGTCGATCGTGTGCTTCGTGTCCGGCCGGGGCGGGTCCAAGAACGTCATGATCCCCTGGAACTCCCACGGGCCGTCCTCGCCGCCTTTCGTGTGCGCGACCGCGAGCGAGCGGATCCCGCGGTGCGCGAGCTCCAGGACTTTGTCGTCCACCGCCGCGCGGATCTTGTCCTTGTCGTCGCACATCTCCAGGAGGACGTGCGGCGCCCCCTTCGACACCTTGAACGACTCGCCCGTGGACTTCTTTCGCACCGTCGCCTCCGTGCGCTTGATCGTCGGGTCGAACGGCATGTAGTCCGTCTGTTCCCACGCGTCGAGCTCGCGCAGATCAACCGCGTTCAGCACGAGCGTGTCGAGCGCGTCCTTGGGTGGCTCCCACCACTTCGCCGCGAGCGCGGCGAGTTTCAGCACCTCGCGTTTCGTCACCCCCGGCGCGAACGTCGGGAGATCCTCCTGAAGCATCATCTTGTTCAGCGTCAACGTCCCGGTCTTGTCCGAGCACAGGATCGTCATCCCCGCGAGCTCTTCCACGGACGACAGGCGCGCGACGATCGCCTTCTCCGCGGCGAGCTCGTGGCACCCGAGCGCGAGCGTCGCGGTGCACACGACCCTGAGCGCGATGGGAATGGACGCGACGAGGAGGACGACGTTAAACGCCAGCACCTCCCAAAAGTTCACGCCGATCGTGACGAGGTACAAGAACACGATCGCGCAGATGATCGCGCCGACGGCGACGAGCAGGACCATGATCTCCCGCAGGACTTTCTCGAAGTGCCCCAGCTCGTCCACGCCCTGGACGAGATCTGCGGTTTTCCCGAAAAACGTCTGCGACCCGGTGGCGATCACCGTCGCCTCGATCTCGCCCCGCGTCACCGTGCTTCCCATCTTCGCGTCCGATCCCGTGGACATCGTGACCGGGAGCGACTCCCCCGTGAGCGCGGCCTGGTCGACCTGGATCGGTTTCCCGTGGCGGAGCGTGCAGTCCGCGGGGACGGCGCCGCCGGCGCCGAGGCAGATGACGTCGCCGGGCACCAGCGTCGTCGCGTCGCAGTTGTACGTCCGCCCGCCGCGCTTCACGCACGCCTCGGGCTTCAGCGAGTCCCTCAGCGCCGCGATCGCGTCGCCGGCTTTCATCTCCTCGAAGAATCCGACGAACACGTTCAGGAGCTGCAGGACGAGAAGCACGAACACGTCGATCCAGCTGTCCGCGCTCTTGTTGATGAACGCCTGCATCGTCTCGATGAGGATGGCGGCCCAGATCATGAGCGGCATCGGCTGAACGAACTCCATCATGAGCTTGTGCCAAATGTCCACCTTGACCTCGCGGAGTTTGTTCGGACCGAAGCGATCCAGACGCGCCGCGGCCTCGTGTTCCGTGAGGCCGTCGTCCGGGGTGTTGAACAGGAGCTCGCGGTCCACGCCGCAGTAGAAACGTTCGTCGTCCGGATCCGCGTCGGAGCCGTAGCCGACGCCGTCGCCGCCGCCGCTCGAGAGCAGCGGCTTGACGTCGCGCTCGATCTCGATGCGCGAGTCGTCCGTCATCTTCGTGTACCCGGCCTGGCCGCGTCCCATGGTGACGGCGGGGGTGGGGCGCGCGCCGTCGCCGCGCGGACTCCGAGTGCGGCCGACGCCTCCGGAGAAGGGCGCGTGGCCTTTTGAACGTTCCCGCTCGCGAGCGCGCGCGAGCCACAGATTCGATCGGGGGGGATTTAACTCCAGAACGACGAGTCACCGCGCCGCGGGCACGAGATCGCCTCGACAAGACAGCAGAATTTTTTTTTTCTCGCCACCTGACGCAAAAAAGTTGTCAGACCCGAGACCTCGGAAAGCGAGGAGGCGCCCTCGTTCGAACACGTGTCGCGGCGTCTCTCCACGTCCGAGGACGAGCGCCTCGAAAGGCGGCGCTCGTTCCGAGCGTAAACGGCGCGATCTCGAGGCTTGAAACCGCCCGTCTCTCGCGGCCGCGCGCGTCCGTCTCTCGCGGACGCGCGCGTCCGTCTCGCTCACAAGCCGACGCGACGCGCGCGCCCCGACGCCGACGCCGACACCGAACGCCGCGCCCGACGCCGCGCTCGCCCGCCGATCTTCCCCCCGCCGCGCTCGGCATGTCGCCGCCGCCGCCGCCGACGTGCGCGGTCGCCGCCACCGGCAGCGGCGACTCGTGCCCCAGCGTCGGGAGCGGCCCTCTTCGACGCGCGAGCGGAGGCAGGGGCATAACCATATCGCTCGACGGCGTCGGCGCGCTCGTACCCGCGGGACGGAACCGCGACGCTACCAGGGCGGCGGAGAAGTCTCCCTCGGGGCCCGCGACGCTCGAGGTCGGGGAGGTGCTCGCGCGCGGCGGCGTCGCGGTCGCGGACAAGACCAAGAAGCTCCTTCAGGACGTGCGTCCTTTTTTCCGCCGTTCAGTTCGCGCGCGACCAGACGTCTCTCTTCGCGCGTTCCTCCTCGCTGCGCGCGGCGGCGCTGACCTCGCCGCGTCTTCTCTTCTCCTCGCTTCGCCCGTCGCAGGTCACGGGCACGGTGTACTCCGGGGATCTGTGCGCGGTCATGGGCCCGAGCGGCGCGGGGAAGACGACCCTCCTCGACGTCGTGAGCAAGCGAAAGACCGAGGGAAAAGTCCTCGGGAAGGCGCGTCTTGTCTTTTTTTCTTCCTCGACGGGACCCGCCGTCGTCTTCGACTCGCGTCTTCGACTCACCTTCTCGCACCTTCCCGCGTCGCACCCATCGCAGGTCTACTTCGACGGCGCCGTCCCGTCCACGTCCACGGTCAAGAAGTACACCGCGTACATCCAGCAGCAAGACTGCTTCTTCGGCGGCGCCACCGTCCACGAGACCATCCTCTTCGCGGCGATGGCGAAGCTTCCCAAGCGCGACGAAGCGTCGCGAGCGGAGGACCTCGACGACAAGCGCCGCCGCGTCGACGAAGTCATCAAGCAGCTCAACCTCACTCGATGCGCGGACACGTACATGGGCAACCGTCTCATCCGCGGCGTCAGCGGCGGCGAGATGAAGCGCACCGCGGTGGCGTGCGCTATGCTCATCTCGCCGAGGTGCATGTTCCTCGACGAGCCGACGTCGGGGCTCGACAGGTGCGTTCTATACGCTGGTCCCCGTACGACCGCGTCGGCGTGGTGAACGCCGATCCTTCAGGAAGTTTCCCGGCGCTTCTCTCCGCCCACACCTCGCTTTCGATCCCCGCCCTCGGCGCCTTTCAACTTCAACTGACGCCTTTCAACTCCACCCCGACGTTCGCTCGTATGGACAATTACCCTCAGCGCGATGGCGCAGGAGGTGGTGATGAACCTGCGCGCGCTGCAGCGGAAGCAGGGGTGCACGTTCGTGGTGACGATCCACCAGCCCGCGCCCGCGGTGTTCGACGCGTTCGACTCGCTGGTGCTGCTGAACTACGGAAGGCTCGCGTACTGGGGGCCCGGACGCGCGGCGCCGTTGGATTTCTTCGCCGAGCAGGGGTTCCCGTATCGCGCCGGGTACAACGCGGCGGAGTATCTCATCGACACGCTCAACACGCACGATAAGGAGACGGGCGGGACGCACGACTTCGAGAAGTACTACGAGGAGTCGCCGCTGCGCGCCGCGAACGTCGCGAGCGTGAAGGACGCGAACGTGAACGGCTTCAGAGAGCTCGCGGTGGAATCCTCCGCGCACGACACCAAGGCGAGCAAGTTCGCCAACGGCAACGCGAGAGAGCTGTGGGTGCTGCTGCGGTACAAGGGAATTCCGCGGATGAAGCACCCGATCTTCGTCGTCACGCGGTTGGGGCTTTACGTCCTCCTCGCGGGTCTGCTGTCGAGCTTTTTCTACGGCCAGGACCGCAATATCGGCGGCATCCTTAACACGACGGGCATCCTCTTCATCGCCGTCATCGTGCCGTGCTTCATGGCGCAGGCGCGTTCTGTACACTGGTTCCCATACGACCGCGTTGGCGAGGTGGACGCCGATCCTTAAGGACTTTTGCCGGCGCATCTCTCCGCCCAGGGTCCCTCGTTTTCAATCCCCGCCTTCGACGCCTTTCAACTTCAACTGACGCCTTTCAGCTCCACCCCGATGGCGCAGGTCTTCGTCGAGGAGATGAAGTTCGACCGCGAGGTGTACACCCGGGAGTTCAACGACGCGTACTACCGCGCCGGAAATTACGTCGCGCAGAGGATCTTGGTCGAGCTCCCGATGCTCGTCGTCGCCGGCGGGTCGTTCGCCGCGATACTCTACTACTCCGTCGGATTGGCGGACGATTGGGAGCGGTTTTTGTTCTTCTTCCTCGCCAACGTCGTCAACTTCGCGATCGCGATGCTCATCGGGTTCAGCATCGCGAGCGGGATAAGCGGCGAGGTAGGGCCCGCGGTGTTCCTCCCCGTGTTCACGACCCTGAACATGCTCGTCGGTGGGTTCTTCATCCGCAAGGCGACGATTCACGTCGTGTGGAAGTGGCTCTACTGGATCTCGTTCATACAGTGGACGTGGTCCGCGCTCATGGTCAACGAGTTCGAGGCCGGCGAGTTTTACGACCACTGCGACGGCGGCGGCGGCGGACTGAACGGCATCGCGAGCACGCTGCCGCTGACGCCGTCGCAGCAGCGCGCGCTGACGTTCTACGAGGCCGCGCGAAGGAACGCGCCGTGCGAGCCGTTGCTCGGCGACAGCGTGCTGTCGTCGTTCGAGCTCGACGGCTCGAACAAGTGGGCGTCGCTCGGCTGGTCCGCGTGTTCGCTGCCGTTTTTCATCCTGACGTTTTACCTCGGCGTCCGGTGCGTGAAGCACGAGAAGCGATGATCGAGCGGCGCGCGTCGTCGGCGGCGGCGGTCGCGACGCGAGCGGGTGTGCATACGGGGGGGGAGCGGCTGGCGGCGGCCGCGGGTTTGTTTTTTTTGTCTGCCGCACTGTGGGTTTCTGGTTTTCGAGCGCGTAAATCGTAATAAGAGACGACGAATCGTTTTGTCCTCGCGACCCGCCTACAGCACGCTATCACGCGACCAACCACCGCGAAAGAATGAAACGAAGGAACCGACGATTCCCTTCCCTCGTCGTCGAGATCTCACCGCCTCGGGCAGTCCTGGCACGCCTTCGAGACCGGGCGCTCCGGGTGCACGCACTTCGCCTTGGCCATCTCGTGCGTCGTCGCGTCGTTGGACTTCTCCTCGCACGTCAGAGGGCACTTGAAGTCTTCCGCCTTGACGACGGGGGTGGTCTCCTTCGCGGCCGCGCGCGCGGCGACGGCGCGCTTCGTCTGCGCGGGAAGGATGGACGAGGTGGACGAGGGAACGCGTCAGGACCGAAACGAACGAGCGAGCGGGTGGACGAAAAAGTGCCGGTTCGACGCGGCGCGGGAGACGCGAACGGAACGACGCGCGGGAGCGGGAGCGCGCGCGCACCGTCGCTCTCTTCGCGACCGCGGAGGCGCGGACGGGGGTCGTGAGGAAGGCGGTCGCGGCGGACATCGTTTTCGAGTGAGCGTGCGCGTGCGTGAGCGCGCGTGCGATGACGTGTGTCGACGCGGCGGAGACGACGCGAAGCGAAACGGTGGCCGTCGATTTCCTATGCCCGAACAGCTGCGCGGCGCGCTCCGGTTTCTGCTCGGCTCAGGCGCGGAAAAACCCTAGCGAGACGACTGCCTTTTTCTTCGCGTGCGTCCCCGTGCGCGCGGTCTCTTACACCGGCGCTCCCGCACGTGTTCATCATGGCGGCCGAGCAGACTGAGAAGGCGTACCAGAAGCAGCTCGGCGTTAACGCCGGGTGCGTCCTCGCGCACGATTTCGCGTCGCCGCGTCGCTCGCGCGTCGTTTCCGACGCGCGACGACGACGCATCGTCGTCTTTTCCGCTCCGCTGCCGCAACTCGACGCGCGTTCTGACGCCATCGCCCGCCTCCTCCCTCGTCTCGTCATCAGGTTCGCCAAGTCCATTAAGAACAAGGCGCCCGGCAAGGCTGGCACCCGCTATTACAAGTCCGTGGGTCTCGGTTTCAAGACCCCGCGCGAGGCTATCGAGGGTGCGTGCTCGCTCTCCGTCGTCGCGCGATGCGCGTCTTTTTCTCGCTAGGGCTTGCGCTCGTTCGGGGGCGGGGCCGCGAGGGATCGAGGGCGCGGGTCGCCACGCGCGCGCGCGTCGTGATCCGCCCCCGTCGCCCCCGTTCAGATCGCGCGATGGTCGATCTTCTCGCGCGCGGCGGCGGGAAGACGCTCGCGTCTCTCCCGCGCGCGCGCGCGTCGCGACCAGCGCGCTCGGTCGAGCCCCCCCATCGTCGGCCGATCTTGGAGCGAACGCGATTTGATTTTTCTCCTCCTCCGCCTGTATCTCACCTCGTCCCTTCATCGCTCTTCTCTTCTCGCACAGGCACGTACATCGACAAGAAGTGCCCGTTCACCGGCAACGTCTCCATCCGCGGCCGCATCTTGACCGGCACGGTGAAGTCGTACAAGATGAAGCGCACGCTCATCATGCGAATGGATTACCTGCACTACATTCAAAAGTACCAACGGTACGAGAAGCGACACACGAACATCGCGGCGCACATCTCCCCGTGCTTCCGCTGCTTCGAGGGCGACACCGTGGTCGTCGGGCAGTGCCGCCCGCTCTCGAAGACGGTCCGGTTCAACACCCTGAAGGTGATCCCGTCCGGGTCCAAGGCTGGCAAGTCCTTCGCCGCGCACTGACGGAGTCGCCGGGGGGCGAAACTCAATGCGGCGGCGTTCGCATCGGGGGGGGCGTCTCAGCGCGAGGGCGATGAAGGTTTTCGTAGATATCCACACCTAGTCGTGGGTGGTTGAAATGACACGCATCGCGCCAAGGCGCAACGTTAATTAAACGCTCGAGTCGGCCAGCTAGAGTCTACCTCGGCTCGTTCTCACGCGCTCCCGTACTTCTCGCTCCAGTCCGCGTACCTCTGGAGGTGAAGCGCCGCGGACGGCTTCGAGACCTCCCTCGCGCGCGTCGCGTCCTCTCTCGTGATCGCCCCCACGCGCGGCGTCGTCGGCGTCGTCGGCGCGCGCGCCCTCGCTCGCGCCCGCGCCCGCGCCCCCCCGGCCCCGGCCCCGGCCCCGTCGTCGTCGTCTTCCGCCGTCGCCGCCATCGCCCGCCGCAGCGGCCGCATCGCCATCTCCTTGCACAGCAGCATCACGTCCGCGCCCGAGTACCCCTCCGCGCTCGCCGCGATCTCCTCCACGCTCACGTCCGCGTCCATCGCGTGCGGCTTCAGGAGCGTCGAGATCATCCGACGCCGCGCCGCCTCCGTCGGAAGACCGACGAGCACGCGCTTCTCCAACCGCCGCAACAACGCGAGGTCGAGGTCCCACGGCAGGTTGCTCGCGCACAGCACGAAAACCCGAGGGCCGTCGGCGGTCTGCGTCGTCGGGCTCGATCTCGCGAGGCCGTCCATCTGAATCAAGAGCTCAGTCTTCATCCGACGCGAGGCTTCGTGCTCGCCGCCGCCGCCGCCGCCGCCGCCGCGCGCCGACATCAACGCGTCGATCTCGTCTAGGAAGATCGTCGACGGTCCGTAGTGCCTCGCGAGGTCGAACAGCACGCGGACGAGCTTCTCGCTGTCGCCGCGCCACTTGCTCACGACCGTCGACGCGCTCACGTTGAAAAAAGTCGTCCCGCACTCGGTCGCGACCGCCTTGGCGAGCATCGTCTTTCCCGTGCCCGGCGGCCCGTAGAGCAACACGCCGCGCCACGGCGATAGTAACCCCACGAACAGCTCCGGGTGCCGCGTCGGCATGACGACAGCCTCGCGCAGCAGACGCTTCGCGTCGTCTAAGCCCGCGATGGAGCCGAACGGGACGTTCGGGTTCCCGGTGAAGATGTCCCTCGTCACCGCGCTCGCCAGATCGTTCAACTCCGCGACGCCGAAATCCGGCGGCGGCGGGAGCTCCGCAGCCCCGTCCCCGCGGGAGTTCGTCGCCCTCGCGCTCGCAAACGTCTTCGTCGACGACGACGTGATGGATAAGCCCGCGAGTCCGAGCCCGTTGACCGCGGCACCGTCCGCGTTCGCGTCGTCGCCCCCCTTCGCGGCGACGCCGACGCGCGGTCGCCGTCCTCGTTGTTGGTGCTTCGGCGGCGGCGGCGGAGCGGCCGCCGCGCGTTCCGCTCGCGCGTGCTCGTGCGGCGCGCGCCCCCCCGAGACGGACGGCGTCGGCGGCGCGTCGTCTTCTCTCCCCGACCACCGCGTCACGAGCGCGGGGTACTCCCCGCGCGCGGAGACGTGGTGGTTCTCCACGTCCTCGAACACGCGCTCGAGCGAGACGTCGCTGGCGGCTTCGTAATCGTTCAACGGCGCGGACGACTCGCGCGTCAGCGTCCCCGCGGTGTCGACGTACCCGTTATCGCGCAGGTACTTGAGCAGAAGGACCTGCGCGTTCCGCGTGCGCTCCTGCGGGACGGCGGTTCGCGCGCGGACGGAGGGCGGAGGGACGGTGAGGCCGGCCGGAGGGGGATCGGACGCGAGGCGCGAGATGCCGAGTTTAGTTAGGGGGCCGCGAGCGGGCGACGAAGTGACGGTCCATCCGGAGACGCGACGTCGCGCGCGCACCTTGGCGCGCTTCTCCTCCGCGTCCTTCACGAGCGTCGCGACCTGCGCGGACTTGAGCGCGGCCATGGCGTCGCGTCGTGACCCCGCCGCGCCGCGCCGACGGGAGTGAACGCCGACCGAGGATCGCCCGCGGAAGTTTCACCGACGAAAGACGCGCAGCTCTGACTTCAAATTCATCGACTACATCTGCACCCCCACCGCCTCGCCCTCCAAGTTCATCTCCCCGACGCCAACCTTCCCGACGCCGTCCTCGCCCCAGTTCGCCCACGAGTTCATCATCAGCCAGTACGGGTCCTTCGTCTCGTCGTCGAACCCCCACCCGATCAGCTTGGTCGCGTGATCGCCCAGCCCGCTGCGACCCAACGCCGCGTCCGCGACGCGATATATTCCCGTCTTGTGCGCGTAAAAGTCGTCGTGCACCGTCCCGAACGTCACCGCGATCGACCCGTGCGCGTGGATCTCCCTCGCGACGCACGCCCAGTCCCCGGCCGGGCACGCCACGGCGCCGGTCGTCGGGTACGCCTTCTCGAACGCCTCGCCGTCGTCGCACGCGGCGGGACACGACGCCGCCTCCGCCTCCGGGTTCTGGCACGGGTGCTCGCACGGCTTGAACTGATACCCGAGGCACGGCTTCCTCTTGTTGGTCTTCTCGGTCTTCTTCGACGGCGCGGACGGCGACGCGGCGGCGGCCGCGGACGCCCGGTCGTCCCCGCGGTCCGTCTCGCCTTCGCCTTCCCTCGCGACCGCCGCCGCCGCGTCATCCGCGTCGTCCGCGTTGGAATCCGAATCCACCTTGCTCTTCGACTCTTCGAACGGCACGCCAAGCGTCCTCGCCTCGTCCAGCGTCGCGCCGACGCTGCCGCCGCGGCAGCCGTTCTGCCCCGCGTTCCCGTGGTCCACCGTGCACGCCAGCGTGAACTGCGCGCTCATCCGTCGTCTCTCCGCGCCGTTCGTCTTCACGCACAGCCTGTCGTTCATCACCTCCGTCGCCGCCATGGCCCAGCACGAGCCGCACTCGCCCTGGTCGCGCACGCCGCCGATGAGCGCCGCGCACGCGGGGAACGCGACGCGCGCGTCGAAGTCGCGCGGGAGGCCGACGGAGGGCGGGTCGAACGCGCGGCGCATCGCGTCGATCTTGGCTCTCAGCTCGTCCGCGGAGAGGTCCGCGTCCGAGCCGACGCCCCAGCCCTCGGGCGCCGCGTGCCGCGTCTTCGGATTCCCTCCGTCGGATCCGCCCCCTCCCGATCCGCGCGCGTCGGTCGCGCCGAGCGCGGCGCCGCTCGCGAGCGCCGAGAGCGGCGCGTCGCGCGACGACGCGGGCGATCGCCGCAACGCGCCGAGCGAGGAGACGCGAGGTGTCGTCGACGCGGACGGCGGCGCGGTCGGACTCGACGCGACGAGGACGACCGCGACGACGCACGCCGCGACGACGCACGCCGCGACGAGCGCGAGCGCGCGCGACGACGAGATGTAGATCGAAGACCACCGCGTCGCGGCCCCCCCCCCGTCCGGCGCCGCGTCCGCGCGCGATGGCGCGCGCCTCGGAAGAAGCGGCGCGGCGGACGCGCGCGAGGGCGCGCCGCGCGCGGGGATGAACGGCGAATCCATCGTCCGCCCGCGCGGTGGTGGACGAGCGCGCGTCGAGGAGTGACGCGCAGCGCGCGCGCCCTCCCGTCCGCGTAGGGAAGGTGTTACACAGCCCGCCTCTTCAAACCGACTGGACGACTCTTCGAGCTCGTCGTGATCGATGCCGAGACGAACGAAGCCGCGAGCGCGTCGCCTCATCACACGCCGACGCGCGGGCGACGACCGAACCGACCCGCCGCGCGTGGGTCCGTCGTCAACGCGCCCTCGCGAACGACCGCGCGCGCGATCGCGGACGGAGGACGGGCGGGGGGCGCGGCGACGCGACCCGATCTCGAATCGCGACGAGCGGGGCGCGCGCGCGTCGAAGAAGAACTCAGCCACCGTAGTCTGACAAGGCGCCTTCCGGAGAGAGAGCGACGATGGCGGACTTCTTCGCGCAAGCGGAGGAGCTCAACCTCGTCTCCGCGGCGCACAACGCGGAGATCGACGGCGTGAAGCTGAAGCACATGTCGACGTCGCAGCTCGCGTCCGCGGCGGCGACGCGAGGGATCGCGATGGGCCCGCGCGCGTCGCTCATCCGCGCGCTCGCGTCGCACGCGCGCGCGAACGACCCGGGCGACGCGCGCGTATCCGACGACGCCGACCCCGACGCCCCGTCGACGCCGCCGCTTCGACTGAACGAGATGTCCGAGTTCGGCGCCGCGCCGGGCGCGGGCGACGCGCGCGACGCGTACGTCGTCGGCGCCGCGGCGGTGACGTGGGAGGACGAGGTGTACGTCTACGGCGGGCTCACCCCGGACGGCGAGTTCGTGTCCTCGATCACGCGCTGGAGCGCCGCGACCGCGTCCGTGGAGGTCAAAGTCGCGGGCGCGGCGGCGGACGACGGCGACGGCGACGGCGACGGCGACGGCGACGGCGCGGCGCCGCCCGGGCGGTACAATCACACCGCCGTCGTGAGCGAGGACGCGATGTACGTGTTCGGCGGGCAGGGGCGGTACGGGTGCTTAGACGACCTGTGGCGCTTCGACTTCGTGACTTCGCGGTGGACGCGGATCGATCGCGGCGAGACGAAGGGCGCGCCGCCGCCGCCGCGCGCGGGCCACTGCGCGTGCGTCGGCGCGGCTGGCGGCGCGCGCGGCGCGCGCGTGATGTTCGTGTTCGGAGGCTCGAACCCGGTGGGACCGGACGGCGCGGGGAGCGTGTCCTACGACGACCTGTACGCGTACAACCTGCGATCCGACGAGTGGCTCGCGGTGGAGACGAAGTGGAGGAAACCTCGAGGCGGCGACGGGTGCGCGATCGCGTCCTTCGGCGGCGTGATCTACGCGCTGTCGAGGTCGGAGCTCGGCGAGTCGATGCACGCGTGGTGCTTGGAGCTCGACACGAGGCGAGGGAGGCCGCGGTGGACGCAGGCGGGGCGGGCGGGGACGCCGCCGACGCCACGGACGGATTACGTCGCCGCGACGTACGGCGTCAACTGGCTCGTGCACGGCGGCCGCGCGGTGAACGGCGCGAACGGCGGCGGCGGCGTCCTCGGGGACTGCTACGCGTTTCACTTCCCGTCCGGGGAGTGGGCGAAGCTCGCGGAGGACGCGGAGGCGGACCGGCGGTGCTGCCACGCCGGCGCGGCGATCGACGGCGCGTTCGTGCTTCTGCACGGGAAGAGAGGCGCCGTCGGCGACGACGCGCGCGGCGACGCGCGCGGCGAGGGGGACGACGCGGGCGCGGACGGAGGCGACGAGAAGGATCCGGGCCCGTGCTTCGCGGTGAATCTGGATCAGTACCTCCCGTTCCCGGAGGCGTCCGATTCGATGATGAACACGTCGGTGGTGCCGTCGAACGCGGGCTCGGACGACGAGCGCGACACAACGACGACGCGGGGGAACGGCGACGAGTACGCGCGAGAGGCGAGCGCGTTTCTGCGAAGCCGGAGAGCGACCGAGAGCAAAGTCGCCGCGCGCGACGGCGTGCTCCACGTCAAGTGCGTCGGCGGCTCCGACTTGCTCGCCGCCGACCGCATCACGAAAAAGAGCGATCCGTACCTCATCCTCCGCTGCGGCTCCGCGCGGTTCAAGACGAAGATCAAGTCGCGGACGCTGAGGCCGACGTGGAACGAGACGTTCGAGATCCCGGTCTCGGCGACGCAGCGACTTTCCGGGCGCGTGTCGTTCGAATGCCGCGACCACGACAAGATCGGCAAGGACGACCTCTTAGGCACCGCGACGCTGAAAATTTCCGACGTCCCCGAGGACGGCGCGACGCGAGAGTACGCGCTGTCGCTCGAGGGCGTGAACCGCGGGACGATTCAGTGCGAGGCGCGGTTCGAACCGACCGGGCCGCCGCTCGACGCGGGTCAGCTCGCGAAGGATGAAAACGCCGACGACGAAGAAGAGGTGAACGACGTCGCGATGAGCTCGGACGACACGAAGACGACGAACACGTCGAAGAGCGAAAAAGCCGAAGAGATCGCGCCCGCGGACTCGAGTCATTCGCCGGCGACGACGCCCGGGCGATTCGACGCGACGGAAGAGCCGACGGACCGCGCGGTGCCGCTGACCACCGCCGCCGCGCTGAACCGCCGCGGGCTCAGGTGTGTTCTATACACTGGTTCCCATACGACCGCGTTCGCGTGGTGAACGCCGATCCTTAAGGACTTTTCCCGGCGTTTCTCTCCGCCCAGGGTCCCTCGCTTTCAATCCCCGCCCTCGACGCCTTTCAACTCCATCTGACGCCT
>MDSW01182446.1_pt1 | contig 20236 bp, 22 predicted proteins | sample 811171 | NCBI WGS metagenome assembly MDSW01 (sample SAMN05326641, study PRJNA326480) | marine metagenome | isolation source: seawater | place: Atlantic Ocean: North West | collected 2012 | reverse complement strand
CCCGTCGTTCTTGCAGGAGGTCTAGAATCTATAAGTTTGGTTCAAAACGAGAACAAGAATGGACACAGGGCTCAAGAAGATTGGTTAAACATTAATAAACCCGAACTCTATTTACCCATGATCGACACTGCCGAGGTTGTAGCAAAACGGTACGGGATAACCCGCGAACAGCAGGACAAGTATGGTCTACAAAGTCAGCTGCGTACGGCCGCCGGACAACAGGCAGGACGGTTTGATGACGAAATAGTTCCCCTGACCACTACAAAACTAGCCTTCGATAAGAAGACAGGTGATAGTTGGGAGGAGGAGGTAACTCTGGAACAAGATGAAGGCAACCGCCCAAGTACTACCATAGAAGGTTTGGCCTCGCTTGAACCAGTGAGGGGAAAAAATCACTTCATCACTGCTGGAAACGCCAGCCAGCTGTCCGACGGAGCTTCTGCATGTGTCATTATGAACTCCACACTTGCAGAAAAACGCGGATTAGAGCCCTTAGGCACTTATCGGGGGCTTGCTGTTTCCGGCTGCGAACCAGATGAAATGGGCATTGGACCAGTGTTTGCCGTGCCCAGACTACTTGAACGCCACGGACTAAAAGTCGAAGACATTGGCCTCTGGGAATTAAATGAAGCCTTCGCCGTCCAGGTACTATATTGTCGTGACCGCCTGGGAATAGACAACGACAAGCTCAATGTTAATGGAGGCGCAGTATCTATTGGGCATCCTTACGGTATGAGTGGCTCTCGTATGGTTGGTCATGCATTGATCGAGGGCAAGCGCCGGGGAGCAAAGTACGTTGTGGCTACCATGTGCATTGGTGGCGGTCAAGGTGCCGCTGGTCTTTTTGAGGTTAACTGACTAGTTGAGGGTTAGTAAAAATCAAGAAACCTAGAAAAAAGTCTGCCCAGGGCAGCCTTTTTACCTTTTCGCTTTAAATAGATTATATGAGAGATAATAACTCATTAAAGAGGAATATTCGATGTCGATAATCAGCCGAAGGTCGTTGATTTTGGGTGCATGTGTAGCAGGCTTGACAGGTATTGGTTCTATTTCTTCTGCATCTTCACCACTTGAAATCAAAGTATACAAAACTCCATGGTGCAGGTGCTGTGGAGACTGGGTTACTCATCTTCAATCGCATGGAATCAAAACCGATGTTTATGAAATGGATGATCTTGCACCGATGAAGGCGCTTTACGGTGTAAGAAACGAGCTTCAATCATGTCATACAGCCGTCATTGATGGGTATGTCATTGAAGGGCATGTGCCGGCAGATGATATAAGAAGATTTATTGCAGAAAAACCGAAGGCCATAGGATTGACTGTACCGGGAATGCCTGTTGGTTCGCCGGGTATGGAACATGGAGATCAACGCGATCCGTACCTTGTTCTAATGTTTGATGACCAAAGTACTACCGTTTTTTCCCAATACAACGGAGCCTAATGGTGTTAAGAAAACCCATCTCACGTTGATATGGACTCTCAATCCCTAGATTTAAAAATGATCTGGTTCATGAAATGATACATTTTTTAAAATTTATGAATATAGTAGATCAATATAATATTTAGTTAATGGAGTTAATGCTGGAGAATAATTTTGAGTAACGTTCAGCCAGATATTATCAAAATTAAAAGTGGTGAACTATCAGGAGCAAATCTCTCAGGAATGGATTTGCGCGGCTATTCTTTCAGAGGGGCAAATCTTCGTGGTGCAAACCTTTCTAATTCAAATATTGCAGAGGTCGATTTTTGGGGTGCTAATCTTCAGAAAACTATATTAGATGGTGCAAATGCAAGGTTAGCTTCAATGCAAGGAGCAAACCTCTCTGACGCTAGGGGGTCTGATGTAAATTTCTGGGGAGTAAACTTTAAGGTAGCAATTTTAGAAAGAATAGTTCTTCATGATTCAATTTTAGCCCAGGCTGATATGCCTGGAGTGAAATGTAATAAAGGAAACTTTAGTGGCTCTAACATGTTTGGGATAGACTTGCGTTTATCTTCATTAAAAGAGGTCAACTTTGGAAAAACAGATCTGTCTGGAAGTAGATTAGATAGTGCAAATTTTTCTAAAGCAAATTTGAGAGATGCTGAAGTTTTAAATGCTAGTGCCCGTGATACAAATTTCTCAAATACTGATTTGCAAAGAGCAAATTTTGAGGATTCTAATTTATTAAAAGCAAATTTGACAGGTGCTGATTTTACCTCTGCAAACTTAAAGGATGTTTCTTTACGTGAAGCAATTATCAACAATACAATTATGCCAGATGGAACTATAATTAATGAACCATTGAAGGAATGGCTGACACATTAAGATTTTCAATACATTTCATGTAATATATAGGCATAAATAATGAAACCCAAAATAGCTTTTCTAGGTGTAGGTTTGATGGGGTATCCCATGGCTGTTAACTTGATTAATGCTGGCTATCAAGTTAGTGCATGGAATCGTACATATAAAAAATTACTTCCATTAAAAAATATGGGAGGGCAAATATTAAAATCACCAGCCCTTGCTGTCAAAGACGCTGATATAATATGTACGATGCTTGAAAATGTTAACGCAGTAGAAGAGGTTCTTTTTAATGAAAAAGTTCTAAACAATATTAAAGTTAATAAGACTGTAGTTGATATGAGTTCTATTCCTCCTGAATCTGCGCAGAGTCATAATTCTAGGCTAAAAAAATTAGGCATAGGTCATATAGATGCTCCCGTTTCAGGAGGAACAACAGGTGCTCAGGATGGAACTCTAGCAATAATGGCTGGTGGTGAGGCAGAAGTTTTTGATAAAATATATGATTTTTTTAATCCACTCGGTAAAGCAACATTAGTAGGACCATCAGGTTCTGGTCAATTAACGAAGCTTGCAAATCAAATTATTTGTGGAGGTTATCTTACAGCAGTTGCAGAAGGTTTAACCCTGGCAGCTTCCGGAGGCGCTGATTTATCAAAGGTTAGAGAAGCACTCATGGGAGGCTTTGCAGAAAGTAAGGTACTACAAATACATGGGAAACGTATGGTTGACCGAACGTTTGAGCCAGGTGGAAAATGCCATATTTTTTTAAAAGACTTGAGAACAGTATTATTAACAGCTGAAAATATGAATTTAGATCTTCCAACAGCTAAAACTACAACAAATATATATAACAATGTAGTAAATAATTTGGGTTTAGGAGAGCTTGATCAAGCAGCTTCAATTCTTGCGATAGAATCTTTAAATACTAGAAATTCCCATAAGGATGATTAATGGAATTACTTTTATTTTGTGCTTATAATTTACTAATTATAAAAAACATTTTCACTCTAAATAATCACCGATATAATCTGTTATAATATTTTTAATATTAGAACACTTGTTGATCCCAAGCTTAGCAGCACGTTCATATGAAACGTTTGATGGCCATCTTTCGCATATACTTTGAATTGACTCATCTGGTCTATCTATAATTTCTCCTAGTGGCATTCCACTTGTCACTTGATATAATGAGTTAATCATTTCAGAAACTGTAATACCAAAATTTGGAAAATTAATAGTACAGTCATCTCCCATCAAAGATCTATCAATTTCGCTTAGTTGTATAAGTCCTTGAATAGCGTCATTATAACCACCTACTGCAATTTTTGTATTTCTATTAACAGGAAGAAAATGTTTTTTTCCTGATAGGGGTTCTCGAAAAAGTCCACTTGCAAAACTAGATGCTGCCTTATTTGCTCTCCCGGGACGAATAATAATTGTTGGTAACCTAGCTCCTCTGCCATCTATGTAACCTTTGCGAGTGTAGTCATTAACAATTAGCTCATTAATAGCTTTTGTCATTCCGTATGTGTTCTGTGGGACAATTTTAGTATTATCATTGACATTGTCGGGCATAGAACTACCACCAAACGCTGCAAAGCTACTAGTAAATATAAATTTTGGACTAGTGGTTATGTCTCGACATGCATTAAGTAGGTTCAATATTCCAACCACATTTACTTTCATAGCCTTGTCAAGATTTTCTTCTGCGTCGGCGCTAACTACAGAGGCTAAATGGAATATTGTATCAATATTATTTTTAAGAATATCCTTTATTTGCTTTAACTCAGTTAAGTCAGATTTTACAAAGGAAATTCTGGAGTCTATTTTTTCAGAAAAATAAAAGGGTTCTATTACATCCATAATTATTATTTTATCAATAACATTTTTAGTATCACTATTTAAAAGTTTTTGGGTTAGCTTTGATCCAAGAAAACCAGACCCACCAGTAATTATGATTTTCATTCTATATTTCTCTAAGGTTTATTCAATTTTTAGGTATAATTATATTTATCAAAGTTTGATAAAATAACAAATAATACTGCTTTAATAATTTATAGTTAGAGGTTCTAAATGTATGAGTCTTTTTCCTATCGTTCTAATAAAAATCTTATTGGGCAACAAAATAAGATTAATAGTCTACTAACACCTGCATTAGTTTTAGACCTTGATATTCTTGAAAAAAATATTTCTGTAATGTCAGATTTTGCAAAAAAATCAGGTGTTAAACTTAGACCTCATGCTAAAACACATAAATGTGTTGAAATAGCACAACAGCAAATATCAGCTGGGGCTATAGGGGTTTGCTGCGCTACTATTGGTGAAGCTGTTGTCATGGTTGATAACGGTATAGCTGGTGTTCTAATAACTTCTCCTGTTATTTCCGATCAAAAAATAAGTGAATTAGTACGTTTGCAATCGATTGGAGGCAAGGTGATCGTTGCTGTAGATAACTTAAATAATTTAAAAAATTTAAATAAAGTAATGGGAGAAGCTGATCAAGAATTAGATGTTATTATTGATGTTGATGTTGGATTGAAGCGTACTGGAGTTGATGGAGTAGAAGCGGCATTAGAGCTAGCTAAGTTTATAGATAAATGTCACCACTTAATATTTGCTGGAATTCAGGGCTATGCTGGTCATTTACAGCATATAGTATCACATCATGAGCGTAATGAGTCTGTTAAGCGAGATTTGAAAAAACTTTCAGACACCCGAGATCGTCTTATATCTGTTGGGCTAAAACCAAAAATAATTACAGGAGGGGGGACCGGCACTCACTTATTTGACGTTACAATAAATCTTTTTACAGAACTTCAGGTAGGTTCTTATGCAATCATGGATGTTGAATACTTAAATGTAGAGTCTGGCAAAGATTTTTGGTCTTATAGCCCAGCCTTAACACTACAATCTACTGTAGTAAGCTCTAATCATACTGGTATAGCAACTATAGATGCTGGACTTAAATCCCTAGCTACTGATGGTCCTGTCCCAATAATAATCGAGGGTGCTCCAGATGAAGCTAAGTATGAATTTTTTGGTGATGAACATGGCAAAATTTTACTTGGTGATACTAATACTCAACTTCATCCTGGAGATATAGTCAGGTTAATTGTGCCACATTGTGACCCTACTATTAATCTTCATAATTATTATCATTGTATTCGAAATAATACCTTAGTTGATATTTGGAGTGTCGCTGCTAGAGGAATGTACTAAATAATTATAATATTTTTTATGTCTTAAGATTTTGTAATAAGTCAATTAGACTTGATGTATCCCAACGGCTACCACCTCGCTGTTGAACATTTGCATAAAATTGATCTACTAGAGCACTGCAAGGTAATAGTGACCCGTTATTTTGTGCCTCTGTCATACATAAGTTAAGATCTTTCCTCATCCAATCTACTGCAAATCCAAAATCAAACTTACCTTCTAACATTGTAGTGCCTCGGTTTTCCATTTGCCATGATTGTGCAGCTCCTTTTGATATTACATCCAGGACTAGGTTGCCATCAAGACCAGCGTTTTGTGAAAACGCAAGACCCTCTGATAGACCTTGTAATACGCCTGCAATACAGATTTGATTAACCATCTTGGTTAGTTGACCGTTTCCTGATGGTCCCATATAAGTGAGGTTACGTGCATAAACTTCCATAACAGGCTTAGCATTCTCAAAAGTATTTTTATCTCCACCAATCATAATTGTTAGTTGACCGTTTTCTGCGCCAGCTTGACCTCCAGATACAGGTGCATCTAGAAAATTTGCTCCAGCATCAATTATTGCTGTATTTATTTCTCTTGCTACATCTGCCGAGGCAGTTGTGTGGTCCACAAATACTGAATTATGACTAATTCCAGATATCACTCCACTTTTACCATAGGTAATATCTCTAAGATCATTATCAGCACCTACACAAGAAAAAATAAAGTCTCTGTCTTTACTAGCTTCTGCAGGAGAGCCCGCTATTTTCCCCTTGTATTCATTATTCCATTGATTTGAACGTTCGGGGTTTCGGTTATAGACAACTACATCATGTCCAGCTTTTGATAGATGTCCTGCCATTGGATAGCCCATAACACCTAGTCCAATAAAAGATACTTTGTATGAATGCTTTGTTATAGACATTTTTTTCACCTTGCTACAATTGAGAATATTTTTCCAAACTTACTTAAAAGTTTAACAGTTATTTAGTGATTTTTTGTACCGTAGATACGAACATATGCATATCTTTTCTTTGTACATTACCAATACAACCCACTCTAAAAGACATATTGTTGGTTAACTTTCCGGGGTAGATAGTAAAGCCATGTTTTTGAAGGTCAGAATAGAAGTTTTTAAAACTATAATCGGGCTTAAAATCATCATGAAATGTTACAATTATAGGGGCTTGTATATTGTCATGTAATAATGTCCTAAATCCTAACTTTCGCATACCATTTACAAGTATATTACAATTGTCTTGATACCGAGCAAATCTTCCCGCTACACCGCCCTCTTTTTCTAATTCATCAAGTGCTTCATTTAATGCTGCAACAACATGAGTTGGAGGTGTAAATCTCCACTGCCCAGAGGTTTCAAATTCCGACCATTGTGAACTTATATCCAAGCTTAAACTTTGCGAATTACCAATTGAGTTTTTTATTAATGATTTTTGTGCCAAGACGAAAAAAATACCAGGCACTCCTTCTAGGCATTTGTTACTTGAACTTATTAAAACATCAATATTTGTATAAGAAAAATCAATTGGGATACCGCCAAATGAACTCATAGCATCTACTATAAAAATTAAATTAGCAGATTTAACTAAACTAGAAATTGAGGTAAGGGGATTCAGGACTCCTGTAGTTGTTTCACAATGGACCATAAATACATGGGATAAGTCAGAGTTTTTAGAAATAAAATTTTCAACAATAATTGGATCAACAGGTTCATTTTCTTTAAATTCAAGCTCTATATATGGACGTCTTAGTAATGATAAAATAGTGCATGCTCTTTTACCGTAAGCTCCATTTGTTAGAACTAAAACTTTACTTGATGGAGATGTAAATGTACTAAATGCTGCTTCTATCCCATAGGTACCGCTGCCTTGAAAGGGGACACAAGAATAAGATTCCGGTGCTTTAGAAATTTTCAATAAATTATTTCTTATATTTTTAGTCAAAGCTGTAAATGCTGGGTCACGTGAACCCCAGTCACTTAACATCGAGTGCTTAACATTTTTTGATGTACTTAGAGGACCTGGCGTTAATAAAAGTGATTTCTGTGACATAGCCTTAATTTTTTATTAATCCATTTTTTATTTGAGACATACTTTCTAAACTTTCTGGTGTATCTACATCAGTAACTACTGATAAATCGCATTCAATCTCATACACAAATTCAATAAACTCTCCAATTAAATGTCTAGCTCCAACATCACCAGAAATATTTAAAATTTCGGGAAAATATTGAGAAGACCATAAAACTGGATTTCCTCTTTTGCCTTTTGTTGTTGGTACTCCTATTGATCGTCCAGATTCTGGGTCAAAGTTATCTATTAATTTATTAACTAATGATGAATCTATTAATGGCATATCTCCTAAAATAATTAGTGCACCATCGATGTCCCTAGGTAGAGATTCTATTCCGGCTTTAATAGATGTACTCATCCCATATCTATAATCATAGTTATATACAAAATTAATTCTTTTATTATTAATAGTATTTTCTATTTCATTTTTCTGATGACCAGTGACTATAACAATAGAGTTTACATTAGATTTTATTACTTGATCTATTGAATGACTAATCATTGGCTTGCCATCAACTTCCTCTAACAATTTATTCTTTTTACCCATTCGGCGTGATTGACCAGCAGCTAGAATAATTGCCCCTATATTTTTATTTCTATCTGATAATTTATTCAATTTTTCTTTGTTCTTATCTTTATCTAAACGATTGCTGCGTGGCATCGGTCTAGAAGGTATTTCATGTAATAATCCACCTATTCCCATATGCATTATGTCATTAGAGTTAATATCAATGTCAGCAATGACTCTGTTTAAAACTAAGTCAAAACCATTAAACTTTGGAGAACGTGCGCATCCTGGTAAACCAATAATTTTAGTATTACCATTTCTTCCCAATAGCAATAAGTTGCCAGGGTCTACAGGCATTCCAAAATGTTCTATATGTCCGCCAGAAGCTATTATAGCCGATGGAATAATATCTCGTCTGTCTACGATTGCAGATGCACTTGCAACTATAATTAAGTCATGCCCATTTTTAATATCTGTAATAATATTTGCAGTCAATTCTTCTTGGATATGAGTACAACGAGTTTCTGAGTTTATAGTATTAGATTTTTGTTTTAGCCTTCTCTCTAAGCTTTCTGTGGTAGAATCCAGGACACTTTCCTTCGTCCCTGATAGGCGACTTTGGATAAGTGATATTTTTAATTTTTTCCAGGGAAGAATTGCTGTCAATTTATCATTATTTGATGCAGCTGATATACATTGATCAACTACCTCAACAGGAGCAGAAAAAGGAATAACTTTAATTGTTGAAACTATCTGACCCGAAACAACAGTTGTGTAGGGTGGGAGTGTACCTATAGTGATTGATTCATCAACTAAATTTATATTATTAATAACCTTTGGTGAAACCTGAAAGAGACCTGAATAATTAGATATGAGATTACATCTACCTGTAAAAGGTGTTCCTAAGGTAATACCTTCTCCAGATATTGACTTTGCAATTTTTTCTGCCGCAACGTTTTCGGGTACATCACTTTCTTCTAAGATAGCACCAACTATATTATTTAGTCCTGCTTTCTTAAGCTGCTCAATATCTTGAGCAGTGAGAACTCGTCCTTTTTTAAAGACTTTTTTATTTAAATGGATTGTATGTGCAAGGATTGCACCTAAAGCCTTATTAAGTGGTAAATGACCAAATTGCATTTTTTACCTAATATTATCTGCTTGAAACTCTTTAACTATTTCTGATAGGGCAGACAGAGCTATTTCTGAAGACCTAGCAGCATTTATATCAAGTCCAAGTGGTGATTTGATTCTTTCAATTTCTGATGCAGAGTAGCCTTTCTCTGAAAGTCGCTTTACTCTTTTTGCATGTGTTCTTTTACTGCCCAGTGCTCCTACATAAAATGCTTTCGAACGAATTCCAATTTCTAAAGCTAGATCATCAATTTTTGGATCATGAGTCAAAGTTACCAATGCTGAAGAAGTTGTTAATGGCATTTTTTTTAGATAGTCATCTGGCCATTCGTTTATAACTACTGGGTCTGCAAACCTCTCTATTGTAGCAAAACCTTTGCGTGGATCTATTACAATTACTTTATAACCTATTATTTTTGCCATTTTACAAAGTGATTGAGTGATATGCGTTGCACCTATAATTATAATATGTTGTGGTGGAAGGTGAGAGTGTAGAAAAAAAGATTCATTTGATGTTTCATAAATGGAACTAGTTTTTTTACTTAATATTTCCTTTGCAGCCTCTATATCTTTAGGCTCTAGTTTCTCTCCAATAAAGGATCCATCTGGATCAACCAAAGTTTGTTTTCCGTTGTTCATGTTTATACAATGTAAAACTAATTCTTCATTTTTACGTTTGATATTTAAAGTTTTTAATAATTCATATTTTGGGTTTCCAAAAAGGGTAATCAAAACCTTGATCGTTCCTCCACATGCTAAACCAACCTCCCACGCTTCTTCATCTGATACTCCAAACTCAAGAGTTTTAGGCTGTTTTGTCTTTATGACTAGTTGTGCCTGTTCAATCACTGATCCTTCTATACAACCACCTGATACTGATCCCTCAAAATTTCCATTACTATCTATAATTAATTGACTACCGACAGGTCTGGGTGATGAACCCCAAGTAGATATAACTGTTGCTAAGGCAATCTTCCTACCCTTATCGTACCATTCTTCAGCTATTGTTAATATATCGGAGTTCTCTAAATTCATTTAAATCCCTGTAAATTGTCTAATATATTTAAATAATAATAGATAACTAAAAAAGAGTGGCACTAAGATTATTTAGTGCATAGTTCACTTTTGCTAAGTAATTCGATGTCATCTTGGTATTTTAATAATACACCAGCAGTTTCTTCAATTATTTTTGGGTTTATTTTTTTAACATCGAGTACAATCAATGCTTCTGCCCAATCAATAGTTTCTGCTATTCCAGGTGCCTTAAAAAGGTCAAGTTTGCGAACCGACTGAACAAACTCTATTAATTGCTGCGCTAGTGCAGAAGAAATATTCGGGACCTTTGTTTTTAATATTTCTAATTCCCTAGTCATATTTGGATAATCTATCCAATGATAAATGCATCTACGTTTTAATGCATCATGGATTTCACGTGTTCGATTAGATGTAAGTATAACTATTGGTGGTTCTGGAGCCTCAATTGTTCCTATCTCTGGAATAGTTACTTGAAAATCTGAGAGTAGTTCCAACAAAAATGCTTCAAAAGGTTCATCAGCTCTATCTAATTCATCAATTAGTAAAATTGGAGGACCTTTTGGTGATGGTTCTAAGGCTTTAAGTAAAGGTCTAGAAATAATAAATTTTTTAGAAAAAATATCTTCAGCCAGCTGTTTTCTTTCAGTTTCTCCTGAACCTTCATTTAAACGAATGGCTATCATTTGGCGTGAGTAGTTCCATTCATATACAGCCGTAGAAATATCTAAACCTTCATAACATTGAAGTCTAATTAGGTCCCGATCTAATGCTTTACTAAGAACTCTTGCAAGTTCAGTTTTTCCAACTCCAGCCTCACCTTCTAAAAAAATAGGCCTACCAAGTTGAAAGGAGATCAATAAACTTGTAGCTATGCTTCTATCCGCAATATACATGTTTTTTGAGAGTAATTTTTGGGTTTCATCTACAGATTGAGGCAGTGCTTGCTTCACAGGTCTACTCCAGCTATTGCTTGATTGATTAAACTTATTAGTTTTTCATTAGTTTTCATAGAAGTGTTAAGCATGTTCTTTGGTTTTAAAAGATCAACTTTTCCATCTTCATTTAAGCACAGTTTATAAATAGTATTGTCACATTCATAACCAGATACAAAAATTATATCTGTTTTGCCCATTAAGCTGATTTCATTGAAAAGATTTGGGGGGGCAGTTATGGATCCTAGTATTACTTGACTATTTGTTGAAGCAGCAACTGTAATGATTGCTCCAGCTTTCTGATGATTCGCTGTATCCTTTCCTTTTTTATCTATCTCAACTTTTGGATCATGAAATAAAAAACTAACTTTTATTTCTTGGTCAACTAAATACTTAACTAAAGAAGTTAGATGTCTATGGTTTTTTTTATAATTCCCATTTAAAGCTACTACTAGCAATTCATGACCTCATATTTAAAAAACAAGACCTAGTATTAAGGCAATTGCAGCGGCACATATAATAGGCGCCCATATTTTAGATGGAATTAAGAAATTTGTATTAGAGTCTTTAATCTCAGATTTAGTATTAGTTCGCTGTTTAACTTTTTCTTCTGATTTATCTGTCTCTTGGTATTCATTGCTGTCATGTGATTCTTGGGCTAATTCAATTGATACTAATTCTGAGAATTTACTAAAAAATTCATTTGCTAATTTTTTAGCAGTTGAGTCAATTAACCTAGAGCCAATTTGTGCAATTTTCCCCCCAACATTTGCCTGAGCTTTATATTCAAGTGTAGTTATATTGTCAGTATCCTTGAGAAAAACCTCAGCTGAGCCAGAAGCAAAGCCGGCTGCTCCACCCTGACCTTCACCACTTATGGTATAGCTATTAGGTGGGTCAAGTTGAGATAACGTAACTTTAGCCGTAAATTTAGCTTTAACTGGACCAAGCTTTGTGGTTACAACCGCAGTAAATTCAGTGTCTGATATTTTTTCAAGTTGTTCACAGCCAGGCAAAGAATTTTTAAGAATTTCAGGATTATTAAGTCCATCCCATACAGTTTTCTTGTTAGCAGGTATATGGAATTCTCCTGATATTTCCATAGCTAGTTACCTTTCAATTTGATAGAAATTTATATAATTATATTTATTTATAGGTAGTAAATAAGCAAGCATAGGCAAAGTATTAACAAAATCCATAATGCAGAAACACCGGCGGGAACACTAGAGAGCACTGCTCCAGTTTTTGCACCTCTCTTATCTAACAAGTGAAAAACTTTTAATTTGATATAGTTAAGTTCAGAATTTTTCCAATTTACAAACTGTGAGATATATCGAAAGAGACTGTTTGTAATAAATAATGTCGCACGCCGATAAAACCAATCTGTATCTAGGGTAATAGTTAATGTTCTTCTCATCTGTGGAAGAAACATAAAGAATGCAAGACCAGAAAACAGAAGTAATTGAAATTGTGTTCCTATGTGAGTACCAGTATATGCTTCGTAACCAACGGTATAAGGTAGCAAGTTATAGAGAAACTGAGGAATTATACCAATTAGTATGCATAAGCTAGCTAATATCAGCATTGGTAGGCACATCCAAAATGAAGGATCTTTAGATCTAAGACCCGAATCTTTTTGAAAGAATACAAACCATGGGAATTTAATTCCCGCATGAAGAAATACGCCAGCAGAAGCAGCTACTAAAAGATACCAAACTATAGAAAGATTCTCTATAGAGGCTGATTCCGTTACCATTGATTTTGATATAAAACCTGATGTCAAAGGAAAGGCTGAGATTGATAAGGCTCCTATTATGCCACATACTGCAGTTATAGGCATAGTTTTATAAAGTCCGCCTAGGTCGGTACATTTTCTCTTGTTAGTCATATGGAGAACTGCACCAGCAGACATTAAGAGCAATGCTTTGTACAAAATATGACAAAAGGCATGAGCTGCTGCACCGTTTATTGCAAGTTGGGTCCCAATACCAGCCGCTGTAATCATAAAACCTACTTGGTTTACAATGCTATAGGCAAGAATCCTACGCATGTCATTTTCAAGTAGGGCATAAATAATTCCATAAAAGATCATAAATAACCCAAAATAAATGAGTACTTCTTCTCCTGCAAAGCTTCTTAAAATGACATAAACAGCAGTTTTTGTTGTAAAGGCAGATAAAAACACCATACCTGCTGGGCTAGACTCTGGGTATGCATCAGGTAGCCATGAAGAAATGGGAGGCGCTCCTGCATTAACTAGAAATGCAGCAAGTATTAAGCATTGTGCAGGAGTCGTTAATTCCATTGGAGAGAATAAAATACTATTAGTGTCTAGCCAGAACCCTGCTATCCCGGCTAGTAATAATGTCCCACCAAAAAGGTGAACTAATAGGTAGCGTTTTGCTGCTGCTCCTGAGTTGTTAGTCTTACCTGCCCAGACTATATATGTTGATGCAATAGCCATAATTTCCCAAAATATGAATAGAGAAATCAAATCACCAACGAAACAAACACAAATTGCTGCTCCAGCATATATATATGCTGCACCTAACTCCAAGCTATCTGACTTAGTTCCAAAACTAAAAATTGAACCAAGTAGTGCCATAATTGAAAATACAGTACCAAATAGCTGACCTAGGGGGGTTAACTCAAAAAGTATAATTGTCAAATTTAACCAGGAGACCTGTAATATAGAGTCATTTGGTAATGTCCATATTAATGTAATAGCTATTATTGGTGCTAATATAGAAAGGCTTCTTTGAAAAAGTGATATTCTTACAGTTGCAATAAACACACCCACTAAAAGTATAATAAGTCCAGGGGGAAAGCTCACAATGTCTCTCCCGTCTGACTTTTTTGATTATTTTTTAACTTTTTAGGAGACACGTAGTAGTTGTCTTTACGTTTTAGAAATATGCCAAACAATTTTGCAACAAAAATCATGATGATACAGGTAACAAGACCATACCAAACATTAAACCCAAAAGTGCCGTTTATAATAAAATGACCATGAGCCTCAAATAAAAATTCTGCTGCTATACTCATCAAAAGAGTAATAACAAAAATTAACCATAGCCAACGGACTTTGTTATTATGTTTTTGTTTTAAAAAAAGCATATTTTAAATTCCACTTGCCATTTCTACCAATTTGAGGGCAATTGTTGGATAAAAGAATACTCCAATACTGGCAAGCGCCGTAATTACTAGGGCTGCACTTATAGTGATAGAAAAAATAAATGAGTTTGGTTGTTCTTTTATAATTTTTATATTGCTAGTTTTATCTTCTTTTTGAAATGCAATAAATATAATAGGAATTAAATAAGCTGCAGTAAGCATTGTTCCTACAATAACTACTGCCAATGCAAACCAGTTTTCTGAGAGGATGGTGGCATTTAGTAATAACCATTTTGAAGTAAAACCACCTGAGGGTGGAAGCCCTATCATTACAAGTGCCCCTACAATAAAGGCTCCCATAGTAATAGGCATTTTTCTACCTATACCAGATAATTCTGAAACTTTAGTTCTTCCAGTAGCTGTATATATTGCGCCAGCGCAGAAAAATAAAGTAATCTTTCCAAAAGCATGAGCTGCTATATGGACCGTACCTGCTGCTAGAGCATGACTATTAGCAAGAGCCGCAGCTAAAACTATGTATGCAAGCTGACCTATGGTTGAATAAGCTAGTCGGAGTTTTAAGTTATCTTGCCTCAATGCGATTATTGCAGCAGATAATATCGTTAAACCAGCAACATAAACGAGCCAATCTCCAGATATACTTTTTGATATGGTTTCGAGCCCAAAAACATAAACACTTATTTTTATGATTGTAAAAACACCAGCTTTTACAACTGCAACTGCATGAAGAAGAGCACTCACAGGAGCAGGAGCCACCATTGCGGCTGGAAGCCATCTATGAAATGGCATGATGGCTGCTTTTCCAACGCCAAATATATATAAAATAAATAGAATTGTTGCTGTCCCAGTTGATACTTGATTAGTAAGAAGACCTCCTTTAACAAAATCTAAAGAGCCTATTTCAACCCATGTCCAGAGCATTGCTAATAAAAGCAACATAATTGATGTAGATAATAAAATTCCTAAATATATACGCCCAGACTTCTTAGCATCATTTGTGCCTGAATGAATAACTAATGGATAAGTTGATAATGTTAAGGCTTCATAAAAAAGAAATAAGGTAAATATATTTCCAGCGTATGCAATTCCTCCAGTGCAGCCAAGGGCTAAGCAAAAGCATATATAAAAACGCGTTTGGTTATTTTCTAAATTTGCACGCATATATCCTATCGAATAAATTGTGGTCATTAGCCACAAGAAAGAACCAATAGCTGCAAATAAAGCACCAATAGGTTCAACATGTAGTTTTAATGGAATATTTGGGAGGGTATCCCAAAGAATTACCTTTGGTTCATTGCCTGAAAGCACATCTCTAACGATTAACGATGCACAAACACACATTAGCGTAGAGGTAATGATCGAAGTAGTTTCCCTGTAGTTGGGTTTATTTCGAAAAAATATTAAAATGGGGATGGCAGCAAAAGGTAGTCCAACACATAAAATAGTTAGGATAACTCCAGACATTACAAACTCCCCAGAAGTAATATTGCAGCTTTTTCAGCTACACCAACTGTAAGGTCTGTATGTAATCCAAAGTATATAGAAGCTATTAAGAATATCCATACAGGAATTAATAGTGTAATTGGTGCTTCATTAATTTTACTTTCTGAATTATCCGGAGAGGCAAAGTATAAAATTTCTATTAATCGCCCAACATAAATTATAGCAATAAGTGAGCCTAAAAGAATTACTACTGAAGCAGGCCACAAATTAGTTTCTAGTGTAGAATTAACTAAATACCATTTACTAATAAACCCAGAAGTGCCAGGAATGCCTATTAAGCCTAAACCTCCAATGACAATAGCGGCTGAACTAAATGGCATTCTAGACCCTAAGCCTTTTAGTTTAGATAGTTCTGAACCGCCTACACGATAGATAATACAGGCAATTGCAAGAAACATACCTCCTTTTATTAACCCGTGATTAAAAATATGAATTATTCCACCACTTAAAGCTGTTACTGTGGGTATACTTATCCCAACTACTATATAGCCAATTTGAGCTATACTAGACATTGCTAAAAGTCGTTTTGCGTCTTTTTGAAGGATAGCTCCAATAGAGCCAACTAAAATTGCTACTAGTGAAAGAGATAGAAGAGCCTCTGACAAATGAAAGTCTTCTAGTCTAGTAGAAATTCCAAATACAGAATAATTTAACCTGATTAATAAATAAGCTGCTACTTTAGTCGAAACCATAGCAAGGAATGCTGAAACAACAGAGGGTGCATATGTATATGCTCCAGGTAGCCACAGGTGCAGTGGGAAAAGTGCAAGTTTTATGAGAATACCAACTGTAATTATTGCAATACCGGCAACTACTGGGCGACTATCTATAATTGGATCCAAACGAACTGCAAGGTCAGCCATGTTAAGTGTACCTGTAACACTGTACAAAAAACCAATGCCAATTAAAATAAATGTTGCTCCAATTGTTCCTTGAATAAGATATCTATAGGCAGTTTTTAGAGATTGTCTTTTACGCCCTAATCCAATTAATACATAACTTCCAAGGGAAGAAATTTCTAAAAATACGTAAACATTAAATATATCAGCTGTTGATACTATTCCCATTAAACCGGTGTATGTGAGTAAGAACATCGCATAAAAAAAATGTCGACGATTCTTCTCAATTTCTTGATTTATACTTTTACCGACAAAAGGCAGCATAATGGCTGCAGAAGCTGAAATTAGCAGCATCAAAAAAGTATTAAGTGAGTCTAGGCGATATTCAATACCAAAGGGGGGTAACCAACCTCCAATCTCATAAGTTATCTGCCCATTGTTTAGAACTGCAAACAAAAGATAGGAAACAATACCGAATATTATCCATGTGACCAAAACAGTAAAAAGCCAAGCGTAACGGTCTACACGTATGAGAACGCAAAGAGGAGCAGCAATTAGGGGAATTATTACTTGAAGAATAGCTAGTTGCGAAGAAATCACAGGTCTTCCTCCGCTTTATCAAGTTTCTCAATTTCATCATCTTCAATAGTGTTGTATGATCGTTTAATTGCAATGGCTAGTGCGATCCCAACAGCTAATGTTGCAACTGATACCACAATAGCTGTTAGTATTAGAACATGGGGAAGGGGGCTAGAATATAATGAATAAGCTGGATCAAGAATTGGTGCGGTAGCTCCACTTATTTTTCCAATTGTTATAAAGAGTAAAAAAACAGAAGTTTGGAAAAGACTAAGGCCAATAAGTTTTTTTATTAAATGTCCTCTAGCCATAACTGTGTATAGTCCTACCATAGCTAATGCTATAGCAATCCAGTAATTGAATTGTCCAAGAACTTCCATCGATTAACGCCGGCCGGCTAAACTAAAGAAAATTAACAATATTACTGCAGCGACAGCAATACCCACACCAATTTCAATTATTATAATTCCTATGTGATTGCCACTACTAGCATCAACGGATAGAACTCCGTACTCTAAAAATTTACCTCCATAGATAAGAGTTGCTATTCCAACTCCACAATAAAGTAAAACACCGAGGCACGAAAATCCTGTTAAAACCCACATTGGTACAACTTTACGAGCTAGCCTAATATCAAATACAATTGCATATAATATAAATGATGAGGCAAAAATCACACCTGCTTGAAACCCTCCACCAGGACCGTAATCACCATGCATTTGTACATAAATTCCAAATAATAGAATAAATGGAATTAATAGCTTTGTTATGACACGAAGAACAATGTAATCCTTCATTTCATAGATGCCTTTTTCGTCGTTTTCGTCTGCTCCTAAAAACTGTAAGAAGAGCTAAAACGCCAATACCAGATGTAAAAATTACTGTTACTTCCCCAAGAGTGTCAAAGCCACGATATGAAGCTAAAACAGCAGTAACTGCATTTGGAGCTTGTGTATGTATTTTAGAATTTTCTATGTAGTAAGGAGATACATGAGTATGAGCTGGAGCGGTTGGATCTCCAAAACTTGGCATTCCAACAGTTCCATAAATCAATAATCCTCCAGTAAAGATGACCGCTATAAAAGGTACCCATTGTTTTCGCTGTGACTTATGTTCAGATTTTCCAGTTAACCAAATAGCAAAAAGTAAAAGCGCAGTTGTAACACCTGCTCCTACAGCTGCTTCTGTAAAAGCAACATCCACAGCATCGAGTACGACCCAGAGCGTAGCCATTAATAAGCTATAAACTCCAAGGATTATTGTGGATGCAACCAAATCCCTAAGCCATACAGCAAAACAGCCTGTTATAAAAACAAGTATTAGCAGCAAAATATTTATATAAAGATCTATTGTTTTGTCTCCTCTTTGGATGCTTTTAAGAATGGAGTTACACGACCAAGTTTTGCTGCATGAGCAAGCGCATGAGATGCTGTGGGACTTGTAAAGATGATAAACAACATTACAAGAGCGAGCTTTAAAGTGGCAAAGCTTAGACCTGCTTGAAACATTAGGCCTAAAATAATAAATCCAGCGCCAAGTGTATCGGTAATTCCAGCAGCGTGAATACGAGTAAATATATCAGGTAGCCTCAGTAGACCTATGCCTCCTACAATAATAAAAAATATACCAGCACATATACTAATCCAGCTAAGGATATTGATTGCCAGGGATTCAACCATTTTTTTGTCCTTCTTGACGACGCACAAATTTTAATACGGCTATTGTGCCAATAAAGTTTAAGAGTGCGTACAACAGAGATATATCTGTAAAGTCTGGACGGTTCATCAAAAAACCAAGAGCTGCAATCAGTAATACTGTCTTAGTGCCAATACTGTTTACGGCTAATACTCTGTCATAGATTGTTGGTCCTGCGAAAGCACGAATCAATCCTAAAATAACCGTAAAGAGTAAAGCTGCGCATACAACAAGAAAAATCATGACTTTACTGCCGTGTTTTTCTCAATTTTAGTAATGGTGGATCCCATTTTACTCTGTTTTAAGTCGTTCATTAGTTTTGAGTTTAATGAGTGTACTTCAATATTTTCTTTTTCAACGGAAATAGATAGTGTGCCCGGTGTCAATGTAATTGAATTTGCGTAAGTTACTATACCTATGTCTGTTTTTTGAGGTGCATTAATATACTCTACACATGGGCGTATGGGTAAACGTGGATGAAGAATGAGAAGGGTGACTTGAATCCCAGATTTAAAAATCTCAAGTGCAAGCCACAACCAAAAAAGAGGTAATCTATAGGATAAGCTTATTGAAGGATGAAGCCTATCAATTAGATCCATACGTATAGATATAGCAACACATAAAATTGCTGTAATAACTCCGGCAACTATAAGTAGTATCGTGTAATGGCCAGAAAGGGCTATCCAAAGACCAAATAGAACAAAAAACAAACGAAGTGCATGTAGCAAAGTCTTAACCTCTGATACCATCTATGAATATTTTTGCTTATTATAGGTTCCAAGCAGTTGGAATGTCTTCATTGTATATTTAGCGGGGCATAATTAAAAATTAATTAGTCCAATTAAAACATACAATCACAATAAAAATATAATTAAAGTTTTTGTTTAAATTTATATGTTAATGGACTAATTCTATTGCATATTCCTCAATATTTATTTCACTTTTTATAAGATCTTGAGACCGCATAAATTTTGAAAACCTTAAATATCTTGCTGTATCTAATGCTGCTGGTCGAAGTGCAAATCGCGGCAATGTATCAAACCAAGCTAGCTTATTTAGCTGATTATTCAATTCAGGTCGATTCTTAATAAATATTTCCCAACTTTGTTTTGGGTGGTTAATTATAAATTGTGTAGCTTTTTCTATAGAATCTATAAATAGTCTTAGAATTTTATTATTTGTAATATCAGTATTGGCAATAAATATTAGTTCATCGTATGGCGGTACACCTTCTTCTTCTGGATAAAAAGCAAGACCTTTATGACCTTCAATTTTAAGTTGGTTTAATT
>MDSW01035477.1_pt1 | contig 20238 bp, 17 predicted proteins | sample 811171 | NCBI WGS metagenome assembly MDSW01 (sample SAMN05326641, study PRJNA326480) | marine metagenome | isolation source: seawater | place: Atlantic Ocean: North West | collected 2012 | reverse complement strand
TTTTACAGCATGATGATTTGCTTTTAGTTTTACAGCATGATGATTTGCTTTTAGTTTTACAGCATGATGATTTGCTTTGTTTAGGTGAACATTCTGGTGTACCAGTTAAGGTGCAAATCTTTTCTCCTTCTGCATTAATTGTAAAAGGACAGTCAGTATTTTCTTGAGTTGTTTTTACTTCGTCCTGTGCAAACGTACTAGTAATGCTGACAAAGAATATTGATAATAATACAATAGTAATTTTTTTCATTTTAAGATAAATTAATTAATATTTAGCAAATATAGCAAATATATTTAATAAGTTGCAATTATACTTATTCCACCTTTAACTCGATCATTTAATTTGGTTTTTATATTACTATTAATTGGTAAAAACAAATCGACTCTTGAGCCAAATTTAATAAAACCAAATTCATCTGATACAGTTGCTTTGTCACCAATTTTACTATATGTGATAATTCTTTTTGCAAGAGCTCCAGCAATTTGCCGGAATAATATTGATATCTTATTGTTTTCAACAACTACAGTACTTCTTTCATTGTCAGTAGATGCTTTAGGGTTCCAAGCAACTAATGATTTGCCCGGGTGATATTTAGTGTAAATAACTTTGCCAGTAATAGGGTATAGTTGATTATGTACGTTAAGTGGAGACATAAATATAGAAACCTGTACTCTTTTATCTTTGTAGAATTCTTTCTCTTGAGTTTCTTCAATTACGACTACTTTTCCATCGCAAGGAGCGTAAACGACACCATTTTTTCTTTCAAATTTTCTTTTAGGCACTCTAAAAAAAATCGTGCTAATAATGAAGAGAAATAGCATAATAATAAAAAAAACATCTAATATCTCGTAATTTGATTTATAGGACAGATAAGCAATTATAATAAGGATGATTAGTTCATTCCTTAAAAAAAATAATCCTTCTTTATGTATTTTCATTTAAAGTAAATTGATTAATATATATAGAACAGGTATTGTTATAAAGAAAGCGTCCATTCTATCAAGGATTCCGCCATGCCCTGGAATAATATTTCCAGAATCCTTCACATTTGCTTCTCTTTTGTATCTTGATTCAATGAAATCTCCTAATGTAGCTGTGAAAGGCAATGTAATACTTATTATTAATGGTTTTTGAAAAGAATTAAATCCAAAATAATTAAATGATAAATATGATGCAATTATTGTGAAAGTAAATCCGCCTATAAATCCTTCCCAAGATTTTTTTGGGGATATTGATGGGTTGATTTTATTTTTTCCAAATTTTACACCAATAATGAATGCAAAAGTGTCAAATGTCCATGTAAGTATGAACATAAATAATACTAAATTAGTATCGTATATCCCAAAAAGTTGAATAATAATTAGGGGAATAATAATGTAAGAAAAAGCTAAAAATTTAGTTTTTCCTTTCCTAAGTTTCCACATCTCATATAAACACATAATAAGGATAATGAAAAAAAGAAGATGAAACGTTATCTGAGACAAAGAAACGCCAAACCACATTAAAGCAATATAGATTAAACCGAAGATAGTTCTTTTAAACGTTTCGTTCATTATTGTTTTCTTTAAGTAATTTTAGTGCTTTCTTATGATCTTTCTCTAAAATATACAAGTCAATTGTTCCAAACATATTATAAGATGAATCTTGTTTGTTTAGAATGACAGGAGATAAATTATTTTCTTCTAGCATTTGCTTTATTATTTCTATCTGAATAGGATTATTAGAACTAAATATTTTAGTCCAGTTTTTATTCATTTTTTTTGTTATTCTGAATGCTAGTTTTCTTTATTTTTTTTGTCTTTGGCTTTTTATCCATGTTTATAAGTTTCTCTTCTTCATATGATTTCCATTTTCTTGCTCCAAATATTGTTGTTAGATCAGTTTTAAAGATAACCTCATTTTCTAAAAGTTCATCTGCTAATTTTTTAACCTTATCCTTATATTTTAGTAGTATCTTCTTAGCTCGGATATATTGTTCATCTAGTATCTTACTAACTTCTTTATCAATTTGTTGAGCTCTATCTTCAGAATATGGTTTTGTAAATCCTGATTGTTGTCCAGAAGAATCATAATATGATATATTACCTACTTTAGAACTTAAGCCATAAATACTGACCATAGCATAAGCTTGTTTGGTTACTTTTTCTAAATCAGATAATGCACCAGTTGATATTTTTTTAAAAAAAAGTTCTTCAGAGGCTCTTCCTGCCATAGCAGCACAAATCTCATCAAGCATTTGTTCTGTAGTTGTAAGTTGCCTTTCTTCTGGTAAGTACCATGCAGCACCTAATGATTTTCCTCTTGGTACAATAGTAACTTTAACAAGAGGTGAGGCATATTCTAACATCCAACTAACTGTTGCATGCCCAGCTTCATGGTATGCGATTGTTTTCTTTTCATTAGCAGAGATAATTTTTGATTTTTTTTCTAATCCACCAACTATTCTATCTACAGCATTAAGGAAATCTTCTTTTTCAACCTTCTTTTTTGATTTTCTTGCAGCAATAAGTGCCGCTTCATTACATACATTAGCAATGTCAGCACCACTAAAGCCTGGTGTTTGGCGTGCTAAAAAATTAACATCAATATCTTTCGTTAACTTAATTGGTCTAAGGTGGACTTCAAATATTTGTTTTCTTTCGATTAAATCAGGTAAATCAACAAATATCTGTCTGTCAAATCTTCCTGCTCTTGTAAGTGCTTTATCAAGTACATCGGCTCTATTTGTCGCTGCCATGACAATTACACCAGAGTTAGTTCCAAAACCATCCATTTCAGTAAGTAATTGATTTAAAGTATTTTCTCTTTCGTCATTGCTTCCTGTCATTGCATTTTTACCTCTTGCACGACCAATAGCATCTATCTCGTCAATAAATATAATTGCAGGAGATTTTTCCTTAGCTTGCTTAAACAAATCACGAACTCTACTTGCTCCAACACCAACAAACATCTCAACAAAATCAGATCCAGATAAGGAGAAAAAAGGAACTTTTGCTTCTCCTGCAACTGCTTTTGCTAATAATGTTTTTCCTGTTCCAGGAGGGCCAACTAACATCGCTCCTCTAGGTATTTTACCTCCTAATTTTGTATATTTCTCAGGGTATTTTAAGAAGTCAACTATTTCTGTTATTTCTTCTTTTGCTTCTTCTAATCCTGCAACATCTTTAAAGGTTATATTTATATCAGATTTATCTACTAATTTATCTTTTGTTTTTCCAATATTAAATATTTGTCCTCCTCCAGCACCTCCACTCATTCTCTTCATGATAAATATCCAGATGAATACAAAGAAAAGCAGAGGAAGAATCCAGCCTAGTATATCTCCAAATACATCTTTACGGGTTTCATAGTAGGGTGAGATGATATCATAATTGTCAAATGATGATTGAGCATCTTTTAAGTCTGCGGCAAATGTTTCAACTGAACCAATTTCAAAATAATAATGAGGACCATAGTTTGGGGTATTTCCAAAGTTTTTCTTGCTAACATCTTTAAATTGCTCTTCTGATAAACATTCTTTCTTAATATAGATATATGCTTTTTCTTTGTTTACAATTACTACCTTTTCTACTTTACCCTCTTGTAGCATATTTTGATTGAATTTTTGCCAATTTGTTGGTTTTGTAGCCTCATTGCCAAAAAAATTTAAACCAATAAAGAAGAGAAAAATGATAGCGTAAATCCAGTATATTTTGAATTTGAATCCTTTTATTTCTGGAGGGAAGTTTGGTTTTTTCTGTTTACTCATATCTTATTTGTTGTCTTAATAATTTGTCAAAACTGCATCACCCCAAAATTCTTCAATTTTATAAAAACATCTAGTTTTATCTTGAAGAATATGAACAATAATATCTGAATAATCCATTAATACCCATTCTCCAATATTATTTCCTTCAACATTCCATGGTTTTTCTCCAAGATTTTTGGCAATTGTTTTTTTTAAACTACTTTCTATTGAATTTACGTGAGTACTAGATGTTCCTGTGCAAATAACAAAATATTTGCAGATAGCAGATTCTATTCTTCTCAAATCTAATGAAATCAGTTCCTTGCCTTTTACATTCTGAATTACATTTATTATGTTTTCTAACAGAATATTTGTTTCGTCAAGTTTTTTAGCCATATATATTTTTAGATTTGCGATTGCAAAAATACATTTTTTATAACAATAATATCTGATTAAATACTACTGATTTGTTTAGCGAAAAATATATTAAAATATCTGAAGTAGATTCTACAAATAACTATGCTTTATCTTTAAAGTCCAATCCGATTTTTAAGCATGGTTTAGTTATTACTGCTGATTATCAAACAGCTGGTCTTGGTCAAAGAGGAAGTAGTTGGGAGAGTGAGAAAGGTGAAAATTTATTACTTTCTTTAGTAATTGAACCAAATATTTCATTAGTTAATAAATATGATATAAGCAGGTTTATATGTATATCAATTTGTGATTATTTAAGATCAATTGGATTAAATCCCAAAATAAAATGGCCTAATGACATATTAGTTGGAAAGGATAAAATCGCAGGTATCTTGATACATAATCTAATTTCAAAATCAAATATTAATTATTCTATTGTTGGCATTGGTTTGAATGTGAATCAGATAATTTTTTCTAAGGATTTACCAAAGGCAGTATCTATAAGAAATAAGCTGGGAATTAAGCTTGATCTTCAGAACGTAAGAGTCAATCTTCTTGATTTTTGTGAGCATAATTTTTTTATGTTAAATAATAGAGCTGAACTTCAAACAAAATATTTAGAGTACCTTTTTATGAAAAACAAGTTAGCTTTATTAGAAAAAGATAACCAAAGGTTCAATGGTATTATTAAGGGAGTTACATTAGATGGTTTGCTTATTGTTCAGACTACTAAAAGAATTAGAAAATTTGATCTTAAAGAAATAAAAATAATTTTTTAGATATTTTGCATTCTACTTGCTAGTAGGTCTAAGAATTTAGTAAGAGGCTTTTCAACCATCATTTTCATCATCATATTTATTTCCGCATTAATTTCTAATCTTGCTTGACATTGTTCTTTTTTTTCAGTTATATAACAATATAATGAAAAAGGAATGTGACTTTCTTTTGCTATTAGTGATATCTTAGAATACTCTATTTTTTCCCCGATTTCTAATTCTATTTTTGGCATTCCTTTCATCTTAATAGAACAAGTGTTTTTATCACTAGAAAATTCATCTACTTCTGCAGGCATAATTTCTTTTAAGTTATTAAGATCTTCAATTTTTTTAAAGAATGATTCTGCCGTTCTATTTACTATTACTTCAGGAGATTTGAATGTTACCATATCTTATTTTTTCCAAATTGAGGGAGATTCTCTCCATTTTTGTAGTACTTTTAAGTCAGATTTATTAATGTATTGCTGTTCAATTGCTTTTGGTAGTAAAGTATTGTAATCACATAGTGAAACATATTCAGAGCCTGCGTTTTTAAAGTTTTCTGTTGCTGTATTAAATCCATACGTAAATATGCATACGGTTCCTTTCACATTCATTCCTGCATTTTTTAGTACATTGACAGCATCAAGACTGCTTTTGCCACTGCTTATTAAGTCTTCTACTAAAATAACTGATTGTCCTTCTTCGAAATATCCTTCAATTTGGTTTTGCTTTCCATGTTTTTTTTCTTTTGACCTAACATAAATAAAAGGTAATCCTAGCTCTTCAGCTACTAAGGCACCATGAGGAATTCCTGCAGTGGCAACACCTGCAATTATATTTGCACCTTTGTAATGGTTTTTTATAATTGCAGAAAGTCCTTGTCTAATATAGTTTCTTATTTCAGGGTAAGATAATGTTTTTCGATTGTCACAATAAATAGGCGAGTACCAGCCAGAAGCCCATTTAAAAGGATTGTTAGGTTGTAAAATAATTGCGTTTATTTGCAATAAAGATTTTGCTAGTTGCTTGGCAATGTCAGTGTTATATATCATAATGCAAAAATATAAAGTTTATATAAATAATAGTGCTAAAATTATTACTGATAATTGGGAAGAATTTTGTTCAAATTATATCGTTATTGAAGCTGCAGGTGGCGTGGTTTATAATAATAAGGATCAGGTTCTTATGATTTTTAGAAATGGAAAATGGGACTTGCCAAAAGGAAAAATAGAGGCTGCTGAAAATCGAAAAGAGTGTGCAATTCGTGAAGTAAAAGAGGAGTGTGGAATTAATGATTTAAGAATCATTTGTCAGATGCTAAGCACTTACCATACATATAAATTAAATGGTCAACCAATACTAAAACATGTTTTCTGGTTTAAGATGCAGACGGAATATAATCAAGAGCTTGTCCCACAATATAGTGAAGGGATATCAAAGGTAGAATGGGTAAATAAAGAGGATATTCCAAATAGATTAAAGAAAGCTTATGCTAATATCAAAGAACTCCTGTAGATGTATTATTTAAAATACTTTATAAAACTTTTTATTTTTTGGCTTATTTACTTCTTTGTCAATCGTATTTTTTTTATTGTAAATTATTTTGATGAATTCTCAAAATTTTCATTAAATGAGCTTTTAAAGATTGTTCCAAAATCATTTGGATTAGATATTTCTTTTGTAGCCTATTTATCAATAATAATTTATATCCTACTGTTTCTTATTGTTATAACCTCAAATAAAAGGGTTCATCTTTTTGTAAGTAGGCTTATTTACATTTTAAATATTTTTTTTATAATAGTCTCTTCCTTAATAATAGGAGGGGAGATTGCTATTTATGCTGAGTGGGGTACAAAACTTAATTTTAAAGCAATTAGTCATTTTTCTAATCCATCCGAGGTTTTACTTACTGCAACTATTAGTAATTATATTACAATGCTTTTTGCAAGCCTAATCGCACTATTTTTTATAAAAATTTATACAATTTATGTACATCAAGATTTTTGTGGTAAAATCAGTAGTTTTAAAGGGTTACTTTTTGAAGTAGTAAAACTACCTTTTTCACTTGGGATCTTTTTGCTTTTATTAAGAGGTGGTTGGCAAGAAATACCAATAAATTTGAGTGATGCTTATTTTTCAAATAATATAATATTAAATGATATTACAGTAAATTCTAACTGGAATTTAGTTCAGAATGTACTTAAGAATCAAAATAACTTTAAAGGAAATCCTTACAAGAAACATTCGAAGGAGATGATAGATAAGTTCTTTTCTAGTATCAAAAATGAAAATGATTCTACAACATATATCCTAAACACAAAAAAACCTAATATTATTTTTATTTTATTAGAGAGCTGGTCAGCTGATAATATTGAAAGTTTAGGCGGATTGAAAGGTATTACTCCTAATTTTAAAGCACTTGAAAGAGAAGGTTTGTTGTTTACTAATTTTTATTCTAATGGCTGGACTTCTGATCAAGGTATGAGTTCTATTTTTTCATCTTTCCCAGTTTTTCCTTTTGTATCTATTATCAACCAAACAGATAAAGCACGAAAATTACTTTCAATAAATAAATCTCTAATAGGATATCATAGTTCTTATTTTTTTGGTGGGCAGTTAACTTATGGAAATATTAAGGGGTATTTACTTTCTCAAGGTTTTAATACAGTAAAAGATCAGACTAATTTTAAGCATCTTCCATCTGGAGCATTAGGAGTTCATGATGAGCATATGTTTTTTAGCTTTAAAGAGGAGTTAAAGCATCTTTCTGAACCTTTTCTTAGTACGCTCTTTACTATTAGCTCTCATTCCCCTTTTGATTTTCCAGCAGAACACAATCTTTCTTTTGATAGTAGGGAAGATAAATATGTGAACTCTGTTGCTTATACCGATAAATGTTTGGGAGATTTTTTTGAGAGTGTAAAGAATGAACATTGGTATAATAATACTTTGTTTGTAATTGTTGCAGATCATAGTCATAATTCTCCAATAAAAAGAAGGTATGCAGAAAAGGAAAGATTCAAAATTCCAATGCTTTTTTATGGTGAAGTGCTGGATCCATATTATAAAGGTTCTCATTGGGATGTCTTAGGCTCCCATATTGATATTACTCCAAGCCTATTAGCTCAACTTGATATTGACGCTAACTCTTATAAATTTGGACATAATCTTTTTAATAATTCAAAGATAAGATATGTCCCTTATTCTTTTCCTAATGGATATGGATTAATAAGCAATAATGCAAATTATGCTTTTAATGAAGGATATTCTAGACAATTAGAACTTCATGGTTCCGATAGTCTCGAAATGAAAAAAATAAAAAGAGAAACTGAGATGTTTTTCCAGGTTGCTTTTGATAGTTACCTTATTTATTGAATTCTTGAATAATCCCTCCAGTAATTTTTAGTAAAGCTATCTTGCTTTCAATTAAATTATAAGCTGCTTGCTGTGCATTTATGCCAGAAGTGATAAAGGCAATCTCAATATCTCTTAACATGAAGGAATTTATAGTCCCTCTATTTTTTTTATCAATTGCTAGATTATAGTTTTTCTCAGCAATCTTAAATGCCTTCTGATTTAAACTATAAGCAGTAATGCAACTATTATATTTATCATTGTTTATTGAAAGTTGTAGTAAGACGTCATTCTGCATTTTTTCTAGTTGTAAATCATGAACTTCATTTTTTATTTTTAAAGATCTTATATTTTGATAGAGTTTTCCGCCATCAAAAATTCGAAAATTAACTGAAAAATTTGCAAAATAGTTTATGCTTTTACCTGTATTGTTCATACTATTACCTAACTCACCTAAATCATAATGACTTTCGTTATATGCACCTCCAGAGCTGATTGATATTATTGGATAAAAAGGTGACATCGCAAGTTTAATATCCTGTTTTGCTAATTGGATATTATAAAATTGATTTTTAATATTAGTATTATTTTTAAGGGTTTTTGCTTTTAAATCATCATGATTAAAAATTTGGATTTTATCATCAATTTTATCATTAAGAAACCAATCTTTTTCTATGCTATTTCCTAGAGTTAGATTAAGGTTTTTTAAAGCATTTGTATAGTTTAGTTTTTGTAAAATAATATTAGAGCTGTCAGTTAGCATAGCATTTTCTATTTGCAATAATTCCATTTTACTACTTACACCAATATCGTATTTTGTTTTTTCATATTTCAATCTGCTTTTAGCTAGTTTTACTACTTTTTCTAGTAACATTAGCTTATTTTGTTGCAGAACACAATTATAGTACTGTAAGATAATTCCTTGGATTGTATTTTCTATTGTAAGTGTTGCGTTGTTATTACTGATTTCTTCAAGGTATTTTAATTTATTTTTATTTGCTTTTATTGCAAATCCATTAAATAGTGTCCAGTTTATACTAGCATTTCCATTAAGATTTGTAGATCTTAATTCTTGTTGTATAAATGAAGCCGGATTATTTGATTGATCTGATAATGACTCTTCTTTTTTAGCAAATATTTGTATTGTTGGTAGTGCCCCAGCATTACCCCAATTATTATTAATCTTATTAATTTCTTGATTTTTTGAGCTTATTTTGATTTCATAGTTTTCCCACATGCCTATAGCAATAGCATCCATTAAGCTAAGTGTGTCTTGTGCTAGCAATAGATTTGGTAATAAAAATAATATTATAGGATATTTATTCATTAACTTTTTGTATTTCAATTTCTCTTCTTTGTAATTTTGTAAATGGTTCTACTTCAATTTTACTTGGAGGACTAGCCCCTCCGTTCCATAGCCACCATCTTGCTCTTCTCATATCATTAAAATAAAGAATTAACGAGGGAAAATAAAGTAATAATATAATAGTGCTAAATAGAATTCCAAATGCCACTGATATTGCCATAGGAACTAGGAATTGTGCTTGAAAACTCTTTTCAAATATTAATGGAGCAAGACCTACAAATGTTGTGATTGTTGTTAATATAATTGCTCTAAATCTACTTTTACCAGCTTCAATTGCAGCAATTTTAATGGGTATGCCATTTGATAGATTTTTATTGAACCTATCTAACATAACTATCGCATCATTTACTAATATCCCTATTAATGCTATTACTCCCCAAATACTCATAATAGAGAATGGTTTGCCCACTATTCCATGACCTAATATTGCTGAGAAAATTCCTAGAGGAACAACCATAAGAATTAACCTGGCTTGATAAAATGATTTGAAATTTAATGAAATTGTTAAGCTAACAAGTATCATGCTTATTAAGAATGCAATACCTAATCTTTTGCCACTATCAGCAGCTTCTTCAGCTTGGCCCATAATTTTGTAGTTGACGTTTGGAAAGTTATTTTTAATTACACTAAGATATTCTTGTTCAATTTTTCTATTAACTTCTGCGGCAAATTCTGCATTATAAAGACTAGCATCAACTCTTATTTCTTTTGCTCCATTGATGTGATTTATTTTGACTTTACCTCTTTTATATTCATAGTTTGCAAGTTCTTCAAGGGGAAACATTTCGCCACTAATAGTTTTGATTTTTACTTTATTTAGGTCCTCTATACTATTTCTATTTTTTTCTGGGTATCTTAACCAAATTTTGACTTCATCCCTGCCAATAATTAACCTTTGAGCTTCTTCTCCAAAGAAACCTTGTCGAATTTGTTTCATTATTGAAATTTCATTTAGCCCGAGTGCGTATGATTTTTCTTTTAAACTAATATGGATTTCTCGATTTCCTATTCCGCCATTATCTATTACTTCTTTTACCATATCTATGGTGCTAATTCTAGTTTTTAACCATTCTACGGCTTTATTTAATTCTATTTCATTTTCTGATTGTAATGAAATTGAGACTGCTTTTCCAAACTGTTGAAAACCACCAACTGATATTTTTTCCATAACTGCTAAAGAATCAGGATGGATTCTTTTTTGTAATTCATTTGAAATATCAATAGTAGAGATTAAGTTAGTTTCTTTAATTGCTAAACGGATACTTCCTGTGTGTGGCCCAGAAACTCCTAAATTTTCAGTAAAACCTACAGTTAAAGAGATATCAGTGAATAAGGTGTCATTAAATTCATTAATTAGTTCTTGATGATAATTGTTTATTATATTGTCGACATACCATAGGAAATTCTCAGTTCTAAATTCTCTTTCACCAGGCTTGTAAGAGAATTCAATTTTAACTTCATCAAAAGGAATTGATGGAAAAAATGTCCATCGAATTACACCTGTTATCATTAAAACAATTACAAATATCATCATCATTACAGGTGCCCAAACATTTTTTCTATAGTTATTAATAAGTTGAGTATTTATTTCAGTATACTTATTTCTAAATTTTTTAACTTGTAATTCTAATTTTTGTTTTAATATGCTATATTTAGAAGTGCTTTCTTTTTTTAAAATTGTTTTTGAAGCTAAATGAGCTGGAAGTATTAAAAAAGCTTCAATTAAAGAAAAAAGTAGTGCAGCAATTACGCTAAAAGCCATTTCTTGCATCATCTCCATTTGTCCTCCTACAAATAAGAGTGTAGAGAAAACAAAAACTGTGGTAAGTACTGATGTAAATACTGGAGTTATAACTTCCATAGTTCCATCAAGTGCTGCTTGCATTGGGGATTTTCCTTTTTCAAAATGTGAATAAATATTTTCTGCTATTACAATTCCATCATCTACTAATATTCCTACTACTAATATCATTCCAAATAATGAAATCATATTGATTGACATTCCATACAACAATCCAATTGAAATCATTCCAATAAATGAAAAGGGAATACCAAATGCTACCCAAAGCGATAGTTTAAATGACAAGAATAAGCCAAGAACACCAATAACTAAAATTAAACCGAGTAACAGATTGTTGCTTAAAGTTTCAATTCTTTGATCTAGCATGTCAGCAAATTGAAAAATCGTTAAAATTTCATATTCAGGGTTATTACTATTAAATTTGGCTATATATGATTGAATTGAAGTTGCGATTTTTTTTATGTCTTCATCGGGGGTTTTTGTAATCATAAAATTAATAGCTCTTTCCCCATTTACGTATGATTTGTTAGTAATATCAGAAAACTCTAAAGATACTTTAGCAATATCTTTTAGTCGTAAAATGTCACCATTTCTTTCAGAAAATATTACAATATTTTCAACTCCTTCTACACTAGTATTTCTGTTGTTTGATCTTATAATAATCTCATCTTGCTGTGTTTTAATACTACCTCCTGAGATATCTATATTACTTTTTTTTATAGCATTACTAATGATATCAAAATTAATATTGTGTCTTATTAATGTAGCTTCATTAATTTCTACTGAAATAATTATAGGAGCATAACCGATAACTTGTATTTGGCTAATTTCATCATCGTTTAATAGATCTTGCTCGATCTTATCTGCTTTTTCTTTTAATAGCCAAAGATCATTTGGCCCTGTAAGAGCATAAAAGCCAACCATATTTCCCATTCCTCCAGGTCCTCTACTACTTTGTCTTCGTACTATTGGTTTTTCAGCTCCTTGAGGAAAAGAATATATAGCATCAACTGAGTTTTTTACATTTTGTAATACCTCTTCAATATCATAACCTTCATATATTTCAACAGTTACACTAGATGAATTTTCTGATGAAGTAGATGTAATCTCTTTGACACCTTCAATGCCATTTAAAGATTCTTCAATTCTGGTTGTAATACCTTGCTCAATTTCTTCAGGTGATGCTCCAGGATATGAAACATTTACATATACTTTATTTAAAGAAAGTTCTGGAAAGAAAGATTTTGGCATTAATGAGAGACTAAGTAATCCAGCAATTGCTGTAATGATAATTATTGCATTAGCATAGATGGGGTTTTTAATAAAATATGCAATTAAATTTCTCATCTTATTTGATCATAGTCTTCACAACCACACCTTCATTTATATTAATTACTGGCTCACTTACAATAAGTGTATTGTTTTCTAATCCAGAAATAACAACTTCATCTCCCTGGTAGTTAATTATATTTACTTCTATTGTTTTTAGCTTACTATTAGAATCTATAATAAAAACTCTATTAGTTTCAAAGATTGCTCTTCTAGGTAATTTAAATACATTTTCTGTTTCCTGAGTTAATATAGTAGCATTTAAATACATTCCATTGTAAAGTGATTTTTGATTGTCAGTAATTGATGTGAAAACAGATATGTTTTGGGTGTTTGTATTAACAAACTTTCCTTTTCTAATAATTTTTCCAAGATATTTTTTTCCATTGTCATAGAAATGTACAATGTCTCCAATTTTTATAAAATCTATTTCAGAGGTACTTACGGTTAGCTCAACTTCCATGTCTCCTTTTCTAATAAAATCAACAACTGGAGATCCAGGATTTACATTTCCGCCTACATCTGAGTAAGATTTAGTTATAATCCCATCAAATGGAGCTATAACCTTATACTTTTTTAATTTCTCTTCGTCTGATTTAATTGATAAATATTCAGATAGTATAGATCGAGATATGATATAATTTTTTTCTTTTGTTGAACTCATTACTGGAAAACTAGGTAAATCATTTTCTAAGTCTATGTCATTAAAAAATTTGTTCCATTTTTCATACTCACTTTGAAAATCAACTTTAATATTTGCTAGATTTGCTGAAATTAGACTCATGAGGTTGCTTCTTTTTGCATTTATTAATAGCCTAAGGTCAGTATCTTTTACTGAAAAAATTACATTTCCTTTTTCTATTTCAGCGCCTTTTTTAAATGTATTATTTCCAATTAATCTTCCTTGAACTTCAGATGATATTGTAATGTTATTAAGTGAAACCACTCTTCCTGTACTATTTATTTGATTTTTTATTTTATCATTTTTTACTTTTCTAACTAATACAGTTTTTACTTGCTTTTCATGTTTTTGAGCAGATTTTGCTCTTGAATCTCTAATTTTTTCTGCATTTTTTACACCATAGTCTAGTCCAAAATTATAGCTGATTGATGAGGCAAGAATAAATAAGAGTAAAATGCTTACACTTGTAATAATTATTAAAGTTTTTCTAATATTCATTGCTTTTGTTTTAATTGCTATTGTATTTGATTACAAAATTAAAGTTTTAATTAAAATACTATCTTATATTCTTCTTGATTTTATAGATATTTAAAAATAAAATTTACTTTTAATGATCCTAATTTTACAGCAAATTATTGAAGAATTATTATATTATTAATAATTACGTTATCAGTTTTAATCTTTATAAAATATACTCCTTTTGAGTTATCTAAAAGGTCAAATTTTCTAAAGTATTCACCAGAAAATTTATCTAAATTTTCAAAGAGAATAATTTCGCCTAAAATATTATATATCTGTATGTCTATATTTTGGACTTTTTTAGAGTTAAATTCAATGTTAAAAATGTTATTAGTCGGATTAGGATAGAGTTTAAATTTTTCTAAGCCTATTTCATTGATTTTAAGAGTATTGCATATGCTCTGACATTCGCTAAGGTAATTATACTGACCTAAACCTGTACCTGGATCAAAGCAATTTCCCAGACTATCACAATCCCATGAAGGAACTACGCAATTATTCTGGCATTGACTAAATGAACTATACTGACCTGATCCTGTACTTGGATCAGTGCAATTTCCTAAACCATCACAGTCCCAGGATGGAACTACGCAATTACTCTGGCATTGAATAAGTGAACTATACTGACCTAAACCTGTACCTGGATCTATACAATTTCCTAGGCCATCACAATTCCAGCTTGAAATTGAACCGCCTTGACATGTAATTTCAACTTCTATATCATAATAAAAATAATAATAACTATATGGATCAGTTGTTGCGCTAGAACTAGTTATATTAATTGCTGAACCTATATCGTACGGATAGTTAGCCCCAGAATCATTTCTGTAAAGGCCATTATTTTGTAAATTACCATTTGCTACTCCTAACTGCATTCCATTTCCAATCGGCACATTAAAATTAAGATATACTCTTTGCCAGCCCATAATTACAGATAATGTTGTATCATCAATAATATTACCAGAAGAATTTCTTAGTTCAAATGTTAGACTATTTGAACTTTCTGAATTTATCATAGCTGATTTAATAATGCATGCTTTAGTTGCATCAAAATTTAAATGTTGATCACCATAAAATAAACTTCCTGTACCAAATGAATTGTCTAAGGCTCCACCATAACAAATTGTTGTATTTGCATTAGGATCATAATTTTGAGAATTAGGGTTTGTACAACCAAGTATTGGAGCAATACAAGTGCCATTGTCAAAACATGCTGTTGAGTCATAATTTATAGCTGAAATATCCATACAACCTGCAACAAAACAACATGATCCGTCATCAAAAATAGCAAGTGAAGAATAATTATATGCTGTTGCATCAGTACAGCCATACCCCGAACAAATACTGTTTATAGACTGTCCATTTATAGCTATAGCTCTTCGGCCTTTATTATCATTTAATTTCGCTGATACAGAAAACCAGCAATCAGTAATATTAGGATTAGGATTAATAAACCAAATATTTGAAAGTGTAGTTGTATGAACTGAATCCATATATTTTTCACCTAGCATGCTAATTTCATATCCATTGGCTCCAGCAACGGTATTCCAACTAATATTAATCGAATCTGGACATGGCCAATATACAGATATGTTAGACGGCACATCTATTATAGTGAAGCTTGTTGCACTAAAGTTACTAATAGGACCTCTAGTTACTCGGATTTTTACTTGATCAGAGACAATATTTGGTATTTGCCATACGTAATGTCGTTGTGAGCTTGCTATGTTATTTGCAATATTATTCCAGCTTACTCCATTATTAGTAGAATAATCTAATGAAAAAGATAAATTATTGTCAACCGCATCCCACCTTATTACCTCGTATTCACCAGGAACTAATCCTTCGCCCCCTATTGGATACGTTAATTTTACACTATCATTTGTGAATGAGTAACAAACAAAATATTCTTGTGGGCCAAATGGAACTGTAGCTCCATCAATTTGTAAACTATAACTTCCTGGTATTGGATTGTCTATTACAATCTGTTCCATATTATTTAAGTTATCTATTCCATACGTAGCATCTTGATCAAGTGAAGAAGGGTTTGGGCTAGTATTTAAGACATAAGGAAGGTATAAATTACCATTTGGTCCTGATATCTGTGAATTAATATTATTAACTAGTGCTATGCTAGCTGATGAATTTCCCTCTTTATCATGCCAATAAACCATTATTTTAGCTTGTTGAGTTGCAGAAGGAATATTAATTGTATGTGTATTTAATAGATTTTGAGAAATAGATCCATTAAAATAATTGTTTGATTTTAATACATTTAGCGCTTTACTAGCGTTAACAACACCCCATCCATGCTTAAAATCAGGTCCAGTATTTCCAAGATCATCTGCTGAATTTAATAATATACACTTCATTAAAGCGGATGAAGGATTCGCATTATTATTTAATTCTTTATATGCTTGATATAACTGAGCCATAACTCCAGAAACACCTGGACATGCCATTGAAGTTCCTGAAATTGTATTGTATGTATAATTAGGGTATGTTGAATAGACGTCTGTTCCTTGAGCGCAAATATCTGGTTTAATACGTCCATCCTCTGCAGGACCTCTGCTAGATGAAGTTGCTAAAGATGCAGCATAATCTAAATTACCAACAGCTATAACATTTTTAGCTTGTTTATGGCCTCCCGTAATATTTCCCCATCCTGATCCGGCTCCATAGCCGCAGTCAGAAGTTCCACTATTACCTGCTGAAAAAACATGTATCAAAGAAGAATAAGAATCTATTTGTTCGTCTAGATCGCTTGATAATGATGTATATCCCGCATTACAGCCATCTCCATATGATGCTGATGTAATAACAACATCATAATTTGAATGTAAGCTTGGGACATATTGATAGTAATTATTTGTTGAGTAATCTAACACATATAAAAAAGCTCCATCAGCCATTCCTCTTGCTTGTGGGTCTAAATTGCCTGCTCCCATAATTGTACCTGACACATGATCTCCATGACTATCATTTAAACTTGAACTGCAATTAAAACAAAATTGTTCATCTACTCTTTCTTTTCTGTCAATATGTGGTTCAACATAACCATCATCATGCATCATAATATTAACACCTTCTCCATTATAATCATTGCCATTAGAATACTCAACATTTATAATATTAGTTCGATGTAATGTCCTTCCTGTCATATTTTCTCTAGTAGGAGGGGGGTTGATAGGTTCAATATAAGAGATGAAATTAAGCCGAGAAATTAAATCTAAATTTAATGGATAAAGAGCAACAGTTATATAATTTGCATCTAAATTAATCTCCTCAATAGATTCAACTAATACACTAATTTTATCTTCTATTTCTGCAAAATCTACGTTATTAAATAGCATTAATTTAACGTGTAGTAAATTATCTTTAATGCACCATTTAGGCCAAGAATCTTGTTTTAGTTTTAAATCTATTTTGTATTCTGGCAAGATTTTGTTAACTGATATAATACTATAGTCAGAAAGAGATTCAAAGCTAATGTCATTAGCTAAAAACACAGCAAAAATATTATTAGGTAGGTAATATAAAAATTCTATTCCTATATTATTTAATTGTAATTTTTGCTCTTCATTAGGAAGATCTTCAAAAATTAATAATCTATAAGGATCTTCTAAGGAATAATCAAAATTATTATTGATTTCTAAATTGAACGACCCAGATCTAAGGTTAAAACTAATCTTTTGTGCTTGTAGATTAAAAAAAGAAATAAAAGATATTAAAAATATGAATTTTTTCATTTTGCAAAATTACATAAATATCGCAACTAATTTGCAGTTATAAGATGAATACTATTATAATTAATTAATCAAAATATTCTACTAAATTAGGTTTTATAGATAAGTGCAAAATAGGGTTTCCGCTTGTTTCTTTTTAAAATGGCATTTATTTACTCTATAACTAACTATTCTTTTCCCTTAGATTTTTCTAATTTAATACTATCTATTTCAGTCTGATTTGGAGCTATATGTTTTATTTCCATTTCTTTATAAAGACTTCCTTTTTTTGAACTAACAGTATCACTTGATTTACTCGAAACACTATCACCTTTTATAAATTCAGTATTTTTATTATTTATTTTAGTTGTAGCTTTATTTCTAATGTTTGAGCAAGAAATAATAACAAGAATGAAGATAATAAATAAACTATTCAACAATAACCTTTTCATTTCTTAATATATTAGAGTCCGTTTTAATAGTTAAAAAATAGACACCTGATGCTAACGCTCCTTTATTAAATGAAAACATATTTTGCCCTTTTTTAGCGGCATCGTTATATAGAACTTTAACTACTTTACCACTAATATCAATTAATTCAATTGAAACTTTTGTTTTATTTTCTATGGTAAATTCAACGCTAAACATATCAAAAACAGGATTTGGATAGACATTCATTTTATTATCAATAGGATTTGGATTTTCTGTAACTCCTGTTGCAATACCATTTACTTGTGCAATCCAAGTGTCAAAAGCGTGTTCACTTAAACGGTATTTTCCAAAACCACCACTTACCCAAACTTCTGGTGATGATGCATTTTGTTTACGTGAAATACCTGTGTAGTCCCCCCAACGTGTAACTCCATTACTCGCATAGACATCAACATATGTTTCGCCCGCTTTAACTAAACTTGAGCTAGTCCAATACCCTGAATTATCACAGCCAACAACCCTAACTTCTGGGAAAATAGATGCTGAACTTCTTAGAAAACAAATCATTGCTGATTTATCTGATGTAGAAGTTCCAAATGAAGCAACAGACGGATAAGAATAATCATAACCATCAAGCCCAAATATTGAGTTCCAATTTGATAAACTCGAAACTGTTAATCTATTATAGTTAATTCCATTATAAGCATTAATGTATTCTGAATTAAATACAAAATGCACAATTCCATTTAAATAAAATGCTTTTAACCCTCTATTGCCTCCATTACTTAACACTACAGAGGTTCCATTTTGCAAAGCATTACCAGCTAATGAAAAATCTGCATCTATTGAGTATGGAGTAAGTTGTGGAGAGCCTGAGATATCATCTGTTAAATCATATAGTCGATATTTTTCAGTCAAAGTCCCATTTTCATCGGTGCTTACGAAATAAATACCAGGGCCATAATTTCCTTGAATACCATAAGATGCAGGAACTAATGTAAAAGGATCTTCTGATATATTCACCCAATACAACCAAGTTAAAGAAGCACCTGAATAGCCATCATTTTTATCAATTTGGTAAATAACAGTTTCGGCAAAATTATCTGATGCGTCAAATAAGTTTCCTGTTATATAAACTTCATTATTTGAAACGCCAACTTTTGGGTAATCAAACCAATTATTACTTGATGTTGGGTTTCCTGTTAATTGATATATCCACCAACCGTCTTGTGGGTTATTTGTTTTTGAAAAACAAGTTAAAACTTTTGAAGTAGATGGACTTGAGCCGTGTAAAACTACCATAAAAAACCTATCAGAACCGCTATCATATAAAACAACAGGGTCATATATCATTGACGTTAAAGATGCGTCATTAAAGAAATCATCGAATGAAGAACCATATAAATATGTGCCAGAAGTATTATAATATTCAATGCTTGAATTACAAGTAGTAACTATATAGCCGCCGTTTGAAATTGCCATTGAATTATCAGGTGGAGTTGCTCCATCAAACCAGTTTCCTTCAAAATTAGTTCCAATAGTTGGATTACTTTTCATTCCATCTTTATCTTCTTCACCAGAGTAATATTTTTTTAAGTTATTAAGTTTCTGATTTGTCTTTTCATCAATTATTTCCTGAACTTCTGAAGAAAGTTTATGCTTCTTTTCAAAATTGATTAAACTTCTATTCCATTTTATAGCAGTTTCATCATTAATAACTTCACTTGACAGTACCTGTGTTAAAATCTCCGACTTTACAGGATTAATATCAAGTTTTTTCGTCTGAGCAATTGAAGCATCTATTATTGTCTTGTTGTGTTGAGCTAAAGTTAAAATTGGCAAACAAAGTAATATAAGTAATAGTTTTTTCATTGTTAATCTATTGTTTTATTTTTTTGAAAAGGCCATTGCGATTAAAGTAGCAGCAACAGCTATAAAGCCTATTGAAACTAAAATATTAGCATAAGGATATGAATTGTGCTTAAAAAAACCTCCGACACATAATATTGCTATTGAAATTTGATTTAGTTTTTTCATTTTTTTTATTCTATAATTATTCTTTTCTCTACTGTTCCATCATCGTATAAGTAGAGTAGAGGTTGATTTGTTTGTTTTGTTTCTCTTCCTAAT
>MDSW01085678.1_pt1 | contig 20240 bp, 22 predicted proteins | sample 811171 | NCBI WGS metagenome assembly MDSW01 (sample SAMN05326641, study PRJNA326480) | marine metagenome | isolation source: seawater | place: Atlantic Ocean: North West | collected 2012 | reverse complement strand
GTTTCAAATTTCTTGGAGTCATCAAAGAAAAGATCTACTGATCCATTTTGATGAGCGTTAATTATCTTTTCATTATCGGGAGATCTAAAACGAAGGGTGGTGCCCTTCATAATGAGGGCACCAGTTCCAGCATCTTCTACATAACTGTTGCTACCATCATGATAGATTTTCAGATCAGATCCATCACCCATGATGATTTGATCATTATCACCAAAGTAAATATCTTCTTTAAATGTAGCAATACCCGCTACATCAAGATTGGTGATCTCAATATTTGGTCTACCAGTCAGAGAATAAGCAGTAGCAGCTGCAGTTGCAGTGGTTGCAGATCCAGCAGTGGTTGCATTCGTCGCAATTCCAGCGGTGTGTGCGTAACCAGCTACAGTTGCAAAACCAGCAGTGCCTGCATAAGCACCAGCGTCAGCAGTTATATTTGTTAAGTTAGATCCATCACCATGAAACTCTAGAGCCGTAACGATTCCAGAGAACTCAGCATTACCAGTAACACCTAAAACTGTATGGGTATCAGTATAACTAGAAATACCGATCTTGAGATGTCTCTTCCTTTCCATTTAGCCCCTCAGATTAATGTTTCAAGGACAGTTACTAAAACATGTAGTCCAGTTGATGTGCTTGTACCGACTTTAAACTGATCTCCAGGAACAAGAGTTAATTTTCCTGTAGTCAGTTCAATTGTTTCATGAGATGCACATGCTTTTTGATATGAAGCATATGTTGTTACTGCGACTCCTGATACTTCTCTGACGTGTTGTAGAGTAACGTCTTCTGATGCACCCGTTGTGTTTGTCGCTTGGGCGCATAGTACAACTGCGTTATAACCAGATGGTGCGGTATATATTCCTACTGGAGAGCTTCCTGCGTTGACACCAACTGTCACATAATTATTAAGTGCTAATGCCATTTTTTAGAAACCCCCGAGAGATAAAATATATGGTGTCATAGTTGAAACTAAACTCTTGCTGTACGATTGTCCTGAAATTCTTCCTTCGACTTGGTTGATAATAACACCGTCACCGATCTTAAAGTTACCCGCTTGGTTAGTACTGGTGTAGATTACCAGTCCACCGTTTCTAGAATCTGTTTCATTTTCAGGGATTGGTGGAATGCCACCACTATATGGAATTGCTCTAGAAATATCATTTCCAGATCCAACAAATTCAAATGAGTGGGAAGTTGCAAGTATTCTACTTTGTTTAAAGAAGTTTACTACCGTACCAACTCCAACGGCGAAAGGCACATTTTCAGTCAAGGTTACCAAAGAAACATCATTAGTAATTGCCGTTGCTTTTGAAATTGTATAGTAAGTCGGAGTAAGTTCAGCCTTACCTACTGCAGTATTTATGCCTGACTGGGGAGTAGAGAAGGTGACAGTAGGAGGATTTACATATCCTCTACCATTTGAAATCATATCAACACCAACGATCTTTCCGTTTTCTAGAACAGGAATACCAGTTGCTTTGACACCCCAATCAGTCTCTGGATCAGAGAACACAACGGATGGTTGTGCGGTATAAGTTCCTTGATCACTGATGTTGACTTTCTTGACAGTATTATAGAGTCTATCAAAGTAAATAACCTGACCATCATGTGGTCTAGGAACGTCAAGTGCAGCATCTCCACCACTTACATAGGTGTGTGCAATAGTGGAAACACCAACGTTAACAGTGAATACTGTACTAGCCATGGATACTGCAGGTAACTCGTTTGCACCCACGATATTTCCAGCACCCAGTCTAGTGGTAAGAATACCAACCAGATTATCAATAAAGGAACGAGGTCCAGAACAAGATGCAGGATCAGTATTGGAACCAGTACCAGGATCAGGAAGAATAGTTAGATCCTTGAATGGAAGTTGATTAGTAATTGCTTCCTTCATCATGACTCTTGCAGAACTAAATCCTACAAGAGTTTGTGGAACTTCACCAGCAACACCATTAGAGATTAGTGCAGATCCATCAAGAGTAAAGTATCTCTTTGTTGCTTCAAGAGTATTCTTTGAAGTCTTGTCGCGGATATCCTTAGTGACTGCATCGATAACGTGACCGATATCTCTCTTACATTTCTCAGGATCTGGTTGGACAAATGAAGGATATGCAACACCAATCGCAGCATAGGATTGATCAATGATATGTTGTCTATTACCAGCAATCAGAGTATGTCCATCATAATAGGTTCCCTCTGCGACTGCTTCTGCATTGAAAACATATCCCAAATTACCAGAAGGATAAATTGAGTTACCCTCATTGCAACTAAAAGTCATATTATTAATAGTTACACCAGCACCAATCAAGAACTTATGTGCTCCATCAGTTTCAACTCTCAACATACCAGTAGTATGTGTATAACCTGCATTGACTACATTTAATGTTGGATTGTTTAGATTGATGGCAAATACGTCAGTATTTTCTGCAGCTGCAGTAGTAACAACACCAGTATAACTTAGATCACTAACACCATCTGCAACCAATCCAAAATCACCAAATGATGAGTTGGAGTTTGAAAGATCACATGCACCACCAGTCCCTGTAAAGATTGCAGTTTCACAACAAATTGTGAACATAGAAACCAACTGGGCATATGCATTATTGGTAATAGAACAACCAATACCACCCTGATTATACTGAGTGTAGGAGTCAACAACCATGGACTTCGTTGGTCCAATAGAGAGATCACCATCAATCTTCATCCCGATATTATTAGGAATGAAGTTAGTGCAGTTCTGAACATATGTAGATCTACTAATATATCTTCTCTCTACAGGATCAAATGCAACAACTGCTTTACCTGGATTTTGAGTTCCAGTAAAAGACATCTCAGCGATGTAGTTTGCATTACCAACATGGAAGATATCTTGATCTGCATTTAGGGGACTGATCGTAGTCTCTCTAATAGATGCACCGATTACACTAACCTCATTAGGAAGAACAATAGGATTGTCTTCAATGTAAGAACCTGGTGCAACTCTTACAACAGTATCAGATAGACCTTCGTCAATAATTTTTTGAACTGCAGCCTTAATGGTTAGTTTTGGTTTAGTCAGTTCACCAGAGTTGGAATCATTACCATCCTTGGCAACATAAAGAATACTCTTCTCACCTTGAATGTCTGCATCGTTTGCAAAGGTTGCAATACCAGCAGTAGAAGCATAGGTTGCGATGCCAGCAGTAGCAGCATAGGTCGCGGTCCCAGCAACACCAGATATACTCTGAGCCGTGGTTGCTACAGAAGCAATACCAGCAGTAGCAGCATAGGTCGCGACAGATGCATTAGTTGCAATACCAGCAGTGGTAGCATAGGTCGCGGCAGATGCATTAGTTGCAATACCAGCAGTGGTAGCAAACGTTGAAATGCCGGCAACGAAAGCATAATTTACTGTGTCAGCTGAAGGTGCGGTAACCGTAGAGAATACAAACTTCTTAGTCGCATGATCGTATCTCAGATACATGCCATCATATGCACTTGCATTAGTAGCAATACCCACAATATCATCAAGATATTGCAAACGGGTTTCACCGCCACCACCAAGTGTTGATAGTTGCTCTTGAACTCTATTGACAAACAAACTATAGTGTTTGTTCAACTGGTCAATGGTTACAAACTCAGTTTTAGAAAGAGGATCATTCGGATCCAGAGGTCCGTTCAAAAGACCTTCATTAAGAAGTTTTCCTTTCTTGGTTTCTTCTTTTAGTGCCTGATAGGACTCACTAATTTCATTTAGTTTCTTACCAAGAGCAGAGATATCAAAATCTTTCTTAGATAAAATTCCAAATACTTCTTCTCTCAGTTCTTTAATGGCAATGCCATGTTCTCTACTATATTTCTTATCAATACTTTCTTTTACCTGATGAACTCTAGAGTCCAAAAGGTTTCTAACTTCTTTAACTGTGGAAGAAGTGGTATCTTTAAAGTTTTCAGTTAATACTTCAACTTGTTCAAAGATCTTCTTCTCAGCTTGTTTAATCTTTGATTCGACTCTGAGATCTGTTTGATGGACAGTCTTCTTATACTTAGGAAGTTTATCATTTACAAGATCATCTACTAGATCATATAAACCAACAATGTCTTCCCGATACTCCTGCAGTTGTTTTTTATTTGCAGAGAGAATTTGTTCCTGAATATTTTTAAAAGCACTATCAATAATCAACAATGAAGGTGCTACTCCCTCATGTGGTGATTCGATGGTCTGTTCTTCCATCGGAATATCAACTACCTCAGGAGCTTTAATCTCCTTGTTTTCACCATTTAGTTCGGACGGTTTTTTTAGTGCCACTAATAATATCTCCGTACATGAGGTCAATATTTAATATTTATATTACCGTCATAATAGATCATTGTCAACAAAAGTGAACTAACTTATCAAGCAATTTCTTATAATTACCATCTGACTTAATTATCAAACGTTTCATTTCACACCATAAATCAGACTCGTCGTAGATCTTACCAGACCAAGGACCCAGAGGATGAGGTTCCTGGTCAAACTCTATCCCCATGACGTAAGTTCTTCTAGGCCACATAGTTCCCATACATGATAATACAGAAACTTGATCGACTTCCTTTCCTTTTCGTACTAGGTCAATTAGATTTGATAATTTGCCACCAGACTTTGGTTGAAATATGACTCTATCTATAGGAGTCTGCGGTAAGAAATGAGATAGGATCAATGTTCTACACTTTCCAGTTTCTCTCATGGGAGAGGTAGGATCAGAAGTTTTATACATTGGATACATACATCCTCCTTCGGAAAGTTCTTTATACAAAATAGGGAGAACAGTGAAGTGTGACTGGGGATATTCTATAGAATTATTATCATATTTGCCTTGCATTACATCTTCTACATCAGAAACAAAAGTATCAAAAGATGATTGTTCATCAATAGAATCTACCAGAGTATTCTCCATATATTCAAACTGGGCAATATCATCAAACGGTTTTAATGTTTCAAACGTTACCGCATCATTATATAAAATATTCATCTTTCTCCGACTTTGGTCTGTCTAAACTATTGATCATACCCTTTACTATTTTATCAAAACAATCTTCTGGATCATCTAATATAATCTTTCTCTGTTTTTCCCACAAATAATCAGACACAGTATCTTCAATATATTGATTGGGTTTCCACCACTTACGTTCATCTATATAGTCGTGCCCAAAACAAATCTCTTTAATGTAATAGTATGCACCACATGGTTCTAAAAACACTATGACATCTTCAATAAAATCCTTGTCTTTCCAATAGTCACTATTCCGTATCAAATCAATTACTTTTTCAACAACTTCTGTAGTACCAATACCGTACTCTTCCGAAGATCTAATAATATCAACTTTACAATCAGGAAAGTATCTACCTATTACTAGTGCTCTACCAAATCCAGTAGAATACTTATCGAAAGGATCATCACAGTCCATAAATGTAAAGATAGGAAATCTAACCATACCTTCAGATAAAATGTCTCTATAAAGATAAGGCAACTTGGTGAAGTTTCTGGGTTTATCTTTACCACTCCTAACTCTTTCCAAATGATAATTAAAATCATCAATAGCATATTGATGGAAATCTATTGGAATATCAACCTGACAATCATACTTAAAATTACAGATCATCAAAGGTCTTATCTTGGTTGATTTTATTTCTCTACCACTAGTGTCTTCAAAGTATCTTATCCTCTGCATAATATAATATCGTCCAAGAGTTGCAAATAATCTTCATCTGTTTCTAACTTAGAAAGTTTTATCTTTGATTTTATTTCCAACCAGTCATCGAAAGTACAGACTTTTTCCAGAAAAGGATCTAGTTGTCTAGTTGTTGGTCTCTTTAGTCTTTCAGACAAATATTCTTTACTCACAAAATTAACACTCCTAATTTGCCACATGTCCTGAAAGGGAAGTAATGACACAACATATTCTTTATCAAAATCATTCCCACTTCCAGCAAGACTCAAATATTTTCTTACTAACTCTTCACCACCAACACCATACTCTTTACCATGCGTAGTATAATCATGAACAAGATATGGAAAATACCTATACCCAATCAACGTTCTACCATGCCCACATGAAAGAAGTCTTTCCTTATTGGGATCAATAACAAATGGTTGTTTGAACTTACCCTCCTCCACAAGGACATCATATAAATGAATCAATTTTGTTATCAACCAATATCCCTCTCTGAATTCTATAAAAGCATCATCATATGGTTTATTCCATGCAGGATTGAAAGGAGCAGACTTGAAGTGTTTGATATCTCTCTTAAAGATAGAAAGAGATTCTTGAAAGAGTCTTTCGGATATCGTATCGTGTTCATACTTATATCCAACTACCTTTAACTGATCACCAAGGTTTAACGACTCTCCAGTTTTATCATTAAAGTATAATATAGGTTTCATATCTTCCAAGTATAGACACTCTCAAAATGTTTTTTGTATCCTCTAACCATATTATCTAATAATTCCCAATAGTCTTCATCAGTTTCCAATGTAGATCCATCAATAATATTTTTAAGAATCTTCCAGTTAGTTAGTCTAGAAGTATTTTCTATAAACCTTTCAGGTCTGTAGTGCTTATAGTTTTCCATGTATTCAGGATCAACTAACTCTACTGTCTTTAGAGTGTACAACATTCTATAAGTATAGTCGTCATAAAAGTCATCCAATCCACCAAAGAATCTATTTTCGCCCACAGAACATAAGTTAACTATGATTTTATAATCAGATATATCTTTACCATTCCAATATGAATTTTCAAATAAGTTATCCAAAAATTCTTCCATATCGTCATCACCACCAATACCTTCCGATATATCGCTACTAACAATATCAATGGTTTGTTCTGGAAAATATCTACCTAAGATTAAACTCCTACCATTTCCAGATAACATTGGCGTATGTTTGAGTCCATAGTCATTAGAAGTCAACCACTTCTCCTGATACGGAGATTCCATAATGGGATACTGAAATGGTTCTCCTCCTTCAGCAGTTAGGTATAGGAAAGGAAGTATAGTGAAAACATCGAAAGCTATTCTACCATCGTCATAATCACGCATACCATATCCACGACCACCGTTTAAGTATCTATCAACATCATATTTGAAAAGATCAAACGCAGTTGCAAGTCTATCTGGTGAAATTTTTTCGTTCTTATAGTACTTAAACTTTACAAGATTTAAGTTAAAGAGACCATCATCAAATTCAATCAACTGACCATCGTCAGCATCAAAGTAAGTTACATTGTATTTCATTTTGTATAATACTTGATATTATTGGATTGAAGTCCATCAAGGTTATTTAACATGCCTCTCACAACCATATCAAAACAATTTGTGGGGTCTTCTTTTATTGCCTGTTCCTGCAATTCCCACAACCCATCATTGATTGTTGATTCTACAAATTCTTGAGGTCTATAATTCTTTCTTCTCTCTAGATAGTCATCCGAAGCGAAACCTATTTCTTTAAGATAATAATACCAAGTATGTTTACCCAACATGACAATAACTGTTTCGGAAACTGATTTATCTTTCCAATACATATTATTCCTAATCAAATCTATTGCTTTTTCTGCAATTTCAATTGATCCTACACCAAAATCTTGAGATGACTTTATATGATCTACCCTAATGTCTGGAAAGTACTTTCGTGCAACTAGTGCTCTACCATATCCCACACCATATCGCACATTTATATCTGGATGATCACAAAATTCATAGAATGGAAACCTCATCATCCCATCTTTTTGAAACTCTTTATAGAGATACGGCAACTTTGTAAAGATCCTAGGCTTAGGATTACCATTAAGTACTCTATTTACATGATACTTAATGTCATCTATGGCACAACTATGAAACTCTTCAGATATTTTAACTTGAGATTCATACTCAAAATTTGCAATCATTAGAGGTTTGATCCTGGTAGATTTTAATTCTTTTCCACTACCATCATCAAAGTACTTTATCTTTAACATAATCTAAGTTCTTAAAAACAATGTCATTGAGAATCTCAGTGTAATATTTACCAGATTTCAAAATCAACTTTATCCTACTCCATAATTTCATATCCATAGATCTTTCGATGAATGGTTCTGGTCTAAAATTTCTATAGGAGTTCAAGTAGTTTTCATCGGTAAAACTCAAATCCTTAATTACATACAAATCTTTTTTATACTTTGAAAGTAAGACAACAGCAATAGGATATTTTACATGACCCATCCAATATCTATTATTAGAAATATCATTAATTAGTTTTCTGATTATTTCTTCTCCACCAGTACCAAACTGTTCTGAGTGTGTAGTAATATCCAAAGGAACATCATGGGCAAAAGTAGAAGCTATAAGAGTTCTACCCAATCCAGAAATCATTTTCCTACTTTTTTTCCTATCTGGAAAAACATAAGCAGGATATTTAAAAGGTAGTTTCTTTACACACAAATCATAATAAAGATATGGCAGTTTTGTGAATACGTCGTGAGGAAAAATATATTTTTCACTGAATATATACTCTTCTTCTGATAAAGTAGTATCTTCTTCTAAAAACTCATCCACATCCGCAGTAAAGACGTTGAAGGCATCTTGAGCCATTTGGTCTGTTGGTAATATGACTTCATACTTATAGTCCACGATGGTAGGAATATCCATAGGCATTCCAGTTGCATCATCAAAACATAATATTTTAAAGTCTCCAGTCATAAATTGATTCTACGTAGTCTAAGTTATCGAAAATGAATTTGTCTAAAAGATCTATGTCTTCCCCTTCAAATTCTTCGTATATTTTATGTAATCTTTTATTTAGATTGTTTTGAATGGTCTTACTTAAGAAGTAGTCTGGTTTTAATCTGGGTTCTATATGTTTCCCCGCATCTTTCTGAGGCACAAAGTCTATCAGTTTAATAAACCAAACATTTTTTTCATTCCATCTATACTCCTGTTCATCAAAAGGAACCTCAATACCATCTGTATGTGTCCACTTAGGATCTGGGTATGGATGTAAGTTAACAAATGCTACCATGTCGGACACATCTTTGTCTTTCCACCATGAAGTTTGTTTAACGTATTCAACATATTCTTCGATAACTTCACCTCTACCTGTTCCATATTGTAAGGAAAAATGGGCAAGTGGATAATTACTTTCTGGGAAATATCGATTCTGAATAAAAAGTCTACCAGATCCTGTTTGAAGATCCCATCTCTCTGGATTAGTTTTACTATATCCTTTCCTATCAATGATATTTAAATCTATTGCAATGTATGGGTACATGAAACATCCATGTTTCTTATAATCCAAATACTGATATGGAAGTTTGGCTATAGATCTAAGTTTCTCGTCACCTTCTTTGGTTCCTGGATTAAAAAATATATTGGGATCATCATTATGAATTGATCTTATATTTTTCAAGTTAGATTTATAACTATCTCTAACCATTTTTTCTGACATGACATCCAAAGTCACAGGATTAAATCCCATGACCCTATTAGGTGGATGCTCAAAATTTATACCAGTCTCATCAACGATATATTTTATTTGCATCTAGACACTCCTCATAATATTGATTCCACAAACCAGAGTAATCACAGTCTTTAGTCTCTTCAAACCATGGTCCACCATCCGTATAGTGCAATGCAAAAGGATCATCGTAAGCCCACAGATCATCATAATAACCAACCAACCAATTCCACCGTTCAGGTAGTTCACCTAGATCTTTATCTGCAATCCAGTCAAACTGATGCAACTCTGCAGGAGTCATACCATTGACATCCAAAAACTTATGAGATGGATGTTCGTTATTGAATAAGATCAAAGAACTCCAGTTCTTTCTAGGATATGGAAACTGAATTTGACCATCCATCTTCGTATTGCTCTTTGGTTTATAGTCATGTTTGACTACCATTGCAGCATACTTAGGATCAGCCATATCAAATAAATCCTTAACATCCTCAATGAATAAGAAGTCACAATCACAATATAGTGACCAACCCTTAAAATTTGATAGTGCAGGTGTTAAGAATCTAGTTAGAGAGAACTCAGTAGACGCATTCTCATCCACAGGTCTATCGTAAAGACCAAGAAGTCTTACGTTTCGTTGTTCAATTGGTTTTACTATTGCTTCAGGTCTGTGTTTGCGGATGCTGTAATCACAGACCTTGAATGCCCAGTGTTCACGGGTATCATACCCAACCCAAATGTTCATACTTTCCAAATGTTGTCACAGTAATCTTGAATCGATCTATCGGATGAGAAGAATCCAGATCTAGCAATGTTCATCAGAGATCTACGATTCCATTCCTCTCTATTACCCCAGGTGTTATCTACAACGTTCTGGGCACGGCAATAATCTGCAAAATCTGCACAAACACAGAATGGATCACTCTGCATCAGATTATCAATGATAGAAACAAATGCGTTCTTATCACCATTAGAGAAGTGACCAGACTTGATTAATTCAATGGCCTCGAACAATCCTGAACTCATGTGTTCTTTAGGATCATAACCATTCTTCCATAGATCACCGATCTCTTCTTCAGTATTACCAAAGAGGAAGAAGTTCTCTTCACCTACCAAGTCACGAATCTCTACGTTTGCACCATCGAGTGTACCAATAGTCAAAGCACCATTCATCTGGAACTTCATATTACCAGTACCAGATGCTTCCTTACCTGCAGTTGAGATCTGTTCAGAGAGGTCTGCAGCAGGATAAACTTTCTCACCCAACTTCACACTATAGTTAGGTAAGAATACAACACGCAACTTTCCATCCATATCGGGATCTGAGTTGACCGTCTCCGCAAGATTACAAATGAAACGAATAATCTCCTTCGCCATATAGTAACCAGGTGCGGCTTTACCACCAAAGATTACTGTACGTGGAACAACATAATCGTCTTTATGATTTTTGATATACAAATACCGAGACACAATCCATAGAGCAAGGAGATGCTGTCGTTTGTATTCATGAATCCTCTTTACTTGTACATCAAACATACTTGACGGATCAACAGAGATGCCAAGTGTCTTCTGTATGTATTGTGCAAGTTTATGTTTACCGATTAGTTTTGTCGCACCAATCTTCTCAAGAACAATAGGATCATCAGCAAACTTCTCCAGATCCCCTAGACGAGTCATGTCAGTAACCCATCCATCGCCAACATAATCGGTGAGAACTTCTGCAAGTGCAGGGTTAGAATCTGCCAACCAACGGCGTGGTGTCACACCATTAGTCACATTGGTAAACTTATGAGGCCAAAGATCATAGAACTCGGGCATCAGATTCTTAGTGATAAGATCTGAGTGAAGTGCAGCAACACCATTGACATGATGAGATCCTACTGTTGCAAGATGGGCCATGCGAACAGATCTATTACCTGTTTCATCAATGATAGAAAGTTTACGGAGAGTTTCCTCGTCTCCTGGGTAATGCATTCTAACAATCTGAAGGAATCTAGAGTTGATTTCATAGATGATCTCTAGATGTCTGGGTAAAAGTTTTTCAAACAGACTTACACTCCACTTCTCCAGTGCCTCTGGGAGTAGTGTGTGGTTAGTATATGCAATCGACTTACTTGTAATATCCCATGCAAGATCCCACTCCATGTGGTGATCATCCATAAGAAGTCTCATCAGTTCTGCAACCGCAACTGATGGATGAGTGTCATTCAACTGAACTTGATAATAGTTGTAGAACTCTTCGAGAGGTAGATTACGTTCTTTGAGACTTCTAATCATATCTTGAAGAGAGGCACTAACAAAGAAGAACTGTTGTTTCAGTCTAAGTTCTTTACCCTGATCAGTACCATCATTAGGATACAGAACCTTAGAGATAGTCTCTGTGGTTACACTATTCTCTACTGATCCCAGATAGTCTCCCTGGTTGAATGCTTTGAAGTCAAACACATCAATCGCGTCTGCTCTCCAGAGTCTGATCTTAGCACAACTATCTACTTTATATCCTGCTTGCAGAACATCATAAGGAACTGCAACTACATGGTGTTGAGGTGCCCAACGAACTCTATGATCACCATCATCGAACTCATAGTGTTCCACCTTTCCACCGAATCCAACCATAACAGATTCATCTGGATAACAAACTTCCCATGGCCAATCTCCATGTAACCAATTATCGGTAACTTCTACCTGTTGGTTGTCTCGGATTGTTTGTTTGAAAATACCGTACTTATATCTAATACCATATCCAGTGGCAGGAACTCTCAGAGTTGCCATGGATTCCATGTAACATGCAGCAAGTCTACCCAGACCACCATTTCCAAGTCCAGGTTCTTCAGACAATTCTAGAATCTCATCCAGATCATATCCAAATTGACCAACTGCTGCAGCAGCTTCTTTGCGAATATCCAAATTGAGTAGATTGTTACTCAACTGCGGTCCAATAAGGAACTCTGCAGACAGATATGCAACTTCCTTTCTGTGTGATTTTTCAACTAAATGATTATCAATCATTCGATCTCTAACAGCATAACAAAGTGCCATGTAGACATCGTGTGCAGAGGCAGACTCAGGACGTTTTCCCAGTGTATACAGAAGACGTTCCTTTACTCCATCCGTAATTGTGTTGGTTAACATAATAATCCCATAAAAAATGAGGAGGTTTCCCTCCTCGTATTTAGATACCATCTAGGACAGGTGACATCAGACCACTGTCAGGGCCTCCATCATCGTCATCATTTCCTGACGCGAATGCGGCAACTAGTACCCATCCACTCAGAAAAGAAAGACTAAAAACTAAGATATTTCCTACTATGTCACTCATCACCACTCTGCGAAATCATTGCTCCCACACCGAATGTCAAAAACATTACTACTGCGAGATATCCCATCACCATACACCAGGAATGATTTGTCCTGTTGCTGCATAAGATCCCATTGCTGCGACTACACCGATCATTGCGGCCCAACCGTTGATGCGTTCTGCTCTTTCAGTCATTGTTTTTCTCCAAAGTTTTGTTAAAGATTACGACTCTACCGTTTTCGTGAGTGAAAATAAGTTCATCATCGTGCCCCCAGCAGAGTTCCTCGTATAGGGCATTGAGTCTTCGCATGTCTTCCCACAGTGCGTTCTCATTGGTCATGGTATTAAATCTTTTTCAACTATCTAGTTGAAGAAAAAACTTAGTGTTGTCACTTGGTGTGTTTTCGTAGATAGAAGAATCACCATATGTTTTGTGGTCTTTGTATCCAACCATTCGACCCTTAGTATTTTGAAGGGCGGGTTGGAATACAATAAAGAAAAATACTCCTGGGGCACCAATCAGAAGGGCACCACCAATAACATAATAAGTCAGAATTTCAAGAAGGGAGTTTTCCATCAGATACCAAACATTCCAAAGAAGAACAGACTACCAGTGGTAGCATAAGAAATAACAGCGGCTGCAAATCCCAACATGGCTGTACGACCATTCAGTTTTTCTGCACGTTCTGCGTAGGTCTCATAACCATAGCGTTCTGCTGCGGTTTGATCTACATACATGCGGGGTTCGCGGGCAAATAGATTTTGTTGTCCACGCTCATTAGTAGTAACAGTCATTTGCTTTGTAAAGATTTACAACATAATTATATAGTAATGTAACAATCTTTGTCAAGCGTCTTTTTTAGGGCCTTCTGACGTTCGTCCTAGGTATGGATCATATTCCATGAGTCGATCCAATTCTAAGGTAGATCCCTGGGTTTCCCAGAGCTCTCGCAAACCGTCATGTGATCCTCTATGGAAAATCTCAATATGTTCAGGATGGATTGAGGACCCCAGTTCAATCTTGTAGAGAAATATGGGCAAGGCGAATGTATTACCAGAGTTATAGATCAGATCATCTGCAACAGCACGTGGCTTGATCTTATAGTCTAGTTTATACTTTTCCCCCCGACAATGGAGGCGAACCACCTTTTCCGCATGGTGACGTGTAATAACATAACACGCTGTAGAGAAATCGTTTACGAATCTCCTGTGTAGATTGACATGAAGTGTACCAGGACAGATCACTGCCAACTGAACAACATCATAGTCATAGGGGAATCTTGCATAGAGTTGATTCCAAGTAAAACTCCAGAACTTGGCGATGTTAATGTCAACATCATCTTCCATCACCACACAATAGGGTGCATCAGATGTTTCCAGAAAGTGCTTAAGGAGTTTAAGGTGAGAGGTTACACATCCAATCTCACCAGAACTCATGTTCTCAGGATACCTTCCATGAAGAATATCACTCAGATCATCATCTCTACCATCATAGGCAGAGATTCTTTCATAGTTTGTGATCTCCCAGTGTGCAAACATGTCTTCCATGTACTGTCTGCGTTCTGGTTGCCCATCTAAGTTGATGTAATAGATGGGTCCCATACCTTTAAGTGTAGCTACGGACTTGTTCTTATCCATCAAATAACTTCCCAACCTTCGCAATACAAATCTTTAGTGTCCTTATCAGCGTAGTCAGGACCAAACCAGTTCTTAGGTGCAATGACTTTACCAGCACCATTCTGCAACCATGCACCCCACCAAGATAGAGTAGAGTTTGCAATGATCGCACCCTTACAATTCGCCATCAAACAGAGGTCAATATAAGGAGTGTAAGATCCATCAGGATACTTCTCTTCAGGTGTAGAAACAAAGAAACGATCGGGTTTGAATAGTTCCTGTTCCATAACCCACTCAGGAGAGTCTGAGACAACGACAACCTCTTGATCGTCTGGGAATTGTTTCAGTGCCTCTTCATAGTACTCAAGGGACTGTGGCGGGTGCATAGAAGAACACTGGGGATAAGACCACTTAAATCCACGAGCATCGACAAGGTTAGGATCACCACGACGTACATGCAGGAAGATAGGATCTTTCAGATCACTAAGGAATCCTTGAATAGGAACCGTCAGATCTTCATGGAAAGTAAAGTCCTTACGAATCTCATCCCGAATATGTGCAAAATACTTTTCAGTCTGGAAGAATCCATACAAAGAAACATCATTAGGACATAGTTGCATCAGTTCCTCATCAAAATGGAACTGTTTTTCCATAACTACTGGAGCATGTCCACGATCAAGAATGTATTGATTACTGGGAGTAACACTCTCCATAGTAAAACAATTAGCAAGACTGTAGTTATCAATCCTAGGAGTTGTAAAAGGCGGAATACACCATTCATACCCCTTTGCAGCTGCAAGTCCTCGCGTTGCTGCATATTGGAACATCTGGTTTCCTAGACGACCCATGTTCCCGAGTTCATTAATTGCTAGCATGACAGTTCTTCTAACCTCTTTGCGTTGTAATCTTGTTTTTGATAGTACTCAATAAGTTTATCGGCATCCCACGTTCTAATATCTTGCCATAGATTGTGGTTATCCATGAACTTGGGATTGTGGTAGTGTGAATTGAATGTTCTACCATGTTCAAAGTGATAAATGTCACCAAGAACTCTACCCACCTTTCGACCAAAACTATTCAGACGGAAGTAGAACTCACAGTCTTCTGCACCCCATGAAATGAAGTTTTCATTCCACATACCAACTTCAATCTCAGTATCTCTTTTGATCATTTGACCCCAACCAATCGATGAAGCAACTCTAAATTTACCTTCATCTAGTGTATTGAAATCAAAATCAGAATCCAAGAACTGACTAAAAATTGATTCGGAATAGTTTACAGCCCACTGATAAACTCCACAACCAAAAGGATAGACTGCATCAGACTGTCCGTTTTTAATTGCAGAGTATGCAAGTTCATAACTTTCCTTAGGAAGAACTACATCCACATCATGATTATAAACGATAGGAGTATCAGAAGCAACCAGAAGATCGTTCAAGATACGAGTCTTATGGAAAAACTTTTCATCACTCTCCTCAAAAATATGAGTCAGTTGATTTGTATTTACATATTTTTGAATGATGGGTAGGGCACGGAACTTGAAGTGTGACCTGGTATCTACTTCTTTCAGAATTACTTTTGCTTCTGGAAAGTTCTTGAGAAGATATGTCGTAGATGTAATTACATTCTTGAGTCGATCTTCAGACTCAATGCGACATGGTAATAGGAATGTTAAATCTTTCATTGTTCTGGAGTAACTGGAGATGGATCGTTGTGGAGTTTGACCCATCGATCTGGAATCATATCCTTCATGTTGTAGTGGTCATATGCAGGTCCAAACCAGGGATCAGGTACAACTACCTTTCCCGTGTCACCTTGCAACCATGCACCCCACCAGGATAGGGAAGAGTTGGCGATGATAGCACCACCACAGAGACTCATCAAACAGAGGTCAACATAAGGAACAGATGCACCATCACCAAAGACCTCATAAGATGAATCTGAAAATTGGAATCGATCTCCCTGAAGATAAGGTTGTTTCTTACACCAATCGATTACGTCGGAGACGACGATGACTGTTTTGTCTTCTGGGAACTCTTCAAGGGCCCGTACATAATAGTCAGCTTTACAGAGTGGGTGATACTCTTGCACCATCTGGTAAGACCACTTTTCCCCTCTGCGCCCAGTAAGATTTGGATTACCTCTACGAACATGCAAAAAGATGCACTGGTCACGTCCACCAAGAGAATCAATAAACTCTTGACACGGTTCCAGATACGCCTTTTTAAAAGTGAAATCCTCACGGATAGACTCGGTGATGGTTTCAAAATACCTCTCGGTTTGGAAATTACCAGAGAAATTGGTATTGTCCTCGCAGCGGTCATAGATTTCTTCATTGAAGTGCATGTCCCTATATTCTACAGTTTTGTAGAAAGGTTCTCCAGTGTTCTTATTTAGATCACAGTTACTTAGCTCAAATGCATCAAACAGACCATAGTTATCAAGTCTATCTGCATTTGGACCAGGAATCATCCAATCAAATCCACGGTTTGCGGCGACACCACGCACAAATGCATATTGAAACATCTGGTTACCAAGGCGACCCTCGTTACCAAGTCCTTTAAATGTTACAGCCATTACTTACTCCACTCTTTAATAATCCAACGGTCAGGCACAATGTCTGAGGTATCTAGGTGCGTCATGGCAGTACCAAACCATTTCTTAGGATCAGGTGCAACAACCTTACCCGCATCATCCTGCAACCATGCTCCCCACCAAGAGAATGATGAGTTTGCAATAATAGCACCAGAACAAAGACTCATAAGACAGAGATCAACCTGGGGCAGAAGAGTATTCTGCATACGTCCAAGACCATCAATAGTCTGGTATTGATAACGATCATTGTTCTCATTGAACATGAATCTATCATTATCAAAGAACGATTGTTTCTTACACCACTCAATATCATCTGTAAGAACAAAGCAAGGAGTGTCTTCGGGGAACTCCTTCAGTGCTTCTTCATAATATGTAAGGGGAAGAATGGGGTGGTACTCTTCCCTCCCAATATTATCGGACTGACGAATATGCAGAAAAATAGGAGGAGAATCCAAACTGTCAATATACTGTTTACAAGGAAGGAAATAATCATCCCTGAATGTATAATCAGCCAGGATCTCTTCTCTGATATGGGAGAAGTATTTTTCTGTTTGGAAGTATCCATCTAAACTCACATTATCTGGAAGGACATTGAAGAAGTCCTCTAAAAAACAATGATCATTTTCTTGTACATAATCACCCCGAATAAATCCAAGGTTTTTTGATGTAACACTAATTAGTTTGAAAGTTTCAAACAAACCATAGTTATCCTTATGATCATATTCTTCTGGAGGAATACACCAATCATATCCATTCTTACTTGCAATGCCTCTTAATGATGCATATTGAAACATTTGGTTTCCCAAACGTCCATTACTTCCGAGTCTGTTGTACCCAATCATAGGTCAATCTCAATAACTTGTACATCTTCTGGTGGTTTTCCATACTTAAGTCTAGCGACATTAAGTTTGGGATTTTGTTTTAGTTGAGTGGTGATACTTTCATTATCATCAACATAACAAGTGTATCCTTGGTACAAAAGATCTTCGCAGAGGCGATACTGTTGACTTTCTGTAAGGATATCCGTCCCTTCCTTATATGAAACATATCGGAAGTAGAAGGGTCTACTATCTTTGTTCTTACTCAAATAGTAATTACAAAGGAACTTCGCATGTTCGTCATTGAAGTTATCAGTAGTCTCACCAAGATTATACTTGACACCAACCTTAGATGCAAATGATGCAAAGGCACGATTGTCTCTTGGAAGACATGGACCACCAAATCCATACCCGAACTTAAGATATTTATTTCCGATTCTAGAGTCGTCTCCTATGGCTTGCAGGACGGTATCGATTTCCTCATCCAATCCTGCACCAATCATTACCTGACCAACCATGTTGGCATAACTGATCTTTGTAGTAACGAAACAGTTCACTGCAATCTTCACAAGTTCTGCAGCAGTTGTAGACATCCTACCCCACCTGGGAGGACGTGCCTGAATCTTACCGTAAAGGTTTTGCATGAATGCATAGGTATCGTCATCAGCACCACCGATGAGAACCATGTCTGCGTTCTGCAAATCTCTTATGATTGTTCCCTGTGCAATAAATTCTGGGTTATAAACTACACCAACACCAAAGTATGCAAGTTCTTCACTGAACTTCTCACAATCTCCTGGATTGGTTGTACATCCAACCACCAGGGTTTTTCCATTTAGTTTTGCTTCAGACTTTTTGAAGTCTTCAACAACATTCCAAACAGAACTTATATCATAAGAACCATCATTAAGAGAAGGAGTTGCAACAAGGCAAATAATAAAGTCGCATTCGTCGATGACACGTTGGTTGTCCCATGTTGCCTCGAACCTTTCCGTTTGTCTAAGGAGCCACTGGACATCAGGTTCCTCCGTTACGATCTTCTTCTTATTTAAGGCGTCAACGTAATCTGGACGAATATCAGATACCAAAACTTCATATCCCGCCCTCTCAATCAAGAGAGCGAGACAGATTCCAAGTCGTCCTGCACCAATAAGACCAATTTTCATAGTTCAAAAGTCGGGATAGGATTCATTTTGTGCTTGTTTTTTGCATGATAGTCATGGAGAATTCGGACTGCAGGACCAGTTCCATGTTCCATGGCATATTCTAGATCTTCATAGGATGCACCAATCTGATCTTCATCAGTTCGACTGTCATCCCAAAGACCATCAGTAGGAGGAGCATCAATGATACGTTGATCAACACCAAGGTGTTTACCAAGTTCCCATACTTCAGTCTTGTAGAGATCTGCGATAGGTGCAATGTCTACACCACCGTCACCATACTTAGTATAGAACCCAACTCCATAATCTTCAACCTTATTTCCCGTTCCCACAACAATTCCACCAGTGGTTCCTGCAACTTGATACAAAGTTACCATACGCATACGAGATTTGGTGTTCGCATTTGCTAGACCACTCTTAGTATACTCACCATCACCACACCAGAAGTCAAGACTGTCCATGAATGACTGATAAACTTTACCCAGGTCCACTCGGATTTTAGTCACATTCTCATAATTGTCCTCAAGGAAATTAGAATATGAATCCGAAAGATCATCATTTGCGGAACTTGAGTTCAATGGCATTGAAAGAACATAGGTTGGTAGACCAGTTCTAGCACAAAGAGTCGAGACTACTGCAGAATCAATGCCTCCAGATACCCCGACTACAAGACTATTCAGTTTGTTCTTAGTGACATAATCTTTGATCCATGCCACGATTCTTGTTTCTAACTCTTGAAAATCCTTAACTCTGTTCATGGGTCTCCTTTACAAAAAGAACATCACCCCAGTTCTCTGCATGGGGAATAATTTGTGTCTCAACAAATCCTTTAGATTCCAAGAAAGATTTTAACTCATCATACATTACATTGTCAATGTAATCAGGATCCTCCCAGGTTGCTTCAGTGGTAACCCACTTCACATTATCTAGGACTTTTTCAGAACCCTTTAAAACCATCAACTCAGCACCCTGAACATCCATGTTTAGGAGTTGGAAGTCTTCTACTTTGAAATCATTCTCTTCTAAAAGAGTATCGATAGTGATGGTTTCTACTTCGATTGTATCTTTATACCAGGCCTCAAATCTACCCTCCGCTTTCAAAAGAGATGAACATCCCTTGTTACCCCTAAGATAACCAGCATCAGGTCCATAATATCTGTTGAACTTTACAGTAGCATGATCTTCTGTACTCGCAGCGTATTGAAATGCATGAGATTCAATAGCAGATTCAGCATTGGTCAATGCAACACGCATCTCTTCAAATACATCAGGGTTTGCTTCAACCCAAATGACTTGC
>MDSW01054969.1_pt1 | contig 20240 bp, 15 predicted proteins | sample 811171 | NCBI WGS metagenome assembly MDSW01 (sample SAMN05326641, study PRJNA326480) | marine metagenome | isolation source: seawater | place: Atlantic Ocean: North West | collected 2012 | reverse complement strand
GCACGCCGTAATGCTGCTCAGCCAGGGCGCGGCTTGGGGTGATCTGCTTCAAACCGACCAAGAATGTTGCTGACAAGCCCCCTTTGCACCCCGTCGGGCTTGATGGCAACAAAGGTGCGTTCGGCAGCCATGAAAAATTGATCAATGCGGCGCCATCGTCCGTGGCCGCCCTACCACTTGGCAAGCACAGCTGAAAGCACAACCCCTATCTTTCCTTTGATTCACCCTCTAGGCCATGGTGCTGACTGGAACGGAACGGTGCTGGTCCGTCTCCCGCAGTGCTGAGCTCTATGGACTCGATCGCTGGGGTGACCCCTATTTCTCCATCAACTCCAAGGGGCATGTCGTGGTGCAACCCCGAGGCGATCGGGGTGGCTCTCTCGATCTCGTTGATCTCCTGAACGGTTTAGAGGCGCGAGATCTACACACCCCCCTCTTAATCCGCTTCGACGACATTCTTGAAGATCGCTTGGAACGGCTGCACGCCGCTTTCGAGAGGGCCATTGCTCATTACGACTATGGCGGGCGATATCAGGGGGTGTTTCCAATCAAATGCAACCAGCAACGCCATGTTGTTGAACATCTGGTGGAACGCGGCAACCGTTGGAACTTCGGACTGGAAGCCGGAAGCAAAGCTGAACTCCTAATCGCCCTATCACTCACCCAAAACCCCGACGCCCTCTTGATTTGCAACGGCTACAAGGACCGGAGATATATCGAAACAGCGATTTTGGCCCGGCGTCTCGGGCATCAGCCGGTTGTGGTGATCGAACAGGCCGATGAAGTCGAGCGCATCATCACCGCCAGCCAAGAGCTCAACGCCTCACCGTTTATCGGCATTCGCGCCAAATTGTCGAGCCGCAGCACTGGACGCTGGGGCAGTTCCGTTGGGGAACGAGCCAAATTCGGCCTGGCTCTCTCGGAGATGCTTGAAACCGTCCAAGCCCTTGATCAGGCAGGACTGCTCAACGACCTACGCCTGTTGCACTTTCATATCGGCAGTCAGATCAATGACATTGCCGTCCTCAAGGATGCCCTCCAGGAAGCTGGCCAGATCTACGTCGAACTGACGCGACTTGGAGCAGCGATGGGGTTCCTCGATGTCGGTGGTGGTCTTGGGATTGACTACGACGGCAGCCGAACAGCAACAGCAGCATCCACGAATTACTCCTTGCAGAACTACGCCAACGATGTCGTGGCCACCGTGCGTGAGTGCTGTCTCCCCCATGGCGTTCCAGTCCCCACTCTGGTGAGTGAAAGCGGCCGTGCCATCGCCAGCCACTTCTCCGTTTTGGTGTTCAACGTGCTCGGATGTGGACGCCCACCGGCCAAAGCTCCCCCCATCGAGAAGGACGAACCTTTACCGGTGGCCAATCTGCGCGAGACCTTGGAGCGGATCCGTCACATCAACGGCGGCGACAGCAGTGGCGATAGCAACGACATGATCCTGCTCCAGGAAGCCTGGAACGATGCGATCAAATTCAGAGATGACGCTTTAGCGGCTTTCCGGCTGGGTTACATCCGCCTGCAACAACGGGCCATGGCCGAGCAATTGACCTGGATCTGCGCCAAAGAAATCAGCCAACGGCTCCCAGATTCCGAACCCATCCATGACGATCTGCGTGGGTTGCAACGGGCTCTGGCTTGCACGTATTACGCCAATCTTTCAGTCTTTCGCTCCGCTCCCGACACATGGGCCATCGACCAGTTGTTTCCATTGATGCCGATTCACCGTTTGGACGAACGGCCAACAGAGTTGGGGCATTTTGCTGATCTCACCTGCGACTCTGATGGCAAATTGGCTCGGTTCATTCATTCCGGGCAAACAAAATCACTGCTTGAACTGCATCCGCTCCATGACGGAGAGCCCTATCGAATCGGAATGTTCCTCGGTGGTGCTTATCAAGAAGTGATGGGCAATCTGCACAACCTTTTTGGCAGCACCAATGCTGTGCATGTGCGACTCAATCCGAGTGGCAGTGGCTATGTCTTGGACCATGTCTTGCGAGGAGATACCAATGCCGACGTTCTTGAGGTGATGCAACACGATCCTGACCTGTTGGTCGAACGCCTGCGACAGGCTTCAGAACGAGCCATCCAAGAAGGCAAGCTGGGTATCGACGATGCAAGACGTTTGATGGATCACCTCAAACGCAGCTTGGGACAAACCACCTATTTGGAGGAGTGAACAGGGCAGCCCAGCTCATCCAGCGCGTGGCCCCACTGCTGGTGGCTTTGATCATTCTGATTGTGTTGCGCACGACAGGGCTGGCTCAGACCATTGATCTGGTGCTGTATGACCTGATCACAACGCATCGAGAAGCAAGGGATGGGAAAGAGACGCCGATCACATTGATCACAATCACAGAAAGTGATATCAAACGATTTGGCTGGCCCATCGACGACGGGCTGCTCTGTCAAGCCCTGGATCGTCTCCTCGCTGACAACGTTCGTGCCATTGGTTTAGACCTCTATCGCGATCAAGGCGTCGGGCCAAACCAAGAATGTTTACGGAAGCGCTTCCGCAATGAAGCCAAACTCGTCTCAATCTTTAATGCGGTAGCTGGAATCGAGGCAATCCCAGGTACACCCCCCGAACGCCAATCATTCAACGACCTAAGCCTCGACAGTGATGGCATTCTTCGCCGGGATCTGGTCCACGTTGGCGAACAAGATGAAGCCACCGTCTCCTTCGCGATGCGGGTCATGGAAGTGGCTACAGGTGACACTAAGCTGCGACAAGCCATTAACAGCAATCAGCTGATTGATGCTTGGTTAAGCGCTAATGCAGGCGGGTATCACAATGCAATAGACGCCAAGTTTGGCTGGCAAAGAATGCTCCACTTCCGAAAGCCAGGTAGTTTTCGCCAATACTCCTTGGCCCAACTCCTGGATGGAATGGTCCCTTCACAAGCAATCGACAACAAGATTATTTTAATTGGCAGCACTGCGCAATCTCTGAGGGATCTATTTGAAGTTCCGCACAGTCGTTTTCATTACGGTGCAGAGCCATTTCAGATTTCTGGGGTTGAAATTCATGCCAATCGAATCGCCAGTCTTTTGGATCATCGCGACAACAAGCTTCCGATCGGCTGGATCATGCCGGGATGGGGAAATATCGTGCTGATTTTCATTTACTCAAGTTGCGGGTTGCTGCTCGGCGAGGCGATCCCTTCCCTCCGACGCAGCGTCCAAATCGTCAGCCTGCTTGCTATCAGCCTCACCGCAGGACTCCTCCTCCTTCACCTCCACCAATACGTCTGGATTGGTACGGCGCTACCGCTCGCAGGACTGCTAAGCATGAGCGGATCCGCCTGGGTCAGACGCGGCGTAATCAGTCAACAACACTCACAGCAGATTCGCCGACTGCTCGGACAAGCCACCTCACCGGCTGTAGCACAACAGCTCTGGAACCAACGCGAAGAACTACTCAGCAGCGGACGTTTTGAAGGTCAACAGCTGCCAATCACCGTGTTGTTCACAGATACGGCCGGTTTCACCTCCATCTCAGAACGTCTAAGCCCACGCGAACTGATGCAATGGCTCAACCGCGGCATTGCCATCTGCGTCCGCGCGGTCACCAGTCGAGGGGGAATGGTGAACAAATTCACAGGTGACGGCATGTTGGCCGTGTTCGGGGTACCGGTTCAACAGAACACAGCCGACGAAGCCAAGGCAGCCTTTGAAGCTGCCATTGAGATTCATGCTGGCCTCAAACGCCTAAATCAGGAGCTAGAAGACAATGGAGAACCTGCTCTACGCATGCGTGTCGGCATTCACTCCGGTGAAGCCCTGGTCGGATCGATGGGAAGTGCAGAGCGAATCGAATATGCCGTCATTGGCGATACCGTCAATTGCGCATCACGCCTCGAAAGCCTCGACAAAAAACGCCATGAAGGTGTACTTCGTGTGCTGGTTTCCGATGACACATTAAACCTACTAGACCCAAGCTTCCGTGACACAGTCTCGCGGCAAAGCTGGGGAACTATCCATGTCAAAGGCCGTGAAAAGCCATTGGAAGTAAATGAACTTATTTTGGACAATTGAACGGAAATCAACAATACTAAGAAGCTTGATCATGACAGCAAGACCACCGCATTCAATCAAAAAGCAAGACCACGCAAATAACCCACAACAACTTACACAGCCAGTGCAAAAGTTGATCGACAAATAATGAATATTGCAATCTACATTTACCGTAATCAACCAAGGCATGACCGGCCAACTCCGCCAGACCAAGCAATGGAATTCCAGTTAACAAAGCCACAAAAAATCCATGGGTGGCAGCATGAGCAGCGAGCCACCAACGCCAGTCCATAGTGACATCATGACCTGGACATTTTTCAACAGCCATCTTATCCCCTTGCAGAGGATAATCTGCCAAAAAATGAGCCAGAATAAGCAATATCAGAAGATCGAATGGCTGATCAAAAGGAATTAATGGATGTGCCATCATCTCAACAATTAGGCCTTTCAGCATTCATCGATTGATCACGATCAAGCTGGCTCGGTTGACAACAAAGATGATTGCCAACATCGACGAGATTGTTCAATAAGACGACGACCATCACACTCCACCCCCCCGCTCTTCCCAATCAAATTCAAGCAACGCAAACAAGGCCTTCAGACCAGAACAACGCGTCGAAGCCAAGCGGCTGAATCCAGTGAGCAGCCCACAAGCCTGAGGTTGAACAACAAGACTCGAGTCGATCTGCAATTGCGCAACCATTAGGGCGAGCTCATCCATCACTGTATCCACGACGACTGCAGCCTGCCAAATCGACTTGAGCAAAAGTGATGGAGATTGAACAGTCCATTCGCTGGGAGCTGATCATGGAATCCAAAGCACTCACGCTCAAATGGAAGCAATCAGGTCTGCAGACCCATCAATCAGCTTGAAGGGAGCGACGGCGCCATGTCTTCCAGCTGTAACCATGAGGCTGATACTTAATCGTAGGAGGGAAAGAATCTGAGTAGGGAGAGTTCAATGTACGACTGACAGGTAGACTGGCATTCCGATCAAAATCAATCCCTAATATTGCTGAAATCTGCGTCGAAAGGACCCCTTCATCTTCAGCCAAATTAGCCAACTGCAAACTCTCGGGCAGGCGGTCTTGCCCTGCTAAATTATCAACCAATAAGGCTTCCAATTTTTGCGGTGAGATTTTATCCACTCCGCCAATTAAATCACCCTGAGCTGAAAAACGAGCTTGTTCGCCTTGCTCAATAATCAGTTGAGACGTGGACGCAGATTCAGATGAGCTTGAATCAGCACGATCATTAGGATCTTGAACGAATCTACCGCCTAAAGGCAAGCGATAACTCAAACGGCCACCTCCCACATATCCGTAAATCTCGTCGTATGAGCCATACGCGCTCAGCTTGAGTCCGTCCGAAACAGGGAGATCGAATGTGAGACGACCACCTGGCGCCACATCAACAGTCTGACCAAAATCATCAGACGAGCCAGATTGATGCAATGAAAGAATATCATTCCCCCACAACACATAAGGGGACAGGGTGAGATGTGCGGAACGGCGTGGAGAAAGTTTAAAGATCGGAATGGAAAGATCTAATTGACCATACGAAAAACCAATCTCGCAAGCATCTGCCTTAAACCCACCTGACGCACCATAACGAAAACGAGATTTCTCGTATTGCAATCCTGTTGTGATGTAACTATTAGAGCACTGCGAGGATTGATAATTGCTGTATCCAAGGAAAAAACCCTTGGTTGATTGATTGGAAGAATCAAACCAACGGTGGCCCAACTCAACATCAACCCCAAAGTATCTCTCAAAATCAGAACCGGTAGACGCATACCCATAACTCACTTCACTGGCCTTAGATTGTGATAGTGGTGCATATAAAGAAAGAGTACCAAAGCCAACTGGAGATTGGCGAGGTTCCTGCATGGCAAATAAGTCAGCAGAGACACCTAGAGAAGGAGAGAGATGTGGGTACATCTCTACTATCTGATAATCATCGTCAGTTAAATTCAGCTGTTCAATCGAATCGGCGACGACCACCTCACCGGCCAGAACATATAAAGACGAGGATCCATCCTCCTCCTTCGATAAGACATATGTCGTACCTCGACTACCAGCAAGCTTGGTGCGACCAGCCTGCTCACCCAAACAAGCAATCAATTTGCCATTGACCAAAATTGTTCCACGCTCACCTCGAAAGCATTGATTGCCCAAGCGAATACTAGTATTGCGATTCATCAAGCCAATCGCCGTAGGATTAAATAGAAGACTAGCCCTACTTTCTCCCGTACGAAGAGTTGAGCCCTTCTGAGCCGTTTCACCCTTGGCAGCCTTTTTTTGGTCAATGAATACAGAATCACCACCAACTATTTTCGTGATTTTTGCGGTTCTATATTCAACAGACTGAGCAGCAGGCGCTGCTCCAACAAAGAAAGCAAGACCAAGAAGACCTTTAACAAAATTCAACTTCATGTTTGATCAAGCTTTACTCAAGCCTAGTTAAGCGCCAACAAGAATCAACTTGGCGAAACATCGTCGAGGACGGTTAAGGGAATGGCATATACGGATTGGGTTGTCTGCCCACGCAAAGAAAAATCTCCTAACTTCTCAACTTTTGTTCTAATTTTAGACAGAGTGACCACCTGTTCACTCGCTGCAATTTGACATTCATATTGCTTCGCTATCGATTCCATACGACTCACACGGTTCACTGCATCACCAATCACCGTGTAATCCAACCGCTTGGGTGAACCGATATTTCCGCAAATCACAGATCCTGCACTGAGAATAACAACATGCTCCCAAGGATCCAACCCCTGGGCAGTCCAAGCTTGATTGAGCACCTCGAGCGTGTGGCAAACGCGCACAGCTGCTTCCACCGCATGGCGTGCGTCCAGTTCTGATCCTTTGCTGAGAGGGGCACCAAAATAAGCAAGCACTGCATCGCCAATATATTTATCAACCGTGGCCCCCATTTCAATTAAATCCTCAACAATTGCAGTGAAATATGTATTCAAGCGATCAACGAGTTCAGACACAGTTCCCTCTTCTGTGCTCTGTGTTGTTTTCGATGTAAAGCCACGTATATCCGTCATTAAAACGATGACATCATAAGCTTTTCCACCCAAATCAACCTGCAAGCGATCCATATCCTTGGTCAACTCCGCCATAACAGTTGGAGACAAATACTTTGAAAGGGTGGAGCGCAAACGTTGTCTTGACAGCTGAACACGAACCACCCCCTCTACCGTTGACAACAAGCCCACCAACATCGTCGTAGAGCTTAAATGTGCAATAGGTGGCAGAATATAATGGTATCGAGCCATTAATGCAGTCCCCCCGATCATCAAAGAGGTCAGAAGTGTCGCCAGAAAAATTCGACGCTCCGGTCGCTCAATCGACTGCAAAATCACAATCAGAACCCCCGACCAAACCAGCAACAAAATCGCAATTAATCCATTAAAGCGCAGGAGTAGAAGCTGATTCTTATCCCGGAGATTAGCTAAAGCTGTAGCATGAATTTCCACTCCAGGCATACCTTCAATCCGAGCAAAAGCAGTTGGATGAAGATCACGAATTTCCATCGTTGTGTTCCCAATCAAAACTGTCGCATCACGGAAAATGCCTTTTCGCTGAAGGCGGGCATAAGACTGATCTTCCATCAACTGCCAGAGCGATATTGTTTTGAAACTTCCTGGCGGACCATAGAAATTTAAAAGTTCAACCCAAGTCTTGAAAGAAGGCTTTGGCTGTGACTGACCACCCGTCACAAGATGCATCTGCTCTGACAACGATAATGGCGGGTCAAGAGCCTCAAAATAGGGCTTAAAGTCAATAAATGTACGCGGAGAAGTTCTTACGACACCACCGACCGACCCCAGAACCGCAATATGACCTTCCCGAACAAAGGGAGAGGCAAATAATAAGCTTAGATTTGGTCGATACAGTGAGGAAATACTTCCAAATTCCGTGCGATCAGGATCATCAATGCCTGTTGCCAAAACAACAGGCTTGCCAAAATTCTGAATAGCTTGTGCAAAGCGTAGGTCTCCCTCCCTCGGCAAATCAAACATCACGTCAAAACCGATGGCCTTCACGTGCAGCTCAGCGAGGCGATCGATCATGACCCCCCAAAGAGATCGCGGAATTGGCCATTCAGCTAAATCCAGAAGTAAAGGCTGATCCAACAAATCTGCTGCACCAGCCTGATTTTTTGTGTAGTCGTCGTAGGTCAACAAAATGATATTTTCGGGCGCTGATTGAGACCCCAATCCTTCCTGCAAACGATCAACAGACCATCCCGCCAGCTGTCGAAAACTGGCTTGAAATCCAAACAACAAAATAGCTGAGGCGCTTAACGTCAGCGGAAGCATCAAGCGAAGCCCTCGCACTGATTTCAAGAATGGGATCGGTCGAATCACGCCACATTCCCCTCAATGTTACCATGCATGGCTGACCGAAAAAACCTGTCGATCAACCATAGATCCACCACCATTTACAACAACACCCGAAGCAAAGCCATCAGGATCTGGCCTCACTCAGGCGGGACAACGCACAGGCAGTTGTTTCGGCCAATCCGATGTGATCACATCGGTCAAGCCAAACTCCTTCAAAATCAATGAGGTTGGAATACTGGAGCCACATCGCTGTTGCAGCATTGTCAACGTTTGCCAAACAACTTGATCTGCCGCTTCTGGCCTCGTGACAAGCAGACTAAGCGCTGGAGGAACATCGGTACCAACAAATCCGAAAGATTGATGATCGCTAGGCCCTGAAGTTTGACAAGCAAAATGTGATTCCCAAATCTGTGGTGTCTCAACAGCATCCAGCTTGATCAACGTGATCCCTGCCGATGCCGCGGGCAATGTTCTGGTCATTGCTTGCCCCCCCGACTGAGGCCGAAACGAGATGTTCAGAGCGACAGGAACAGGCGTTGGGCCATGCAGCAAACCCAAAGTACCGGCTGGAGCAGGTGCAAACACACTGCTCGTTGGCACTAGATGCGCCAACACGCGCGACGAGCAAGCAGCGCGTGTTCCTCCACCAACACGACGCCCTGGAAAGCTATTGCGAGGATTCTCCTGAGCAAAAGTAGACAGCGGTAACACTGTCGAGACCAATGCCATCACCACTCCCAAACGAAAACCGATGAGCATCACTGGCCATCGTGACTGGTTTTGTTCAAAGGAGTGATGAAACACGACTCAATTCCAATCCATTCTAAATCACTCACTAAATCTGGAGCACAGCCAAGTTCTTTGATGCCTTCCGTGACAAAGCGAAGCAAAAATCCGATCAACGCGAGCAAAACAAGACAACCGCCAATCAATGCTGGTGCAATCGATCAGAAATCAAATCAACTTTAACTCACCGAATCACAAGATCATTCCACAGAAAATGTTGGCCAGTAAACCAAAATAAATCAGGCCAAGTGAAGATGATGAGTAAGCACCAGAAGAAGCCAATGCAGAACCAAAACGAACCACAGCCACAACCAATCCAGCAGCTCATACTCACGATTGCGGTGATTAATCATTAACATTTATAGAAAATCAATGAACCAAATAGAACCGAAATTATGCTTATTTTAAATAAAACTTGAGACACAACGCGCTAGCAAGAGCAAACTTAATCGATCGATTGCATCATCTAAGTGTTCGCCCTATGTCGCAACAACACACCTCGCCAAGCAGACTCAAGCCAACAAAGATCTGGAGAGCAGCGGGTCGCTCCAGATCGACGAACTTACATCCACACACAACCATTTCCTCATAACATGACAACAAAAAGATGCACGCAGGCCAGGCTTTGACGCTCAACTCACGCGACAGAATAAAACCATTGTCGCACCCTTTTAATCTTCAAAAGGCTAGACAGCAAATATACGAAGAAGAGCGGACTATCGCAAAACAGACATCAATAACCTAGCCTTGTATCGAACAATAACAACATCGGCTCAACAAGCAGAACCCAATCAAACCTGTTCAATTCAAGGATGAGTTGTTCAATACATCTTGGCAATCAAATGGCAGAGCCAATCAGCATATTCGCTCCGTAGACAATCAAATCAAGTCGCTTCAGAGACGGATTGCAAATGCTCGATCAGCTGTTGGCTTGATGTTTGCAACGCTTGATCAAGAGCCGAACCATCTCGGCCTCCAGCCTGAGCCAGGTTGGGGCGTCCTCCACCACCACCTCCGCACAATTTGGCGATACCTCCAATGAATTTGCCAGCCTGAAGCTTCGCGGCAACCACCATCTTTCCGAAGGCCGCCACCAAAATCACCTTGCCGAGATCATCGGGATCCGGCAGACCACCCAACACCACAGCCGTGCCATCGCCGAGCTGATCGACAAGGCTTTGTGCCGCTCCTTGCAGTCCTGCTCCATCGACGCCATCCAAGCGTTCCACCAACAACTGGAAGGTCCCAACCGCCTTGACCTTGCTCACCAAAGCGGAGGATTTGGCGACTGCCAACTCCGCCTGAAGGCTCGCCAGTGCCTTGTTGGTGCTCTTCAGCTCCTCCTGAAGTGCTGCAACCCGCTCGACAATCTCGCCAGGCTGGGCCTTGAAGCGATCTCCGAGCTGTTTAACCACAGCATCGCGCTCATTCAGGTAAGCCAGCACAGAAGCACCGGCCACGGCCTCAATCCGTCGGATCCCGGCGGCCACACCGCTCTCTCCCACGATCTTGAATACACCGATCTCAGCGGTGTTGGCGACATGGGTGCCGCCACAGAGCTCCATCGACACACCGGGGACATCAACAACGCGCACCACATCGGCGTACTTCTCACCGAACATCGCCACAGCGCCAGCGGCCTTGGCCTGGTCGATCGCCATCTCCTGCACCTCAAGGGTGTGGGCTTCAGCGATCCAACCGTTGATCAACGTCTCGATCTGAGTCAACTGATCGGCAGTCACCGCCTTAGGGCAGTGAAAATCGAAACGGAGACGATCGAAATCAACCAAAGACCCAGCCTGACCAATCCCCGGATCGACAACCTGCTTGAGAGCCGCCTGAAGCAAATGGGTTGCCGTGTGATTGGCCTGAGCTCGTCGACGGCAGGCGCGATCGACCTGAGCGTTGACGGCATCACCGACCGCCAACTGCCCCCGCTCAATCCGACCGGCATGCACAAACACATCCCGAGTGCGACTGACGGATTCGATTGCAACAATCACATCGGCGCCGCTCAGCACACCGCGATCACCCACCTGACCACCCCCCTCTCCATAAAAGGGTGTTTGATCGAGCACGATTTGAACGGTATCGCCAGCGGATGCCTTGATTGCCGGCTCACCATTCACCACTAGGGCCTGAACGCAACTGGAATACTCCAGCTCCTCGTACCCCCGAAACGCTGTGGCCTCCTGCTCGATCACGACTTGCTCAATCGCATCCTGCAGCGTGAGATCAATGCTCACTGCCGCAGACTTCGCCCGCTGTCGCTGCTGCTCCATCGCTCGTTCAAAGCCGGCGAGATCCACCGTGAGACCGTGCTCTTCAGCGATCTCCTGAGTCAGTTCCAACGGGAACCCATAGGTGTCATAGAGCTCAAAAGCCTGTTCGCCACTGATTTGCTGGGGATTGGCGTCCAGCACCTCCGCCAGCAACTTCTCGCCCCGCTCCAAAGTATCCAAGAAACGGGCTTCTTCCCGCTGCAATTCGGCCAGGATCACCTCTCTCCGCTCCAGCACAGCAGGATGCGCACCCTGCAACAGCGCAATCGAAGCCTCACCCATCGTCACCAGAAAAGGCTTGTTAATGCCAAGCAGCCGGCCATGACGAACCACGCGCCTTAACAGCCGCCGCAAGATGTAACCACGGCCCAAATTGCTCGCGGTCACGCCATCACAAATCAGTTGGGTGACAGCTCGACTGTGATCACCGATCACCTTCAGAGACGTCTTGCCCTTCTCATCGAGTTGGTGATAGTCCAACCCAGCCAACTCGCCGGCTGCTTCAATCAGCGGATAGATCAGATCTGTCTCGTAGTTATTCGGCACCTGCTGCAGAATCTGGGCCATTCGCTCCAGTCCCATCCCGGTATCGATGTTGCGATTCGCCAAGGGCGTCAACACACCCTCTGCGTCGCGGTTGAATTGCATAAACACCAAGTTGTAAAACTCGATAAATCGGTCGTCGTTCTCGAGATCAATGCCTGCATCACCAAGGTCTGGTTTGAAGTCGTAATAGATCTCCGAACAAGGTCCACATGGACCGGTCGGTCCAGACGCCCAGAAGTTGTCCTCCTCATCCATCCGAATGATCCGCTTGGGGTTCACACCCACCACATCGCGCCAGATCTGCTCGGCTTCGTCGTCCTCACGGAACACACTCACAACAAGATGCTTCGGATCGATGCCGTAAACCGTCGTACTGAGCTCCCAAGCCCACTCGATCGCCTGTTGCTTGAAGTAATCGCCAAACGAAAAGTTGCCGAGCATCTCGAAAAACGTGTGATGCCGTGCCGTGCGGCCCACGTTCTCGATGTCATTGGTGCGAATGCATTTCTGGGAGCTGGTGGCTCGCGGCGCGGGCCGCTCCTGCTGGCCCAAAAAAACGGGCTTAAACGGCAACATCCCAGCAATGGTGAGCAACACCGTGGGATCGTCCGGAATCAAAGAGGCACTTGGCATCCGTTTGTGCCCACGCTCTGCATAAAAACTGAGAAAGGCTTCACGGATCTCCTCACCCGTGCGAGGCGTGGAGGCTGCCGAACGCGACGAAGCTGCAACGGCCATGGAAGGCAGGGCGGATCCAGCCGTCATGATCGCCCCTAAGCCGCCTGGAACCGTGGCCGACCTGTCCAATCATCCCGATTCACGCGCCCAGCTCAGGCTGCAGTCCATCGGTTGGGCCATTTTGGCTGGATTGAGCGCGGCGCTCATCAGCCTGCCCCTTGGGCTTGAGCCAGCCGTGCGCTCTGGTGGGTGTGGCCTCTTCTATGGCTTATTGGCGTTCCATCTCTACCGTGTCGATCCAGAGGACGGTCACCTTCAAGCTGGATTAGTAGGGGCGATCTGCGGGGTCAGAAGTCTCGGTATGCCGTTAAGCCTTGACAACTGGCAACAAACCGATGTGCTGGCATTATTAGGGAAGGAACTCTTCCTTGCCTGGCTGCCGTTGATCGGTAGTGCATTCCTACTTCACGGCACCCATCGTTTCCTGCCCGCGTCGCGGCCATGAGCCTGCTGCACGCCACCTGGCTTCCAGCCATCCGATCCCAGAGCAGTTCCGGACAACCGGCACTGCTGATTTGGGCAGACACGTGGCGTGTCGCGACACCCGCAGGACCCGGCCTCACGCCAGCCCTGCATCCCTTCATCCTGAACAGTGAGGACCTCAAGGCTTGGTTGGTTGAACGCGATCTCCTGCCCACTGGGAGTATCGAAGCAACCGCCTGTCTCACGCTTCCGAGCCGGGCCGTCAAGCCTCGACGAAGCCGCAATAAAACCGAGGCTCCCCCTCCTGAAGACACACCGGTCTGGAGTGGTCTACCCATGCAGGCGGGGGAACCAATCCCCAAACAAGTGGAGTGGTGGCCCTGGCAGGTTCAAGGGCTGGCTTTACAACCCTCAGCAGCAACGGACTGGCTGGCGCGCTTGCCTCTCTCTGGCCGTGATCCAGACCTGGCAGATGAACTGCGCTGGTGGAGCCATCTTCAACGCTGGGCCCTCAGTCTGGTGGCCCGTGGCCGCTGGATTCCACAGGTGGAACTCAGCAAAGGGGAGGGTTACCCACAACGAGCTCGCTGGGTGCCGTTGCTGAACCGCGAGGAGGACCGGCGAAGACTGGAAGATCTAGCCGTCAGCCTGCCATTAGTCGCCACCTGCGCCCTGCCCTGGCGAGAACCAATGGGCCGTCGGAGTAATCGGATGACCCGGTTGCGTCCTGAAGCGATGAGAGCCGCCAATCCCGTTGCCTGCTGCCGCCCCCGTAGTGGTCGATTGCGTGTGGCAACACTGCTTGAGGATCTGGTTGATGCTCAACTTCGCAAAGACTTTCAGCCACCTGAAGACGGTCTAGATCCACTGCTCAGCCTTTGGCAGGACGCCCTCGGCTCCGAAACGGGAATCATCAATCTCGATGAAGACGATGCTGAACGACTCGCGAGCGCCAGCCTGCATTGGCGTGAGGGCATCGCCGGTGATGTTGCCGCAGCTCGCACCTGCCTGGAACTCCTCACACCTGCGGAAGGAGAAGAATTGTGGGACCTGCGCTTCGCTCTGCAGGCTGAGGCAGATCCCAGCCTGAAGCTGCCTGCTTCCGCAGCCTGGGCCTCCGGTGCGAGCACCTTGCAGCTCGGGGAAATCAAGGTGGAACAACCTGGGGAGGTGCTTTTGGAGGGCCTTGGTCGCGCTCTGACGGTGTTTCCACCAATCGAACGCGGACTGGAAAGCGCCACACCGGAGACGATGCAACTGACGCCGGCCGAGGCGTTTGTCTTGGTGCGCACCGCTGCTCGGCAGCTCAGGGATGCCGGTTTGGGTGTGGATCTTCCACCCAGCCTCTCTGGCGGACTCGCTAGTCGCCTTGGTCTGGCAATCAAGGGGGAACTTCCAGAGCAATCCAGGGGGTTCACCTTGGGTGAATCACTGAGCTGGAGCTGGGATCTCATGATCGGGGGAGTCACACTCACCCTGCGAGAACTGGAGCGACTGGCAGGCAAACGCAGTCCTTTGGTGCGTCACAAAGGAGCCTGGATTGAACTGCGCCCCAACGACCTACGCAATGCAGAGCGCTTTTGCAGCAATACGCCAGATCTCAGCCTGGATGACGCCCTGAGGCTGACCGCCACAGAGGGTGAACTGTTGATGCGACTGCCGGTTCACCAGTTCGACGCTGGACCACGCCTCCAAGCAGTGCTTGAGCAATACCACCAGCAAAAAGCCCCGGACCCGTTACCAGCACCAGAAGGTTTCTGCGGCCAATTGCGGCCCTACCAAGAACGCGGTCTGGGGTGGTTGGCCTTCCTGAATCGATTCGATCAGGGCGCTTGCCTCGCCGACGATATGGGCCTGGGTAAAACCATCCAGTTGCTGGCCTTTTTGCAACATCTCAAAGCGGAGCATGAGCTCAAACGCCCCGTCCTTTTGGTCGCACCCACCTCGGTGCTGACCAACTGGAAGCGAGAAGCGGAGGCTTTCACCCCAGAGCTGAGCGTGTGTGAGCACTACGGGCCACGTCGGGCCGCCACAGCCGCTGCGTTGAAAAAATCCTTGAAGGACGTGGATCTCGTGCTCACCAGCTACGGCCTGTTACAGCGCGATAGCGAACTGCTGGAAACCCAGGACTGGCAAGGGGTTGTCATCGATGAAGCGCAGGCGATTAAAAACCCTGGTGCCAAACAAAGTCAGGCCGCGAGGGATCTGGCCCGTTCCAGCAAAAACAACCGCTTCCGTATCGCTTTAACCGGAACACCGGTCGAAAACAGGGTGAGTGAATTGTGGGCACTCATGAATTTCCTCAACCCCAAGGTGCTCGGCGAAGAAGACTTCTTCCGCCAGCGTTACCGCTTGCCAATCGAACGTTATGGAGATATGTCCTCGCTTCGCGACCTCAAGGCGCGTGTCGGCCCCTTCATCTTGCGACGATTAAAAACAGATAAAGCAATTATTTCTGATCTGCCCGACAAGGTGGAATTGAATGAGTGGGTGGGGCTCAGCAAAGAGCAGAAATCGCTTTACAACAAAACAGTAGAAGACACTTTGGATGCCATTGCTCGGGCACCTCGCGGCCAACGTCATGGTCAAGTGCTCGGCCTGCTGACGCGCCTCAAGCAAATTTGCAATCACCCCGCCCTTGCCCTTCGCGAAGAGATGGTGGATCAAACTTTCCTTGGCAGATCAGCCAAATTGCAACGGTTGGAAGAAATCCTCGATGAGGTGATGGAAGCTGGAGATCGCGCCCTACTGTTCACCCAGTTCGCCGAGTGGGGGCATCTGTTGCAGGCCTGGATGCAGCAGCGATGGCGAGCAGAGGTGCCCTTTCTGCATGGCGGCACGCGCAAGACGGAACGCCAAGCGATGGTGGATCGATTCCAAGAGGATCCACGCGGCCCGCAACTGTTCCTGCTCTCGCTCAAAGCCGGTGGTGTCGGTCTCAACCTGACACGCGCCAGTCATGTCTTCCACGTAGATCGCTGGTGGAACCCTGCAGTCGAAAATCAAGCCACAGATCGCGCTTATCGAATTGGTCAAACAAGCCGCGTCATGGTGCACAAATTCATCACCAGTGGATCTGTGGAAGAAAAGATCGATCGGATGATTCGTGACAAATCGCGTCTCGCTGAAGACATCATTGGCTCAGGCGAAGAATGGCTCGGCAGCCTGGCCGGAGATCAATTGCGAAATCTCGTCGCCCTGGAAGACAGCTGACATGCAGCACACACCATGACCATCGGGAACAACAGCGGCATGACCACCGCCATCGGTGATCAAGGGCTCGGCCAGCAGCCCTGGTGGGTTGAGCAATGGATGGAATTGATTAACGGGTACCGATTCAAAAAACGACTGGAACGGGCGTGGGGCTACGCCCGGGAAGGCAATGTCACCTCAATCCGATTCGAAGGCCGCCGCGTCCATGCCCGGGTGCAAGGCACCGGAGAAGAGCCCTACAAGGTGAAACTTTGGCTCGATGTCCTGAATGATGAGGACTGGGGCTTCGTCCTGGAAGCACTCACCCAAAAAGCGCGTTGGTCTGCCCAGCTTTTGGCAGGGATCATGCCATCGGATATTGAACGAGCCTTCGCAGCGAGTGGTAAACGGCTCTTCCCGTTCAAATTGCAGGAGGTGCGCAGTGAGTGCAGCTGTCCCGATAAGGCCAATCCCTGCAAACACATCAGTGCGGTGTATTTCCTGATGGGGGATCGGTTCAGTGAGGATCCCTTTGTGCTGTTTCAGCTCCGGGGTCGCACCAGAACCAAACTGCTGGAGGACCTCGCCGAACAACGGCTCAAAGCCCTGCAGGAGTTGGCGGCGGAACAGACGGATGAAACCCCAGGCCACAGCTCCTCATCCCACGAGGAGGCCTTGCCTCTTCCACCGCATCCAGCCGTGCTGGATCCAGCCTTGTGGTGGAGATATCACCGCAGCCTTGATGCGGATTTGGTGGTCATCACCGCAGCGATGGAAGGAGACACGGGTCTGGATGCTGCCGGTGATTTGCCTCTCGCTGAAGAGCCCCGCTTCCCAGAAGCGCGCTCCACCTTCCTGAGCAACCTTCGCTCCCACGGCCTTGCGAGTGCCCAGAGAGCGATGCTCCAAGCCATGGCAGCAGGAGATTGAACGGTTCTTGGATGGATCCTGCATGGCTAAGCAACAGCACAGAGGAGCTCGTCGCTCAGTTGCTGAGCTCCCATCACAAAGCCTTCGCTGGTGCCCTGCTGGCCTGCGAACGGAACAATCCAAGTCGACGCTTGGCCTGTCAGGAACTATTCGCTTGTGGCTTCCCAGTCTTAGCCCATGGAACAGAGCAAGATCCGAAGCTGATGTATGCCAATGCTGCCGCGTTACATCTCTGGGACAAGCGCTGGAATGAAATGGTCGGCATGCCATCCAGATTGACGGCTCCGGAAGACCAACGCAGGCAACGACAAATCGCATTGGGAGTCGCGCAAAACACCGATGCCGTTCAGAACTACAGCGGCATTCGCATCAATCAAAAAGGACGACGTTTCATGATCGATCAGGCCAAAATCTGGACCCTTTGGGATCAACAGGGACACGTGTTTGGCCAAGCCGCAAGTTTCAACAACTGGTGGTGGATCTGACATTCATCACCAGCGATCCTCACTAACTGTTCAGCTTGAACAAAACGTCAAAAGCGAACAGACTTGTGATTCAGAGGCACTCAACCAAAAGCATGAAAGCCTGGACTCTCCGAATCGCCGCTGAATACAATGAAGCCATGGCCCATGAAGGCCCAGTATTCAATAAAAAGACGAACACACTATTTTCACCTCGAATCGTTTGCATCACAAAAACGGCAATCAATACGTTGTCGTTTCTCAATACGACCCCAACACGGGCATCACTGACGACCTAGGGCTCTCCAATGCCATACCAATGGCCAATGGCGCTGTTGAGATCAACCCAGATGAAATCGCATTCACAATGCAAGGCGATCTCTCAACGCCAGCAGGCATCGCTATTTTCAATCACAGCAAAAACAAAACTCGTCTTCTAATTAACAATGCAAACGGCCAAGAGTTCAACAGTCCAAACGATATTGTTATCACAGATGATGACATTTTACTCTTCACTGATCCAACCTATGGTTTCGAGCAGAACTTCCGCCCGAAACCCGAATTAGGCAATTGGGTGTGGAGCGTTGATCTTCAAGGTGAAAATCTCAGAATGATCGCAGACGGCTTCAGCAAACCAAACGGACTAGCCCTGAACAAGAACCAAGACAAACTTCTCGTCACAGATACGGGTTACTACACAGGTGACGGACAAGCCCACCCAGAGCGACCCCGAACGATCTACTCCTACGCCCTAGAGCCATCAGCTCAAAACCCCTCTCTCTCGAACAAAACAGTGCTGAACATTGCCACCCAAGGCATTCCCGACGGCATCAAAATCGACGCCTCTGGCAACATCTGGACTGGCACACAAGCAGGTGTTGAGATGTTAAATAAACATGGAAGCTTGCAAGAAATCATCCCCATCAACGGAGGAATCAGCAACCTAACCTTCGCTGGTGAGAAGAAGCTTTACCTGCTTGGCGAGACCCGTTTGTGGACACTGGACTTAGCAACAGGAGGCCGACGAAACAAGATCTTTGGAAGTCGGAAGTCCAATCATTTGGACGGTTCAGCCTGGGACGATCGCATCCAAGCTGGGCACGGAAATGACATCATCAACGCAGCCTCAGGTGACGACCAAATCAAAGGCGGTAAAGGGAATGACACCTTTATTCTCAGTCTTGGAAAGGACGTCATTCTGGATTACGACATTGGCGAAACGATCCAGATTAATCGTGATGTATTTGGCCAAAATCTTACATTCCAACAAATGGGAGATGACCTCAACATCAGCTCATCGACTGGCTTGAATAGCCTTTTACTCAACACAAGCTTAGACAAATTTCAAACAACGGAGGCCATTCAATTCATATGAACCTCTTGTTCGGCTAAAACAACAAACCTGGTGTAGCAACCGAACAATGTGGTGCAGACCGAATCAAATTGATCGGGCCTCACACTCCTAAACACCATCAATCCACTGCAGATTGCAACGGCGGAAGTTCAACGGCCTCCGCATCTACACCCCAACAAGAGAAACAATCATGTTGACTCTGCGCCAATCTCCTTTCGATCTGTTTGAGCGGCTTGAACAGCAAATCGCGACCGCCGAGCGTGTCCCCAATGCTGAAATCATCGATTCCGATGGGTCTTACACCATCCGCCTGGAATTACCTGGTGTGCAGCGTGAGTCCATCGACATCAAAGCCACAGATCGCACCCTCGTTGTCAGTGCCGAACGTCCAGCTAGCTCTGAAACCGATGATCAAAAGCCTGCTCTGCTGAGTGAATTCCGCAGTGGCACCTGGAGCCGTAGCTTTCGCTTCCCCTGTGGTCTCGACCGCGAACAACTCACGGCCACATACCGCGACGGCATCCTTGAGATCAGCGCCGGCAAAGCCGTCAGCCACACCAGCGTCTCGGTCAAAGTCGAAAACTGAAGGTCTGACATGGCGACAAGCTCCAGTCGCCATGTTGATCAGCATCGCGTGGCACATCTAAATCGAATTGAAAGGGTGGCATCAGTCTTGATGCCACCCTTTCTGCTGTGAGCAAAATCACAAACCGTCTTGATCTCGATCATTCAGAAATGAGAGCAATTCAGCAATGGTGAATGTGTCGAGGGGAGAGATCCCCCGACAGCTCAACCACAAATCTCATTACCTGGTCATGATCAACCCTGCCAACATCCTTCCAACGAGCCAGTCAACCGTCAATTTCCCATCGTCACCCTTCATCTTTCTACCCGCCTCACAAACATCATTCTTTGGCAGCAATCAAAACGATTGGATCATAAGTTTTGGCGACAACAAAATAATCAGACTTGGCAACGGCAATAACCGTCTATTTAGCAATGGAGACCATGTTCAAGCTTATTCCGGAACTGGCAATGATATGTTCTCAATGACCGGTGCGAAGCAATCAATTTTCTCACAAGGTGGACGTAACATTGTCAAAACGAATGCAGGCAACGACCGTATCGTTCTGGGCAGCGTT
>MDSW01016622.1_pt1 | contig 20249 bp, 22 predicted proteins | sample 811171 | NCBI WGS metagenome assembly MDSW01 (sample SAMN05326641, study PRJNA326480) | marine metagenome | isolation source: seawater | place: Atlantic Ocean: North West | collected 2012 | reverse complement strand
GGTCGCGCAAATGTCTGACGGTCGGTATCGGGTCATGTCGTTCTTCTTGTTGGCGATGTCTGTCGTTCGCGTTGAACCGCCTTGATCCGGTCGGGGCATGTCCACGCCGGCGTCAGCGATGGCCTTGGCCGCTCGCGCGGGCGAACTCGACCGGATCGTGGCTGCAGAACACGTTCACGTCGGCATGGCCGACCGCCAGTTCGCGCAGCCGCGCCTGGTTGCGGCGCCGGTCCGTGTTGTCCACGCCAACGGCGGCCTGAAACAGGCGCAGGCCGAAGGGGCAACAGGGCTTTGCGGCCATTTCGTCGCGATGGAAATAGGCATCGCCGGCGTGCAGCAGCCAGCCCTGATTGTGGCGTACCGCAATCGCGGCATGGCCCCGCGTATGGCCGGTGACCGGCACGAGCAGGATGTCCGGATCGTTGTCGATCACCGCGCGTACCGCGTCGAAGCCGTGCCAGGCCTCGCCCGTGGCGTCGTAAAGCTGCCAGTCATCGTGACCCTGCCACTGGGCTGGGCGATAGCGGTCGCGTTCCTTGACGTGGCGGCGCGCCTTGGCGGCGGCGTGTTCGGCGGCCAGCACGTGCACGCGCGCATTCGGGAAGTCGCCGATGCCCCCGGCATGATCGACATCGAGATGGGTGAGCACGATATGGCGCACATCGTCAGGGGAGAAGCCGAGCGCCTCGACCTGGTGACGTGCGGTCTCCTCGGCCCGCAACCCGGGGCGCACGACATGGCTGAACATGGCGCCCAGGCGCGGGCGGCCCTGAGCCACGTCGGCGCTGCCGAGGCCGGTATCCACCAGTACCAGCCCGGCATCGGTCTCGATCAGTAGGCAGTGGCAGACGAGCCCGGCATAATCGCGCGCCTGGCCGCGGTGTTCGAGCGTAAAGCCGGCCAGCGGATGCATGCTGGCGCAGTTCAGATGATGAATTTTCGGGGCGGACATTGGGACTCCTCGGCGCCGGGTACTCGGCTAGAATCATGCCTGACAAGTCCGATCACGGGCCATGTCGCAAGGGAGTGAAGTGTGGAGCCGTTACTCGAAGAAATCGCGATTTTCCTGGCCGCGGCGGTCATCGCCGTGCCGATTGCTCAGCGACTGGGGCTGGGCTCGGTGCTGGGCTATCTGTCCGCCGGCGTGATCATCGGCCCCTGGTGTCTGGGGCTGATCAGCGAAGTCGATGAAGTCCTGCACATCGCCGAGTTCGGCGTTGTGTTGCTGCTGTTCATCATCGGCCTGGAAATGCAGCCGAAACGCCTGTGGGCGCTGCGCAAGGCCATCATCGGCCTGGGCGGCATGCAGGTCGCGTTGTCGGCCGGCGCACTCGCGCTCGCAGCGTCGCTGTTTCTCGAGTTGCCGCTCGCGCCCGCTGTCGTGGCCGGTCTGGCGCTTGCACTGTCGTCGACGGCATTCGCGCTGCAGCTGCTGGCCGAGCGCGGCGAACTTACCGCCAAGCATGGCCGCGCGGCCTTTGCCATCCTGCTGTTTCAGGATCTCGCGGTGATTCCCATCCTTGCCTTGCTGCCGCTGCTGTCGTCGGGCAGCGAGTCGGTGAGCTTTCTCGGCGCGCTCTGGGAAACCAGCAAGATCGCGGCCGTGATGGCGGCCATGGTCGTCGGCGGCCATTACCTGCTGCGCCCGATCTTCCGGCTGGTCGCCGCGACCCGCATGCCCGAAATCTTCACCGCCATGACGCTGCTGATCGTGGTCGGCACCGCGGTGATCATGGAGGCCACCGGCGTCTCGGTCGCGCTCGGCGCGTTCGTTGCCGGCGTGCTGCTCGCCGACTCCGAATACCGGCACGAGCTCGAGGCCAATATCGAGCCGTTCAAGGATCTGCTGATCGGGCTGTTCTTTATCGCCGTGGGCATGTCGATCAATCTCGGTTTGATCGCGGCCCAGCCGTTGTTCCTGCTCGGACTCACCTTCGGCCTGATCGGCGTGAAGGCCGCCATCCTGTTCGTGCTCGGCCGTCGTCAGGGGCTGACCTGGAGCGCGTCGCGCGGTCTGGCGGCGTTTCTGCCGCAGGGCGGCGAGTTCGCCTTCGTGATTCTGTCGACCGCGGTCGCGGGTGGTCTGTTCGTGCAGGCCGAGGCCGATCTGCTGGTCGCGACCGTGACGCTGTCGATGGTCGTCACGCCGCTGTTCGTGAAGCTCGTCGCCTGGTACAACGCCTGGCGCACCCCGAAGAGCGAGCCGACCTTCGATACGCCCGACGGCTCGGAGCATCCGGTGGTCATCGCCGGATTCGGCCGCGTGGGCCAGATCGTGGCCCGTTTGCTGCGGGCCAAGCACGTGGGCTTCACGGCACTCGAGATCAACGCCGACCAGGTCGATTTCGTACGCAAGTACGGCAACAAGGTCTACTACGGGGATGCCTCGCGGCTGGACCTGCTGCGTGCCGCCAGGGCCGAGGAGGCGCGTCTGTTCGTGCTCGCCATCGGCAATCGCGAGGCCTCGTTACGTACCGCGCGCACGGTGCGCGAGCATTTTCCCCATCTCAAGATCATCGCCCGCGCGCGCAATCGCAAGCATGCCTACGAGCTGATGGATCTGGGCATTACCGTGCTCCAGCGCGAAACGTTTCTTTCCAGCCTGGAATTAGCTGGCGACGCGCTGAAGATGCTGGGCTTCAAGTCCGACGAGGTCGACCGCGCGAAGCGGCTGTTCCGCAGCCACGACGAAAAGCGGCTTTTCGAACACTACGAAGCCGCGGACGACGAGACCCGCTACGCCAAGCTGGTGATGGAAGCCGCCCAGGAACTCGAAGAGCAGTTCGAGCGCGACGAAGCCGAACACGCCGGCCAGTGAAAGCGTCCCCGGTGCGCGATCGCGCACCGGGGACGGCGGGCGGGTAAAACGCTAGAAGCGGTTGCCCGGCAGTGCGGTGCCGCCCTGGGTGCGCAGCGTGGCGGCCGTGACCAGGCCCCAGACCGCGTTGAATACCAGCACGAACAGCGGGGTCAGGGTGCCCACGGCAAGCCCGAGCACGCCCGCGTCGAGCTTGAACGGGAATACGACAAAGCACTGCACCAGCGACGGGCCGAGGCTGAGCAGCAGGCCGCGCGCGAACAGCGGCAGGCCGGCTGCGAGCGGGGTCAGGAAAATCCAGCCCCAGATGCCGCCCCAGATGATCGGCCCGTAAAGAAAGCTTGGCCCGATCGACGGCGCGATGCTCACGCCCAGCGCGGTGGTGATGCCGAGCAGGCCGAACAGCCAGATCGTGAGCGCGGTGGCCAGCCCGCCGAGCGCGCCGGCGGCAAAGCCGAGTGATAGTTTGGCAATCATCGTTATTCCCCTCGTGATGCTGAGTCGGTATTTATCGTTACCGACCGCAATCTACCACGAAGGCATCATCGACCGGGCATGTCGGCCCGCTGGCGCAGGTACTCGGTAAGCGCAAAACCCGAGAGCAGCCAGAACCCGCCGACCAGCAGGCCGGCGGCGATATCGCTGGCGAAATGCACCGACAGGATCGCGCGGCTGGCCGCGATGGCGGCGATCAGCGCGCATCCCCAGTAGGCCAGCTCGAAGCGCCGGCGCACGCCCGGGATGTCGCGCGCGATCGCGTAGATGATGAAGCCGTAGACCGCGATCGCGCCGGTGGCGTGGCCGCTCGGAAACGACGGCGTGCTGGCGCTGGCAAAGGTGAGGAAGTCGGGCCGGTCGCGGGCGATGGCGTACTTGCCGATATAGGTCAGTGTCTGCGAGCCGATCACCGTGAGCAGCAGGCCCGGTATGTAGGCAAAGCGCCGGTGGGCCCACAGAAAGCCGGTGGCGACGATGGTGATCGCGATCAGCGTTTCGAGGTTCGCCAGCGACGTGATGCCGGCGGTGAGCTTCAAAAACGTCGGCTCGCGCAGCACACCGAGCGCGTTGTTGACGTGCTGATCGAACTGCACGAGCTCTTCGCCTTCGAACAGATCCTCGAGCAGGCCCGCGCCGAGAAACACGAGATAGACCGCCAGGCCGGCGATCAGCGTGAGCGGCAGCCCGGAAAAACGTTCCACGGTCAGCCGGGCGCCCATGAAGCGGGTGGTCGCGGGGGCGCGACGCTGCAGCCAGGCCAGCGCCTTGCGGCGGTGAGCCATGCCGGTGATACCGCGGCCCACCCAGGGCCCGGAAAAAGCCAGCGCCCGCCAGGCCCACCAGGACAGCACGTGGCCGGCAACGAGAACACAGATCAGACCGAGCAGCAGTTGCCAGAACGGCAGGGGCGCCATAAGCGGGGCGAGGCAGTTTAAGCTTGCGGCGAGTATACCGAGAGAACCCGTCATGAGTTACACCCGCACGACGGTGCGCTGGGTCGCACGCGTGGGCTACGGCGCGCGCGGTCTGGTCTATCTGACCGTGGGCGCGCTGGCGATCAACGCCGCCATGGAATTCGAGGAAGCGCGCGACGTGCGCGGCGCCATGCAGGAGATCAGCACCCAGGCCGGCGGCCAGATCGCGCTGTTCGGGCTGGCCGCCGGCCTGCTCGCCTACAGCCTCTGGCGCCTGGTGCAGACCACGCTGGATGTCGACGAACACGGCTGGAAACCGGGCGGGCTCGCGGTGCGCATCGGGCTGCTGGTCAGTTCGGTCATGCACGCTTCGCTGGCCTACGGTTGCATGCAGATCGCCATGCGCCTGGCCGGCAACGGCGGCAAGCCGGTGCAGCGCGCGGTCGAGCGCACGCTCGACTGGCCGTTCGGGCCCTGGCTGGTGGTGGCCGGCGGTCTGATCGTCGGGGGCGCGGGCGTGGCCCATATCCACAAGGGAGCGACCGGCGGTTTCCGGCGCTGGTTCGAGGCGCCGGCCTGGGCGATGCGCTGGATCGATCCGATCAGCCGCTTCGGGCTTACCGCCCGCGGGCTGCTGTTCATGGGCATCGCGGCGTTCGTGATCTATGCGGCGCTCACCCTGGATGCCTCCGAGGCGCGCGGTATCGAGGGCGTGATGATCTGGGTGCAGGAGCGCGCCTATGGCCGGATCCTGCTCGGCATACTCGGTCTGGGCGTGATGGCGTTCGGCCTGTACAGCGTTATCGAGGCCTTCGTGCGGCGCGTGGGCCTGGGCCGGGTCAGCCGATGAACATCGCGTCGCCGTAGCTCAGAAAGCGATAGCCGCCGGTCTTGGCGTGTTCATAGGCGTTGAGCACAGCTTCGCGGCTGGCAAACGCCGAGACCAGCATGAGCAGGCTCGATTGTGGCTCGTGGAAGTTGGTGAGCATGGCATCGACCACGTGGAAAGGGTCGCCCGGCTTGATGAACAGGGCCGTCTCGCCCGCGAACGGCTGCAGACGGCCCTCGGCCTGCGGCTGGCGCGCCGCGCTTTCGAGGCTGCGCACCACCGTGGTGCCGACCGCGACCACGCGCCCGCCACGGGCACGGGTCGCCGCGACCTGGGCGCATAGCCGCTCGTCGACGTGTACCCGCTCGGCGTGCAGGCGCTGATCGGCCAGGTCGCCTTCGCGCAGGCGCTGGTAGGTGCCGGAGCCGACGTGCAGTGTGACATAGCCGAAGTCCACGCCCTTGTCGGCGAGCGCGGTGAGCAGTGCGTCGTCGAAATGCAGGCCGGCGGTCGGGGCCGCGACCGCGCCGTCGTGGCGCGCCCAGACGGTCTGGTAGCGGGCCCGGTCGCCGGCGGTGTCCTCGCGGCGGATATACGGCGGCAGCGGCACGTGGCCGTGGGCTTCGATCATCGTCGCGATGCTGTCGCCCGCGACGTGCGCGAGGGTGTAGAGCTCGCCCTCGCGGGCCGCGACCTCGAGCGTGGTGTCGCCGATGACGATCCCGGCGCCCGGTTTCGGCGGCTTGTTCGCCCGGATCTTGGCCGAGATGCGCTGCGAGTCGAGAATGCGCTCGAGCATGACCTCGACCGCGCCGCCGCTGTGCTTGTGGCCGAACAGGCGCGCGGCGAGCACGCGGGTGTCGTTGAACACCAGCAGGTCGCCCTGGGCGAGCCGATCCGGCAGATCGGTGATCGCGCCGTCGATCAGGTGGCCGTCGTCGCGGGCCAGCGTGAGCAGGCGCGAGGCGCTGCGCCGTGCCAGCGGCTGCTGGGCGATCGAGTCCGCCGGCAGATCGTAATCGAAGTCGTGCTTGTTCATTGCGTGCCTTATTTTATCGCGCTGGCCCGGCTCGGCGCGTCTTGGCCGGCCCGTCAACCACCGGCGCAACGCTGCAGCCGCCATCCGGGTCGGCGGCGACGGGCCGGGACCGGCTGACACAGGGTATGCGGCCCGATTCGTGCTAGCTATTTCGCGCGTTCGGGGGCGGATTCTGGTCAGCGCCGGCCACCACGACAAGTGCGTCGTTCAGGTGCGCGTCGGCGAGATGCGTAAAATCACAGTTTTCCAAACCGAGATGCGCGATGCAGATCGTCAATGCACTCACATCCACGCTGGCCAGCACCGCCCGGGGCTGGCGCGGCACCCAGGCGGCCCGCAAGTCCCGCCAACCGGAAAAGATGCTCAAACTCTACGAATACGAAGGCTGCCCGTTCTGTCGGCTGGTGCGTGAAACGCTGACCGAGCTCGATCTGGACGCGGTCATTCATCCCTGTCCGCGCGGCGGCACGCGCTGGCGCCCCGAGGCCGAGCGTATCGGCGGCCGCCAGCAGTTCCCGCTGCTCGTCGATGACAACACGGGCCGCACGCTCTACGAGTCGTCGGAGATCATCGCCTATCTGCGCGAAAACTACGGCGAAGGCCGTAATCGCAACGCCGGATCGCCGGGTGCGCTTGCCCAGGTCGGCGCCAATGCGGCCACCGCGCTGCGCGGTTTTGCCGGCTTGAGCGCACGCGGCGCCAACGGGAGCGGCCCGAGCGAACTGCTCGAACTCTACAGCTTCGAATCCAGCCCCTTCTCGCGGATCGCGCGCGAAGCGCTGTGCGAACTCGAACTGGCCTATGTGCTGCGCAACATGGGCAAGGCGGTCAAGGCGGATATGGGCCCGCCCTGGGTCCGGACGAAGTTCTTTCCCGACACGCCGGTGCAAGGCCGCAACCGCAAGCGCATGATCGAGCTTACCGGGCGCATGCAGGTGCCCTACCTGATCGACCCCAACACCGGCACCGCGATGTATGAATCGGCGGACATCGTGCGCTATCTGCGCCAGACCTACGGCGGCTGACGCCAGGAGCATTGCCATGGCCCGTACTGTCTCTCCCCTGATCGGCGCCGGCCTGGGCGCGCTGTTGCTGGTCGGCTGTGCCAGCCAGCGGCCGGTGCTGTATCCGAACTCGACCCTGCAGCAGCGCGGCGACGTTGCCGGGGATCGCGCGATCGAAGGCTGCATGCAGCGCGCCGAGGCGGCCGGGCTGGATTATTCCAAGGGCAATGTCGCCCGGCGCACCGCCGAAAGCGGTGCGGTCGGCGGCGCGGGCGGCGCGGTGGCGGGTGCGATCTACGGCAGCGCGGCGCGTGGCGCGGTGGCCGGCGCCGCCGGCGGCGCCACCGCCGGGCTCATCCGCGGCCTGTTCGATCGCAACGACCCGGCGCCGGTATACCGTGCCTATGTGAACCGCTGTCTGGCCGAGCAGGGCTACGAATCGATCGGCTGGGACTGAGCCCGGGGCGGACGGCGCGCTACCGATTCGGCTGCCTGCAGGCTATGATTGACCCGGGTGTTGTTCTCATCGGGGGTGGATCATGGGGTTTTTAAGCGAATTCAAGGCGTTCGCCGTGCGCGGCAACGTCATCGACCTGGCCGTGGGTCTGGTTATCGGCTCGGCGTTCGGCAAGATCGTGTCGTCGCTCGTGGCGGATGTCATCACGCCGCCGCTGGGCATCCTGATCGGCGGCGTGGATTTTTCCAATCTCACCGTAACGCTGCGCGAAGCCGTGGGCGAGACACCGGCGGTGACGATCAACTACGGCGTGTTCATCCAGACGATCATCAGCTTCGTCATCATCGCGTTCGCGATTTTCCTCGTGGTGCGGGCGATCAACTCGCTCAAACGCAAGGAAGCCGAAGCACCGAGCGCGCCGCCGGCGCCCTCGAAGGAAGAGACACTGCTGACCGAGATCCGCGACGCCCTGCGCGAGCGCGCGCCCCAGGATCGGCCGTAATCGCCGCCGCGCTAGCGCAGACGGCGGCCCCAGATACGTAGCGCCACGCCGTAGGCGAAGGCCATTTGGCGTGCGATGGCGAACGCCACGGGCGCCTGTGCCAGCGGCGTGCTCGCGCGCAGCTGCGAACGCCAGTGCACGCGGGTGCGCGCGGTCGGGCCGGGCAGCGGTTCGAAGGTCAGGCGCGCGCCGGCATGTTCGATCGGCAGCGGCGATTCGATGATGCGATACCCCAGCGCGTTGCCGGGCTCGTACTCGGTGATGCGCTCGACGATCCGGGCCAGGCCCAGATCCAGCACGCGCTCCGCGTTCACGCCGTCGCGATGCGCGTCGCCGGTCCGACGCAGCCAGGCGCGACGCACGCCGGGCAGGCTGGCATAGCCGGCGTGGTCGGAGATGACGTCGAAAACCGTGGCCGCATCGGCCTCGAAGACCCGGGAAACATGAAGACTCTGCATGGGGTAAAGATGCGTGCAAGCAAGGCGCGCATGCTACCGCGTTCCTGCAGGGTCCGGGTGGTCAGGCGCGGCGATAGCGCCAGATGGTCGATGGCGGCAGGTTGGACCATACAAAGCGTGCGACGTCGGCGCGATAGCCCCATTCCGCGAGTCGGTGCTGGCGTACCGGCGAGCCCGGCAGGTAGGTGATCTGGGTGAAACTGGCCGCGGTGCCGGCGCGCTCGAAACAGCCGTCGAGGATCGCCCGCTGGGCCGCGATCGGCATGTTGAGTATCGGCAGGGTGGAAACCACGGCGGCTACGCGGTCGATGCCGCGCTGATCGAACAGCGTGGGCAGATCGGTGGCGTCGTGGCAGGCTAGAACCCGCGGCTCGAAGCGCTCGGACAACCGCGCATGCAGGGCCGGGTTGGCCTCCACGGCAAGTAGGCGGGAGGCGCCGACGCCGCGTGCCAGCAGCTGCCGGGTGACAGGGCCGGTGCCGGCGCCCAGTTCGATTACCCAGCCGTCGCGGGCGCGCGTGTTCGTGGCATCGTCGATCAGCGCATTGCACACGGCACGCCCGCTCGGCGCCGCGGTGGCGATCCGGCGGGGCGCGCGCAACCACAGGCGCAACAGCAGGCGGGCATCGGAAGCGAACATGGGCACAGGCCTTCGGAGCAAACCTGCCTTGTAACCTGCCGTCATGACAGGCGAATGACGCCCCGCGCGCCGGTCTTTTGGTCTAGACTCGGGGTTCAAGCCGTTGGGGGGAACGACATGTCCTATCCGAGTCTGCGCGGTCTGCTGTGGAGCGCCGTTTTCGTCTGTGTCCTGCTGGCCGGTTGCGCCAGCGAGCCCGAGCGCGTCGAACCGGGGCCGCTGGACGAGCCGGTCGATGCCTTCGAAGCGGTCGGCGAGCCGCGTCGCCCCGATGGCGCAAGCAATCGCGAGGACACTACGCTGTCCACCGATATCGAGCGCCTGCAGAACGCGCGCAAGACCTACGAGCAGGAACAGGAGCGCCTGCGCGCCGAAACCCAGCGTCGTCAGGCCGAATGCCGTGCCCGTGACGGGTCGCGCGAGGTGGCGATCCGCGATGGCAGCGGCGATCCGGATGCGACCTACTGCCAGCCGGCCGACGGCCGCTAGCATCGCGTTTGCGCGGCGCGCTTGTCTGAGCGCGTTCGCGTCGCCATTGTTTTACGCATGAGCGACGCAGCAACCGCCGATCAGGCCGCGAGCACCCTCGCGCTGAACTGGATCAACCGCCAGGCCGCGCTGGGCGAGCCATGGTTCTTTGCCCAGGCGCCGACCACGCTGCCGGCGCCCTATCCGATCGCCTTCAACGACGATGTGGCCGCCCTGCTCGATCTGGATGCAGACGCCATACGCGCCGCCGGCTATGCCGAGGCGCTGTCCGGCAATGCCCTGCCGGGCGGCTGCGAGCCGGTCGCGCATCGCTATGGCGGTCACCAGTTCGGTGTCTGGGCCGGGCAGCTCGGCGACGGGCGCGCGATCACGATCGGCGACATGCGCAATCGCCGTGGCCAGGCCTACGAGATACAGCTCAAGGGCGCCGGCAAGACGCCGTTCTCGCGCTTTGCCGACGGTCGCGCCGTACTGCGCTCGACCGTACGCGAGTACCTGGCCAGCGAAGCGCTGGCCGCGCTTGGCATTCCCACCACCCGCGCGCTGGCCATCGTCGGCAGCGACGCGCCGGTCTATCGCGAGACGGTCGAACATGCGGCGGTCATGACCCGCGTCGCGCCCAGCCTGGTGCGTTTCGGCAGCTTCGAAATCCTGTTCGAGAGCCGCAACTTCGATGCGCTCGCGCCGCTGGCCGATCACGTGATCGAGGAGCATTTCCCGCAGATCGCGGCGATCGACGACGCGGCCGAGCGCTATCGCGTCTGGGTCGAGCGGGTGATCGATCTCACGGCTGCGCTCATCGCCGACTGGCAGGCCGTCGGTTTCTGCCACGGGGTGATGAATACCGACAACATGTCGGTGCTCGGGCTGACCCTGGACTACGGCCCGTACGGCTTCATGGACAGTTTCGACCCGCGCTGGATCTGCAATCACACCGATGCCGGCGGGCGCTACAGCTACGAGCAGCAGCCGCATGTCGGGCTGTGGAATCTCGGCCGTTTCGTGCAGGCCATCCTGCCGCTGCTTTCGGGCGACCCCGATACCGCGGTGGAGATCGGCCAGAAACTGCTGGAGCGTTATCGCGGCGTGTTCGACGCCGCCTACATGCAGCGCATGCGCGCCAAACTCGGCCTGCCGGACGCACGCGATGAAGATCGCGAACTGGTGGACGGCCTGCTCAAGACCATGGCGGCCGATGGCTCCGATTTCACCCGCGCGTTTCGCGCGCTCGGCCACGTATCGGCCGATCCCGAGGCCCGCGATGCGCCTTTCGTCGACGAGTTTGCCGATCGCGACGCTGCTTCGGCCTGGCTAGTGCGCTGGCGCGAGCGGCTCGGCAACACAGGCGCTGACGATGTCGGCCGTGCCGAGCGCATGCGTCTGACCAACCCCAAGTACATCCTGCGCAACTATTTGGCTCAGCACGCGATCGACCGCGCCGACGAAGGCGACTACAGCGAAATCGAGCGGTTGCACGCGATCCTGCGCCGGCCTTTCGACGAGCAGCCCGAGAACGCCGATTACGCCAAACTGCCGCCCGACTGGGCGCGCGGACTGGTGCTCAGCTGTTCGTCCTAGACCGTCACGGCTGATCGGGTGGCTACGGCTTGACGTCCGGCAGGTCGCGTAGCGGGTGGTCGCCGTCCCAGGGTGCGCGAAAATGGGTGTCGACATAGTCGGCGGGCACCGCCGAGACGGACTCGAAATGCCAGTGTGGTGTCTTGTCCTTGTCCACCAGCAGCGCGCGCACGCCTTCCGCGAAATCCGGGTGGCGCGTGCACTGCAGTGCCATCTTGAGTTCGCGCATCACTGCCTGCTTGAGTGACAGATAGCGTCCGTGGCGCAATTGACGGTAGATCAGGTGAGCGGTCACCGGGCAGCCGCCGTCGAGATTGGTCGCCGCTTCCACCAGCCAGGGATCGCCGGCGTCGCCGAGCTTGCGAATACCGCCGACGATGCCGGACAGCGTGGCGGCATCGGTGGCCTCGCGAATGGTCATGGCGTGCTCGAGCAGCTTGGATGCGCCGAGTTCGGCCGGGTGGTCCTTGGCGCTCTGGCGCAGCACGCGATCGACCGCGGCGTGGGGCTGGCTCCAGTCGGTGATGCGGGTCAGTGCATCGATGACCTCGGCCTTCGCGGCGTGGTCGATGGCGCGGTCCGCCAGCCCGGACACAAGCGCGTCCTGCGCGCCGAGACGCGCGCCGCCGAGCGCGACGAACAGGCCCAGGCGTGCGGGCAGTCGGTTGAAGAACCAGGTGGCGCCGCAGTCGGGGAACAGGCCGATCCGGATCTCGGGCATCGAAAGCGTCGATGCGCCGGTGACCACGCGGTGCGATGCCGCGGAAAACACTCCCATGCCGCCGCCCATCACCAGGCCGTGACCCCAAGCGACACAGGGCGTGGCCAGCATGTGGATGGCATGGCAGAGGCGGTATTCGAGGGTGAAGAACCGATCGGGATAGTCGGGATCGCCCTGCCCGGTCATGCCCTTGTAGAGCGCGACGATATTGCCGCCCGCACAGAAGGCGCGGTCGCCGCTGGCATCGATCACGATCGCCGCGATCTCGGCATCGGCGTCCCAGGCCGTGAGCTGCTTGTGCAGCGGCTCGAGCATATCGAGCGTCAGGGCATTGAGCGCCGTCGGGTTGTCGATGGTGGCCCGGCCGACACGCTTGCCGTTCGTGCTGGTCAGCTCTTCGAAGACAATGGTGGTTTCGGTCATGAGTTCAGGGTGCAAAACACTTTAGGGCGCGCATGCTCGCGCGATCGACAGGCGGGCCACAAGTCGAAGCTGAACGGCCGGTAAACAGGCGTAATCTACAAAACCGCATGGCTGTGATAGCTTGTGTACGCCTTGTCGGGCGGGCGCCCGGCGTTAATATGCAAGAAAGACAGGAGTCTCATTATGACCAAGACGCTGCTGAAATCCGCGTTCGTTGTGGGTGTTGTGGCCGCAGCTGCCGGTTGTGCCGGTAACAACGATGCCATGCAGTCGAATGTCGACCAGGCCATGCGCAAGGCCGAGTCCGCCCAGACGACCGCCAACGAAGCGCAGCGTACGGCCAACCGCGCGATGCAGACCGCGCAGGAAGCCAAGTCCGCCAGCCAGGCGAACTCGCAGCGCATCGAGCGCATGTTCGAGAGCTCGCAGCGCAAGTAAGCGCCACGACGAAAAAGCCCCGCCTTCGAGCGGGGCTTTTTTATGTCTGCCGGTTTCGTGGTGGATGATCGGCTGCGGCGCTAGCCGTTGTTGATCTGTACGCCGATCGGCTCGGGCATACCGTCGGTGTTCTCCACCACCGACTGCGCGCGATCCCAGTCCACCGGCGCGTCCGGGTGCGATGCGGTCGCGGAAATGAGTTTTTCCACCCAGGGCGTGAACGAGCGTACCGGCGCATCGCCGTTGGCGTCCGGCGGGTGCGATTCGATATAGAGCGTGTTGCCTTCCCAGCCGATCTTGTAGGGCTGGCTGATGATATTGACCGGCGTGCCGGTGGGCACCAGCGCGAACAGCGAGGCGATGTCCTCCGGGTACAGGCGGATGCAGCCGTGCGACACCTTGAGGCCGATGCCGGCGGGCTTGTTCGTGCCATGCAGCAGATAGGACGGCAGCCCCAGATAGAGTGCGTGCTGGCCGAGCGGGTTGTCGGGCCCGGCGGGCACGACCGCCGGCAGCGGGTCGCCCGCCTTTTCGTGTTCGGCACGGATCGAGGCTGGCGGCGTCCAGGTCGGATCGGCCTTCTTGCGCACGATCGATGTCTTGGCCAGCGGCGTCGACCAGCCCTCGCGGCCGATGCCCAGCGGATAGGTCACCACCTTGCCGGCATACTCGCTGTTTTCCGGCGGGTAGTAGTACAGCCGCATCTCGGGAATGTTGATCACGATACCCTTGCGTGCGACGTCCGGCAGCACGTAACGGGTGGGAATCACCACCGGCGTACCTTCACCCGGCAGCCAGGGATCGACGTCGGGGTTGGCCAGACGCAGTTCGCGATAGCCGACGTTGTAGCGGCGCGCGAGCTTGACGAACGTGTCCTCTTCCGAGGTTTCGATATGCTGCAGCTTGCCGACGACATCCGAGCCTTCGGCCGGCATGTCGTACATGGCAGCTTGGACGGCACCAGCACACAGCCAGAGTGCGAACGCCGCGATGACGGCAGGTAGCGAACAGAAAGCCGGGCGCGGGCGAAGGGTCATAACGTAGGTTCCATCCGAAGCGGTCATACCGGGGCGCAGGGCGTCGGTGCGACTGCAGACTGTACCGAATTCGCGGCCGCTGCGACGGCCGGGACGGTGTATCAGGGCGCCAGGCGATCGATCTGCCAGCCGTCGCCGCTGCGCTGATAGCGCAGACGGTCGTGCAGGCGGCTGCGGCGGGCCTGCCAGAACTCGATCATGTCCGGCACCAGCGCATAACCACCCCAGTGCGCTGGACGTTCGACATCCTGCGCGGCAAAACGTGCCTCGGCTTCTTCCACACGCTGTTCGAGCGCCTCGCGATCGGCGATCACGTGGCTTTGCGGCGAGGCATGCGCGCCGATACGGCTACCGCGCGAGCGCCGCGCGAAATAGGCGTCGGACACTTCGGCTGCCAGCGGGTGCACGCTGCCTTCGACACGAACCTGGCGTTCCAGCGATTCCCACCAGAAGACCAGTGCCGCATGCGGATTGGCGGCCAGCGCCTCGCCCTTGCGGCTGCGGTAATTCGTGTAGAAGCGAAAGCCCTGGGCATCGACACCCTTGAGCAGGACGATACGGGCCGATGGCCGGCCGCTTGCATCGACGGTGGCCAGCGTCATCGCCGTGGGCTCGATCATGTCCGCGTGCTGGGCAGACGCATACCAGTCGGCGAACAGGGCAAGCGGATCGGCCGGCGCGTTCGCCTTGACGAGATCGCGCCGGTCGAGCCGCCCCTGCCAGCCGCTCGGGGCGTCGCTCACGGTCGGATATCGTGCAGCGCGACGCCCGCCTGCGCCGGGACGAGGTTCATCCCGCCTTGTCTTCGAGAGTGAAGCCGACCTTCACCGAAACCTGCCAATGGGCGATCTCGTTGTTCTCGATATGGCCGCGAACGCCGGTGACCTGAAACCAGCGCATGTTCGCGATCGACTTGGAGGCCTCGGCGATCGCCTTGCGCACGGCATCTTCCTGGCTCGTTTCGGAGGAGCCGGTCAGTTCCACGGATTTGTAAACGTTGTCGCTCATGAAATCTTCTCTTCGAAAAATTGAACCCCGGCAAGCCTACGCCCGAGCACCCGAGGCCTCAAGCAACGGCGAACATTTGTTCAATATGATACAAACGCGGCCTGACATCAGTCCATCAAGAGCCGGATATGAAAGCACTGCGCATCGTCGATACCGACAACGGCACCAGCGCCGACATCACCGATATGGAGATAGGCGAGCTCAGCGACGGCAACGTCGTGATCAAGTCGCACTACTCCTCGTTGAACTTCAAGGATGCACTCGCGATCACCGGCAAGGGCAAGATTGCGCGCAAGCGCCCGCTCAACGCCGGCATCGACGTGGCCGGGGTGGTCGAGTCCAGCGAGGACGATCGCTTCTCGCCCGGCGACGAAGTCGTCGTGACCGGCTGGTTCATGAGTGAAACGCGCGACGGTGGCCTGGCCGAATACGTGCGTATCCCGGCGGAGTGCGTGGTCAAGAAGCCCGCGGGGCTCACGCTCTGGCAGACCATGGCGCTGGGCACGGCCGGCTTCACCGCCGGCATGGCGGTCAAGCGCATGACCGACAACTTCCAGAAGCCCGAGGATGGCCCGGTGCTGGTCACCGGCGCGACCGGCGGCGTGGGCATGTTCGCGATCGACATCCTCGCCCGGGCCGGCTACGAGGTGGTCGCGGTATCCCGCAAGGCGGATGCCGAAGGAGACTTCCTCAAGACGCTCGGTGCGTCGGACGTGATCACGCCCGATGCGCTCGATATCGAAGGCAAGCCCTTGGGCAAGCCGGTCTACGCCGGCGCGATCGACGCGGTGGGCGGCGATCTGCTGGCCAACATCGTTGCCCAGGTCCAGCCCTACGGCAATGTCGCCGCGATCGGGCTGGCCGGTGGGCCCAAGCTGGCCACGACGGTGATGCCGTTCATCCTGCGCGGCGTGTCGCTGCTGGGCATCCATTCGGTGGAATGCCCGAATGCCTGGCGGGAACAGATCTGGGGTTCGCTCTCGGGCGACCAGAAGCCGGCACATCTGGACACGATCGCGACAGAAACCGTAGGCTTGGCCGACGTTCACGGCGTGTGCGAGAAGATCATGGCGGGTGAGAACACCGGTCGCACGGTGGTCGACATCCAGGCCTGATACGACACAGCACGCTGGTTTGCAGCAATATCCGAGGAGCAGGGCATGAGCAAGACTGAAAACACGGCCGGCCTGGCGGGCGTCACCGCCGGCAAGACCGCCATTTGCACGGTGGGCAAGCAGGGCGTCGGCCTGACCTATCGCGGCTATCTGATCGAGGATCTCGCCGCCAAGGCCGAGTTCGAGGAAGTCGCCTATCTCATGCTCTACGGCGAACTGCCGACTCAAAGCCAGCTGGACGACTACAAGAAACGTCTGGCCGGCATGCGCACCCTGCCCGATGGCGTGAAGACGGCGCTCGAAGTGCTGCCGCGCGACACCCACCCGATGGACGTCATGCGTACCGGCGCTTCCGTGCTCGGCACCATCGAGCAGGAAAACGATCCCGCCAAGCAGCAGCACGACGTCGCCGACCGTCTGCTCGCCAGCTTTCCGTCGATGCTGATGTACTGGTACCACTTCGTGGAATCCGGCAAGCGCATCGAGGTGGATACCGACGACGACAAGATCGGCGGCCATTTCCTGCATCTGCTGCACGGCGAGAAGCCGAGCGAGGACGCGATCAAATGCATGTCGACGTCGCTGATTCTCTACGCGGAGCACGAGTTCAACGCTTCCACGTTCACCGCCCGCGTGGTCACAGCCACCCTGAGTGATTTCTACTCGGCCACGGTCGGCGCGATTGGCGCGCTGCGGGGCCCGCTGCACGGCGGCGCGAACGAAAAGGCCATGGAGCTGATCCAGACTTTCAAGGATCCGGACGATGCCGAGGCCGGCCTGAAGAAGATGCTGGCCAACAAGGAAAAGATCATGGGCTTCGGCCACCGGGTCTACAAGAAGGCCGATCCGCGCAACGGCATCATCAAGGAATGGTCGAAGAAGCTCGCCGGCGACGACCCGTACAAGCAGAACCTGTACGCGATCTCCGAGCGGCTCGAACAGGTCATGCAGGACGAGAAGGGCATGTTCCCGAATGCCGACTTCTATCATGCAACGGCCTATCACTTCCTCGGCATTCCCACGAAGCTGTTCACGCCGATCTTCGTGATCTCGCGGCTGACCGGCTGGGGCGCGCACATCTTCGAACAGCGCGCCGATAACCGTCTGATCCGTCCGAACGCGGAATACGTGGGCCCGGACGTGCGCGATTTCCGCCCGATCGATCAGCGCGGCACGTAACGGTGCCGCATCACCCGGCTTCAGTCCGGGCCGTGAGCGAGCGCATGCGCAGTCATGCCCGCCGCGCGCCCGCGCCGTGAAGGACAAAAACCCGTCGACCGTGCGTGCCGGCGTTGTACGCCGGTGCGTTTACCGCGTGTCAAGGGTGGGTGGCCCTTCGATTGCCCGGGGGGCGGTTACCGGCGTGGGCGCCCGCGTCGGTATGATCGGGTCACGACCTCCTCGATAACAATGGATAAAAGGAGATGGCAATGATTCTGGCGTACTGGTGCGTGCTCATCGCCGCGCTCATGCCGATCGGCTTCGTGGCCTATGCGAAGTTCGCCGGCAACAAGAAGATGGATTTCGAGCAGAACCGGCATCCGCGCCGCTGGCTCGAACAGACCGAGGGCGCCCAGCAGCGCGCCTACTGGGCCCAGCTCAATTCCTTCGAGGCGTTTCCGCCGTTCGCGGCGGGCGTGATCATCGCCGTCATCTCTGGCGGCTCGATCGGCGCCATAAACTTCTTCGCGGTGCTGTTCATCCTGCTGCGGCTGGTCTATGGCTGGTGCTATATCAGCGACCGCGCGACGCTGCGCAGCCTCGTATGGGGCGGTGCGGCCGCCTGCACGGTGGCGTTGTTCATCGTGGCAGCCATCGGCTGACAGACCGCATGCGCCCGGCGCGTGGCCGCCGGGCGTCTGCCGTGTTCTTCTTTTGCGTATCGGCTTGTTCTGCCTGCGCTGCGGCGCGTGTCCCGCGCGCTGTTCCACCCCTGCTTCGTCGTATCGACCCTGTCCCGCGTAGTGCCTGTGTACCCGTGCGTGCGTGACGCGGTAAAAAGGCGCAGAGTGATTTGCGGCGGTCGGTGGTCAGCGCGGCGTGCGAGCAATACCCCAAACCGCGTCGTTGTCCATACGTAAAAAGAACAAGTTTCAAAACCGGCAGGCGGCGTAAACTGACGTGGTGCCCATGCCGGTGGTGATGATCGCGCCGGTGTATACGGCGCTCGTATGTGCGAACAGGAGATGACGTCGATGGAGACCAAGCGCCTCAATCTGGTCGATACGGCCTGGCTGAACGTCGAAACGGAAAACGCGCCCATGCAGGTGGGCGGCCTGCTGACGTTCAGGATGCCCGATGACGCGCCGAAGGATCTGCCGCGACGAATCGTCGAGCACTATCACAGCTTTACCAAGGCCTACTCGCCCTGGAATCATCGGCTGCGCGCAGGCCGACTGCGTAACGTCGCCCCGGAATGGGAGCTGCTCGACGAGATCGATGTCGAGTATCACTTCCGCCACTCGGCGCTGCCGTATCCCGGCGGCGAGCGCGAACTCGGCGAACTGGCCTCGCGCCTGCACAGTCATCCACTGGATTTTCGCCACCCGCCTTGGGAGGCGCATCTCATCGAGGGGCTGGAAGGCAACCGGTTCGCGATCTATATCAAGCTGCATCATTCGTTGATCGACGGCATCGCCGGCATGCGCCAGCTCGCGCGCGCGCTGACCGATGACGCCAGCGACATGGACCGGCCACCGTTCTGGGCCGTGCAGCCGAAAAAACGCCGCAAACGCGGGCCGAGCGAAGTCCGCCCGGGGCTCTATCGCGCGGTCGCGGAGCTTATGGGCGGCGCGGCCGAGCAGGTGGGCTCGCTGCCGGGCTTCGCGCGTATCGTGCGCAGCATGCTCAAGAGCGCGCGTTCGTCCACCGGCACGGCAGGCCTGCCGTTCTCGTCGGCGTCGTCGGTGCTTAACAGCCGGATCCAGTCGCAGCGGCGCTACGCCACCCAGCTCTACTCGCTGAGCGAATTCAAGGCGCTGGCGGCGAACGCCCACGTGACGATCAACGATATCGTGCTCGCGATCTGCGGCGGGGCGTTGCGCCGTTACCTGCGCGAGATCGGCGAGCTGCCCAAGCGGCCGCTCACGGCCGGTATTCCGGTTTCGGTACGCCCGGCAGACGATCAGGAGGCCGGCAACGCCATCACCTTCATCGTCGCCAATCTCGGTACCGACATTGAGTCGACCACCGAGCGTCTGCACACCATCGCGGATTCGACCCTGCGTGCGAAGCGCGAGCTGGCGCGGCTGTCGGCGGCATCGATCACGCAGTACACCGTCGCACTCATGGCGCCGTATATCCTGTCGCTGGTCACCGGCATGGGCGGGCGTACGCGGCCGGTGTTCAACGTGACCGTGTCTAACGTGCCGGGCCCGCCCGGGCCGCTCTACTTGATGGGCGCGGAGATGGAAGCCTTCTACCCCACCTCGCTGGTTACCCACGGGCAGGCGCTCAACATTACCGTGCACGGCTATGGCGATACGCTTGGCTTCGGCTTCATCGGCTGCCGGGAAACGCTGCCGTCCATGCAGCGACTGGCTGTCTACGCCGGCGAGACGCTCGACGAGCTTCGGGCCGCGTATGGCGACAGCGCCAACGCCAAGCCGGAAAAGACACGCGCGACCCGGCGCAAGCAGCCCGCCAGGCGTAGTTCCGGCTAGGCGCTCGCGACGGCGACTGGCGCCTCCGGCTCGACGGATCCGCCTGTTCGCGACGCCGCGAGCGGGTGGGCGCCCGGCACGCCGGTATTTTCGATAGCGCCTTCGATCAGGGGATGGCGCGCCCCGCGTTCACCGCTGTCTCGCCGCTCGCTCATCGGTCTGGTGATCGTCCCGCGAGGGTTTTGGAAGCCCGCGGTCGCTCGGTGCGTGCGATGCGTATTTGGCCGAGCCGGCCTGAGCGTCCATAATCTTCTCATCGCTCAATGAGAAGATCAGTCGTCATGCCGCAAGCCGCGAATGCATCCGAAGTTCTGGACGTGCTGATTGTCGGCGCCGGTATCTCCGGCATCGGCATGGCCTGTCACCTGCGCGAGACGTGCCCGGAGCAGTCGTTCGCCATTCTGGAGCGCCGTGCCGCGATCGGCGGCACCTGGGATCTGTTCCGGTACCCCGGCATCCGCTCGGATTCGGACATGTTCACCTTCGGCTATCGGTTCAGGCCCTGGCAGGAGCCGAAGACGCTGTCCGATGGCGCGTCGATCCGCGAATATCTGGTCGACACCGCGCAGGAATACGGCATCGCGGACCAGATTCACTACGGCCAGAAGACGACGCGTGC